>ERZ809224.2157-NODE-2157-length-12717-cov-5.571316_pt1 | contig 12717 bp, 5 predicted proteins | sample MGYA00520513_ERZ809224 | MGnify/ENA primary metagenome ERZ809224 (study PRJEB31576, sample SAMEA3212658) | Homo sapiens | biome: human-gut; feature: human gut; material: fecal | place: Sweden | collected 2012 ...
AGGCAGTCGCTTCATTCTCAAACGTAAAATCAAACGCAACTTCCGCCGTGTCCGCCCCGGCATAGGTAAACTCAAATTCTTTGATTTCCCCTGTGGTGACAAATCCTGCCGGCGCTTTCACTTCTTTTACATAGTAGCTGCCACCCACCGGAAGGTCTGCGCTAAAAGCAATCTTTCCTTCTTTGTCCGTTGCCTTCTGCTCGATCATGGTATCCGCTTCCAGGATTGTCTTGCCATCCGCAGTTACAATGTCCTCTTTCGTGTAAAGGGCAAACACACCGCCCTCTAATACCCTGTCAGAGTTTTTCTCTTTTTTCAGCACCGTTATTTTCGCCTTCTGGCGGTTATTCTGCCATTCCTCATCGTAGGTAACTACCGGGGTATCCTGATCCCGGTAAGTCAGGTCGATTTCCCTTGCTTCCCCGTCCAGTACGAACCCGTCTGCGGTTTCTTTTTCCACCACGTAGTATTTTCCCAACGGTAAATCATCCGCCCTGGCAAACCCAAGCGCATCCGTAGTGATGGTTGCCACCAGTTCATCTTTTTTGTAATAATCGCTGCTTTCCCCATCTGCGGCTTTAATATCTTCCAGTGCATATACTTCAAAGGTAACGTCTTTTAAAGAGCCTGTTACATAACCGAAAGCCGATTCCATTGCACCGGCCACCATATCATTCCAGGAGACGTCCCCGACAAATTCGCCTTTTTTATTGATGATGATACGTCCTGTCGGCACATCATCTTTCATCTCCACTTTCTGCACTTCGGAGGTATCAGAAACAGTAAATTCTACTTCCTCCGCCTTTAAATACCCGTATGGAGCAAATTCCTCACGCAGCACATAAGTTTCGCCTGCATGGAGCCGTTTAATGGTATGCGGCTCGCCTTTTATGGAAGTCCAGGTGTCGATCTCGTTTCCATCCTTGTCAAGAACGGTAAGCGTTGCCCCTTCCAGTTCTACCCCTGTGGTAAGGTCTGATTTTGTAAACTCTGTAGTAGTTGGCTGGTTTTTAAAAATTTCCTCCAGCCTTACAACCTCCACATCCTGTCCCTGATAAGACGCCGTTACTTCAATGGTTTCATCGGATGAAACAAACCCATCCGGTGCGGCAAGCTCTTTCACATAATATTTGCCAAACGGCAGATCCTGTTCAAATACCGCTTTTCCATCCATACCTGTTACGGCGCTAGAAAGCAGCGTATCCGCTTTTACGATTACTTTATCCCCTGCTTTTATATCCTCTTTTGCATACAGACCGAACTCAGCGCCGGCAAGCACGCTGTCATTCTCTGCGTCCTTTTTCACAACGGAAAGTTCTACCTTCTGCCTTGCATTGGTAAATTCCATGCTTTCTGCAATTACCGGCGTATCCTGGTCTACATAGACGAACTGTACGTTCTGTTCTTCGCTGTTAAGGACAAATCCCTTCGGTGCCGCCTTTTCCACTACTTTGTATGTTCCAAGCGGCAGATCTTTCAATACCGCTTTTCCATCATTATCCGTAGTCAGTTCCGCCACCTTTGCCCCCTCTGCGTACACCAGAATCCGGTTTCCATTGCCGTCCTTCTGGAAATCCGCTGTGTAAATATCCTCTGCGGCATACACCTCAAAAACAGCGCCGGCAAGGTTCTGGTTTTCATAAATAAAATCTTTTTTATATCCAGACAGCACCTCGCCTTTTTTCACTACCGTAAGTTCCCCTTTTACCGGATGGTTTTCATATACCACTTCGATTATGGCGTCCCCGGAAACAGGGTCAATCTGGTAAAGGGTATCGGTATCCACTTTAATCTCCACATAATTGGTACTGACGGTATACCCCTCCGGCGCAGTCACTTCTTCAATGCGGTAACGCCCGATTTTCAGGTTTTGCGGCAGGATCAGATAGCCGTCTGCATCCGTAAAATAAGATTTATGCGTAACCGTAGTCGGATAGGTAGTTACCTGTTCCACATACTTCCCGTTATCAAGGTCATAGATTTTAAACTCCGTACCCGCAGCCAGGACAGCTTTCCTTGTTTCATCGTCCTGCTTTACGATTTTCAGCTTCGCCGTAAATTCATCGTCCAGCAGCACACGCCATACCTGCGGTTCTGTCGGCTTATGCTCCGTGATGCGCACAATGAAATCATCCACCGGCTTATAATTGTGGGGCGTCGTGGTTTCCCTTACAAGGTATGTACCGAATGGGAGAGGTACAGAAACCGCATACCCCTTTTCGTCCGTAAAAATTTCTGTCGCACCGTTTTCTCCGATCACTGCCGGTTCTGCGGAAGAAAAGTCATAACTTCCATCCTCTTTTACCGGAAGGGAAGAAAGCAGATAAGCAGTAAATCCTGCGCCTTTCAACAACTCTGCGTCCGTTTCTCCGTTATTGGCCGCCTTAATGATCTGGAATGGCTGTTTCTTTACCTGTTCCGGAGATGTGCAGTCACGCTCTACTGTAGCAACCAGATCTCCCTCATAACTGCACACCAGATCATACTCGTTTTCATCCGCAAGATAACCGGCAGGCGGCGTGATCTCTTTTACAAAATAGTCACCCAGGTACAGATTTTCGATCCGGGCCTTGCCTTCTTTATCTGTAGTCAGCGTCCCAACCTGTTCGCCTGATTTATAAAGTACGCCTGTCTTTCCGTCCGGATGTACAATGTCATTGCGGGCAAATAAGCCATAGACCGCATTTTCTAAGGACGCATCCCCCTGCGGCTGATTGGTATCCGTTTCCGCATCTTTTTTATACAGTGTGACCGCTGCATCCACCCTTTCATTGAAAAAAGTATGGGAAAATGTAACCTTCGCTTCTTCATCATTGGTATAGGAAAAATCAAAAGAATAAACATCTTCCGTATTCTTTATGTACTTGTCCGGAGCCTGGATTTCTTTTACATAATAGGAGAACCCAACCGGAAGGTCAGCAGTAAACTTTGCCGTCCCCTCAGCACCTGTGGCTGCTTTCTCAATCAGGGTATCTTTTGCTACCACTGCCGCACCATCCGCATTTGCCATATCCCCTGCGGCGTACAGCCCGAAAATACCACCCTGCAGGCCGTTTGAGGTATCCTTGTCTTTCTTTACAACCGAAACCTCCGCCCTCTGACGGTCATTGAGAAAAGTAGTATCGGAAAATGCCGCTTCCGCTGTCTGTCCGGCGTAGGCAATGGTTACCGTCTTTGTTTCCTTTGCATTATAGAAATTCTGCGGTGCCTGAACCTCCGTCACATGGTAGCTGCCGAGATGCAGGTTCGTCAAAGTAACCGAGCCATCGTCCCCTGTTACCAGGTTTTCTGCCACCAGCGCCCCCGCCTGGTAAACAACCGCACCATACGGGGTAGTGATATTCTCTGCGGCATAGACATTATAAACGGCTCCTTTCTGTCGGCGTTTCTCATACTGGAACACGGTGCCATTTTCATCGGATACCGCACCGGTAAATACTTCGCCCTCCTTATAAATTGTCAGGTTCCCAAGCTGCTCTTTATCCGTGACGGTCTGTTTTACCGTTCCGCCTGCCACCAGTTTCACGCCATAAGAAGCTGTATTCAGCACATATCCGCTGGGTGCTGCAATCTCTTTTAAGTAAACAGTATCCTGCGTTTTCATAATTGTAACGCTGGACGCACCATTTTCATCCGTGGCGGGCATTTCCACAATAAGGCTGCTGCAGGCGGCGTCGCTGTAAAGCCCGTAAACGGAACCGGCAAGCGCCTGGTTCGTCTGTGCGTCCTTCTTTATAATCTCCACTTTTGCCTGCTCTACCCATCTCACGGAAAAATCCACATATTTTTCATCTGTCACGCCTTCCCCGAATACAAGGGCTAAATCCTGCGTGTCACTTCCGGTCGTGATCTTATAAGCGGAGTAATCTTTGGTGATGCTCCCCTTCATTGTTACCGACCAGGAACCGGCTACATCGGCAGTCTGTGTCAGTGGTGCTGAAAGATAGAATTTTGTGCCTCCTGCAACTTCCACATCCGCCCCCGCCTTGCTGGTTTTTCCGGTTGTCACGTTATGGAATTTGACGCCATCCGGAAGTTTCATAGTAATGGTCTGCAGTGCGTCAGCCTGGAATGTAATCTCCTTTATCCTCTGGCCATTCCCATCAATATAGGCTGTGACGTCCGCATCGGAAAATGACATTGCCACATCCGGGATTTCCGGCTGGCTTACGCAATAGTTATACAGTTCCATCGCGAGGGACTGCCCGGTACTGTTCGTTCCCGAAAACGCATCGCCGCTCCCATTTGCGCAGGCCGCTGCCAGATGTGTAATAATAAAACGCTTTCCGGCAGAAAAATCCGGGTATTTCTCTGCAAAAAAGCCTTCATCCCCGGATGCTTTGGTGCCATAATAGCAGACTTTTGCCAGTGTCTTGCTATCCCCAAGTTTTGTGATTTTATAATTCCCGTCCCCAGGCCCCGCTTTGGACGGCTGCACACAATAGGCTGTGGCTTTCACATCTCCGAATTTCACGGTATACGGATAGGTCACATACGAACCAAGCCCATAATCCGCATAGTAATAAGCGTTTCCTCTGGTTACATCCACACTCTGCGATGCCCTTGCGGCGAACAGCGCCGGGGCTTCTGCGGTAAAGGTAACGGTTTCCCCTTCTTCCAGTTCCAGAAGATCCACATCCTGTTCCACTGCCTGCAGCATGACATCGCCAAGGGTAAGGCCGCTTTCCCCATCAACGGTATTTTCCGTTTCCGCTTCTTCCAGTGCCGCATCCAAATCCGTTTCTGTCAGTGCATCCTCCGTTTCCCCTGTTTCGATTTCTGTTCCGGTAAGTTCAGTTTCTCCATTTTCGTCTATAACTTCTTCTGTTGAAGGTTCCGCTGTTTCTGTTGCAACTTCTGTTTCCGACGCAATTTCTGTTTCCGTTGCTTCCGGATTCATTTGTACCTCTGTATCCGATGTTTCCATCTCAGAGGCTGCTCCATCCGCTACGCTTTCTGGCTGTGCCGGTTCCTCTGTCCATACCTCCTGTTGGTCTGGTTCCCCATCGTCAGAAGCAGCATCTTCCGAAGGGGCATTTTCCCCACTCTCCGTAGCTGTCTCCCCTGCTGGTTCTGACGATGCCTGTGCCGCACTTTCTTTTACCACAATATTTCTGGAAATCTGATAGGCAGGATGGCCGCTTGCCGGCTCCACATAATAGACTGCCTGATAAGTGTCAGCATAATTGATAGAAAAATCTTTTCCCACCTCATTTTTCGCTTCATGGAACGTAACCTTGACTTTGGTATTATCCAAAATTTCCAATCCGGTAAAGTCACATTCCACATCAAATTTTGTCCCGGCCTCCAGCTCTATATCCTTTGCCGTCACAACTTCCTCCGCGTCCAGCATCTCTTTCACTTCCTCATAAAGAGGGTATACTTTCTCTGTTGCTTCCGGTTCTGCGGCAAACGCCATGACCGGAGAAAAGATAGTGGAGAGAACCGTAAGTATTGCCATTATTCCTGAAAGGAACTGCCTGAATTTCGCTTTTCTTTTCATGTTCGATACCTCTTTCTTTATCTGTGATTTAATTATTTCTATAAAAGCGGACATTCGGAATCCGCTCCGCTGCTTCCTCATGAACGCAAGCCACGCTGCGGCTTATGTTCAAAGTCCATAGAAAACTGCGGGTATTTCCCGGAAGCGTCCATATGGATCGTTGCGGAAAAGGTGCTGTCCTTCTTCTTTGAATACAAGCCGGATACCTTTGCCTTTCCGTCTTTTAACAATGCCTGGGCAATCGTTTTTGTCAGTTCTTTCCGCATGGACGCAAAGTATTTGTTATTCTTAAAAAGGGCAAAATCGCAATCCCTGTTTTCACAGTAAAAATTGCTTTTGCCCTCATACACGCTACTGCCGCATTTCGGGCATTTTCCGATTACCTCCCTGCCACTAGAAAACAGTCCCCGGCTGCTTTCATCCACTTCATGGTAGGTACGCACCAGATCAGCAACCATCTTTTCAATATCAGAGAGAAAAACATCCGCCGTTTTTTCTCCCTTTGCGATCAGTGTCAGGTCATTCTCCCATTCTGCTGTCAGCTTTGGAGATTTGACAACTTCCGGCAGCACGGCGATCAGCTTCGTGCCGTTATCCGTAGGGAGCATCTGCCGGTTTTTGCGTTCGACAAACCCTTTTTCCACCAGTTTCTCAATAATCCCCGCCCTGGTAGCCGGTGTGCCTAAGCCTTTCCGTTCCGCCTCATCACTAATTTCCTCATTCCTGGCACGTTCCATCGCCGCCAAGAGGGAATCTTCCGTAAAATGCTTCGGGGGCGCTGTGAAGTGTTCGCTCACTTTTGTTTCCGTGACGGGAAATGCCATCCCTTCTTTCAACTGTGGCAAGGGCCTGCCCTCTTTTTCTGTCCGTTTTCTTTCCCCGCATGAGTTCAGGAACCGTCCTTCAAACGCTTTCCATCCATCCTGCCGGATGCTTTTTCCGGACGCAGTAAAAAGGACTTCATTGCAGGAGAACTCCGCCTTTACCGTTTCATATATATGTTTCATGCCGGTGGCGCAGATAAGCCGCACCGCTGTCAGTGATAATATCTGCCTCTCCCCGCCCGGTATCTTATCGAAGTCCGCTTTTGCAATCTCCACAGTAGGGATAATGGCATGATGGTCGGAAACCTTTTTATTATCCAGTATCCTGCCCACATCCGGGGTATGGGAGATGCCCTTCATGGAAGGGATTGCGGATTTTACCGCTTCCATCACGTTTATGACTGTCCCTCCCATATCCTCTGTCAGAAACTGGCTGTCTGTCCGGGGATAGGTCACTAATTTTTTCTCATAGAGGCTCTGCGTATAATCAAGCGTCTGCTGTGCGGTAAATCCAAACAGCCGGTTTGCCTCCCTCTGCAGCGTAGTCAGGTCATAAAGTTTCGGTGGGTTGGCCGCCTTTTCCTCACTGTGTACTGATAGGACAACGGCCTGCCCGCCCCGGCAGGCTCCGGCAATCTGCTCCGCCTTATTTTTATCATCCACACGCTCTGTAACCGCATCTATCCCGTCGCACAGGATATGTGCCATGAAATACCGCTCTTTCTTAAACTCTGCGATATTCTTCTCCCGTTCCACCAGCATGGCAAGGGTTGGCGTCTGCACCCTACCTACGGTCAGCCTGTGGTGGTACAGCACCGTAAACAAACGGGTGGCATTGATACCCACCAGCCAGTCCGCCACGCTTCTGCAGACCGCAGACTGGTACAAAGCATCATAATCGTTGCCATCCCGCAGATGGCAAAATCCATCTTCTATGGCTTTTTCCTCCATAGAAGAAATCCACAGCCGTTTAAAAGGTTTCCGGCATCCTGCCTGTTCATAGACCAGCCGGAAAATCAGTTCCCCTTCCCTCCCTGCGTCCGTGGCGCAGATAATTTCCGTAACCTGGGGATCGTGCATCAGGCGGCGAAGCACTTCATACTGATCCCTGGTAGTTTCCTTTATCCGGTACTGCCAGGTATCCGGGATGATTGGCAGCGATTCATACGTCCACCTTTTCCATTCTTCCCGATATGCGTCCGCACTTGCCAGTTCCACTAAATGTCCCACGCACCAGGACACCAGATAGCCGTTCCCCTGTAGATACCCTTTCTTTTGCTCCGCTGCGTGAAGCACCCCCGCAATGCTCTTTGCCACACTCGGTTTCTCCATTATGACTAATCTCAACTTTTGCACCTCTTTTCTTTTGGTTCTCTTTTTTCTGTTTTATTCTTGTGAAGGAAAACAGCTATGTCCCTGTGAATATCCAATGCCGTTTCTGGTATGTTTTTTTCAATTTTCATGCCCTCCTTTCTGCCCCTGTCGCTGTAAATCAAAGATCCCGTTGCTCATGGGAATAAAAAGGCAGCCGGAATTTTACTTTCTGGCTGCCTGACCGCTCAATCCCCTTATCGGGGGAAATCCTGCTTTGCGGGAGACGGTGCCGCAGCACCGCCCGTCTGTTTCTACATATAGTCCTCGTCCTCCGGATAACCTTCTTCGCCGTCTCCGCTTACTGCTTCTCTGTCCTCCTGTTCTTCCTCATCTTCATTGGTGGTTTCTCCCTCGCCCTCATCCTCTTCATCGTCCTCATCATAATCAGGATCGAAGGCATCATTTTTCCCTTTGGCGAATTTCAGGTAATAATAACCGCCGCCTACGGCAATCAAAACAACCGCCATCAAAACCAAGGTGCCGGAATTACTGTCTGTTTCCTTTTTTTCTGCTTCTGCATCCCCGTCCTCCGGTTCTTCCTGACCTACAGGCTCCGGTTCCGGTTCTTCTGTTTCCTCCACCGGCTCTAAAGGCAGGGCAGATTCCAGGACGGCATTATTCTGTGGCAGTGTAACCGTGTTGGCGTCTGTGAAATTTAAAAGGTCGTTCTCCCCAACCTCAGTCAGCAGATACACGTTTTCATCCGCCTTATCCTTATCCACGATCAGATAAAATACCTTATCGCTTTTGGTGGTAATCGTATAAAACTCTTTGCCCCCTTCCGTTCCCGCACTGGAGGAAACATCTCCCTGCACCCTTCCGGTATCTTCCCCGGAACCGGTATCTTCCCCGGAACCGGTATTTTCCGGCTGTTCTGTTTCTGCAGCATTGCCTCCCGTTGCCTGGTACTCTGTGACCGTAGCTGTGGCGCTGGTCGGTTCTGTAGGTGCCGCATCTACTGGCAGGGAATTACTCTGCTGTTCATTTCCTGTCCCATCGGAGCTGTCGCTTACCGCATCCGGATTTTCATAATAAGGGTTCGCCACCTTATAATTCTCTGACATATTCCCGGCCCTGTCCCTGACCTGGAGGGTAAAATACTGGTATGCCGTATCCGCTTTCTGGAGCCGTACCTTTAACGCATTATTGGTAAGTTCCGTGAACTCATTCCCATTTACATAAATGGCAGCCACACCGGAGCCTTCATCGGCCCCCTGTATCAGCAGCACCCCGTTTTTTGCCGCTGCGCTCAGCGTCGGTTTTATCTTATCAAAGCATTCCACGTAGCGGTTCTGTTCGTAAGTATTCCCGTTCTGGTCTGTCACCCGCACATACACGCTGCAGTTGCCTGTCACCTCAACTTCCATGCCCTGCGTCACATCCGACCAGCCGCCATTTTCAGAAATTCTGGCTTCAACCTTTGCGGCGGAAAAAGCACCGGTATTCTTTACATCCTCCACCCGGATGCTGACTTTTGCCCTGTCCGACTGCCACCCTTCCGGCGCATTGATCGTAATCTGTACCTCCGGCTGCTCTGCCGACGCTTCTGCGGCTGTTTCCACAGCCGCCGCACTCTCTGGCTGTGTCTCTGGAGGTATTTCCTCAGCCGCCACACTCTCTGCCTGCGTTTCCGTAGGCGTTTCTGCCATATTCTCCGCCCACACTGTCATGCCCCCGGAAGGGTTAAAAAAAGCTGTCCCCACCGGCAGTCCCGTCATGGCAGCAGCAAATAGCAGCGCAGCTACTTTTTTATGGATTTTCTTCATTTCCTGTCTGCTCCTTTTCTCTGGTTTCTAAAATCTGTTTCTGTTCCTCATTGCTTATATCAATCAACAGTTGAAGTTCCTCGGCTGAAATCCCGTTCTTCCGGATGATTTTCAGATATTCCATATCCTCAGCCTGTTTTTTCTGTTCTTCCAATTCCCTTGCCTTATTCTGCAACCGCTCAATTTTTGCGTAGGTTTTGGAAAGTTCCTCTTTAATCCGTTCTATGTTCAATGGTTCCTCCTTATTTGCCCGGTCATGGCCTGCCAAACCCGTAAAAATGGGACTGCCAGTATGCGGAATTAATGGATGTATACTGGATCGGGTAGAGTAGGAAAGCGCCGCCTTGCCGCATTTCTGCGGTAGGTCTGCGCAGACCTCTCCCAGAACCGTGCTTGCACCTCTCAATGCACACGGCTCGCCATCTTTGCTCCATTACAAAAATAGCTTTTAGAAACCATGATGTATTTTCTGGTGGCAGTCATGGCAGACCGCCAGTGTTTTGCGCCGTTTCGCTATCATCACTTGCTCCCAAGGTTCCTTTCCCTTCAGGTTTTTCACCTTGTTCACATGATGGACTTCCAGTTTTACGTCTGTTCTGCCGCATAATTCGCACACTCTGGCCTTTAGACGGTCATCTATTGTAGTGCGTCCTTTGGTTATAACCGTAACAACCTTCGGTTCAATGTCCTCACACTTTTTACCGTCAATCTCGTTAAACTTCGTGAGTCGGCGGATTTTCCTTCCGGCTTTTGTTTCGTAGGGGATACCCCAACGCTTTTCACCAACACGGTACTTGTCATAAATTTGGGACAGTTTACAGCGGTGCTTGCCGGACAGTGTTTTCAGACAGCTATATTCCATGAGATAGCTGAAATAGTTCAGACTTCGGTAGTTGCTGGCGAGGTGATAGTAGTTGCAAATTCCCCGCAGTTCCGCGTCAAATACCGTCACAATCTCTAAATCTGTGTGGCGCAATAATGAAAGTCTGCTGGTTGGCTCCAGCTTTCCATTGTCGGCTCTCTGCTTTACAATGCCTTTTGAGCGCAGAAACTTTTCAATCTTATCTTGAAGCGGGATAAGCAGCTCCACGGTGTTATTCATCGTGCGTTGTTTGCATTTCTTCCACGGCTTTATCTGCTGGTCACGGCGTACCCGCACATCATAACCGAGAAATCTCGCAGGCGTGTTGCTGTGGGTAATCAGCGTTTTTTCCTGGCTTAACTCCATTTTCAGAGTGTTCTGGATAAACTCCGTGAGTTTCGCTTTTATCCATTCGCAATCCTGCTTGCTCCCGTTGACGGCAATCAGAAAATCGTCCGCATAGCGAACATATTTAAGCTTTTTATCATCACACAACTTTGCTGGCGTTTTATACAATTCGCTGGTTAGCTTTTTGTATTCCGCAATCAGCAAGTCACGCTCCAGGCCAGCTTCACGCCGGTCTATTTTTCTCCTTAAATTTGCACGCTTTTGCTCAATCGCATGGTATGCCGGAGTGGTTCTGTACGGCGTTCTAACGTCAAACTTCCTTTTCAATTCCTCAATGTAGTTGTCCAACTCATTCAGATAGATGTTCGCAAGGATTGGTGAAATAATGCCGCCCTGCGGACAGCCGCTGTAAGTACCGTAGTATTTCCAGTCCTCCATATAGCCTGATTTTAGGAACAGCCGTATGAGTTTCAGAAATCTGGCGTCTTTGATTTTCCTGCCAATAACAGCAATCAGCACCGTATGGTCGATGTTGTCAAAACAGCCTTTTATATCGCCCTCAACGAACCAGCTCGCACCGATAAACTCATGTTTGAGCTGGGCCAGTGCTGTGTGACAGCTTCTGCCGGGGCGAAATCCGTGAGAGTAATTTGAGAAAACAGGTTCATAGACCGCCTCCAAAATCATTCGCATGACTTCCTGAACCAGCTTGTCCGTGAATGTCGGCAGGCCTAACGGGCGCATTTTTCCATTCGATTTCTGGATATAGCTGCGCCGTACAGGTTTCGGGCGGTATGTCTCCGTTCTCAATGCTTCAATAATACGCTCCACATACTCCTCGCTGAATCCGTCCGCCGTATCTTCATCTACGCCTTTTGTCCCAGCCCCCTCATTGGAGTAGAGGTGCTGGTAAGCAATAGAATAAATATCTGGCCGGAGCAGATAGCGATAAAGCCTTGTGAATACTTCATCATGGTGTTTCTTTGAGTTTTCTTGTAACTTAGTTAAAATCTCCATTGTTGGTTTCAATGAGGTTTTCCTCCCTAATCAATTTCTGATTTTAATACGCTCAGACTGCTTCCCTTCGCCATGTGAGCGGCTTTCCCGCATCCGATTTACGGCTTTCCCTGTCAATTCAGGGTTCTCAGACTACTATGGAAGCTCCGTTGCCATGCCAGATTTTCAGTGTCTGCCACATAGCCCTTAAGGGCGCTCTGGTTTAGGCAATCTCCAGTTAACGGAAGTAGTAGGTAAATGTGAATTGTCGGGCATGCTTTCGTTCCGTTGACACCGGTTCTCCGGCGCGCCGTGCATTCCTTTGATAACCTACCGGAAGGAGACCCTTTCCGGTATTCTGATAACGGGTCAAAAGGTTCGCCTTTTTTACCCTGTTTGCACCATAGGTTTCAGGCAAATTTCCTACGCCCACACTGAACAGGGGCTGGGAACTCACAGGATTCAAACCCAGATTTATCCTCATATTCACTTATCCTCGCAGTTCAGTCGCACCCGATTGCCTTTAGGTGACTTACCGCTTTCCTGACGTGCTATTGTCCCGTGCCAGCTTTCGCCTTTCGGTTAGTCAGGTGGATTCCCGCGTTATCTTACGGGGTAGTACCTTCAAGCTGCCCTCCTTTCGTCTACTTCTACTTCCGTCCTATCTGGACGCACATCTCCGCAATGCAGCATCCGCCCATCGCCCACATAAATCCCGCAATGGCTCACGCCCAGGGTATCATAAGTGCCCTTGAAAAAGACCAGATCGCCGGGCTTGGGGGAGCGCACCGGGGTACACAGGTTATAGAGCCCCTGGGCGGTCTGGCGGCCCACGCTCCAGCCGGAGTGGTTAATCACCCATGACAGGTAGCCGGAGCAGTCAAAGGATGTGGCCGGGGAACTCCCGCCCCATACATAAGGATAGCCGATATATTTCTCCGCCTCCGAAAGCATGGCGGCAAAGGTTTCATCGTCCAGATATTCCGGGGGCACTTCGTAAATCTCGGGCGGGTTTTCAATATACCGATCCACATAGGCGGAGCC
>ERZ809224.2160-NODE-2160-length-12714-cov-3.631724_pt1 | contig 12714 bp, 12 predicted proteins | sample MGYA00520513_ERZ809224 | MGnify/ENA primary metagenome ERZ809224 (study PRJEB31576, sample SAMEA3212658) | Homo sapiens | biome: human-gut; feature: human gut; material: fecal | place: Sweden | collected 2012 ...
TCTATGACTGCGGCACCGGCGTTGCCTTCACCAGAGACCCGGCCACCGGTGAGAACGGACTGTTCGGCGAATTCCTCACCAACGCCCAGGGCGAGGATGTGGTGGCAGGTGTGCGTACCCCCATGCATATTTCCGAGATGAAGGACAAATTCCCGGAGGCATTCGCCCAGTTTCAAGAGGTGTGCAGAATTCTGGAGACCCACTACAGAGACATGCAGGATATGGAGTTTACGGTGGAAAACGGCAAGTTGTATATGCTGCAGACCAGAAGCGGAAAGAGAACCGCCAAGGCGGCGCTGAAGATTGCCTGCGATCTGGTGGATGAGGGCATGAGGACGGAGAAAGAGGCAGTGGCTATGATCGATCCCAGAAATCTGGACAGCCTGCTGCATCCCCAGTTTGACGCGGCAGCCCTGAAGGCGGCCACACCGGCGGCCAGAGCGCTGGGAGCATCCCCGGGAGCGGCCTGCGGCAAAATTGTATTTTCCGCGGAGGATGCCAAGGCCTGGAATGCCAGAGGTGAGAAAGTGGTTCTGGTGCGTCTGGAGACCTCTCCCGAGGACATTGAGGGAATGAAGAGCGCTCAGGGTATCCTCACTGTGCGGGGCGGCATGACCAGCCATGCGGCTGTGGTGGCCCGCGGAATGGGAACCTGCTGCGTATCAGGCTGCGGCGACATTACCATGGATGAGGAGAACAAGAAATTTACTCTTGCCGGCAAGGAGTACCATGAGGGTGACTGGATTTCCCTGGACGGCTCCACCGGATGCATTTACGATGGCGTGATTCCCACGGTGGATGCCACCATTGACGGAGAATTCGGACGTATCATGGGATGGGCGGACAAATACCGCAGACTGCAGGTGCGTACCAACGCGGATACGCCCCACGATGCCAGAAAGGCCAGAGAGCTGGGAGCAGAGGGTATCGGTCTTTGCCGCACCGAGCATATGTTCTTTGAAGGAAACCGCATTGACGCGTTCCGTGAGATGATTTGTTCCGAGACGGCAGAGGAGAGAGAGGCTGCCCTGGAGAAAATCCTCCCCGAGCAGCAGGGAGACTTTGAGAAGCTGTATGAGGCCCTGGAGGGAAATCCGGTGACCATCCGCTTCCTGGATCCGCCTCTCCACGAGTTCGTTCCCACTGAGGAGGCGGACATTGAGAAGCTGGCCAAGGCACAGAATAAGACGGTGGAAACCATCAAGGCAATTATCGATTCTCTCCACGAGTTCAACCCCATGATGGGACATCGCGGCTGCCGTCTGGCGGTGACCTATCCGGAGATCGCGGCCATGCAGACGAAAGCGGTGATCCGCGCTGCCATCAATGTGCAGAAGGCTCATCCGGACTGGAAGGTGGTTCCTGAGATCATGATCCCTCTGGTGGGCGACAACAAAGAATTGAAGTACGTGAAGAAGACCGTGACCTCCACAGCGGATGCCGAGATTGCGGCAGCAGGCGTGGAGCTGAAGTATCAGGTGGGTACCATGATCGAGATCCCCAGAGCGGCTCTGACGGCGGACGAGATTGCCAAGGAGGCGGATTTCTTCTGCTTTGGAACCAACGATCTGACTCAGATGACCTACGGTTTCTCCAGAGACGATGCCGGCAAGTTCCTGAATGCTTACTATGACGCGAAGATTTTTGAAAATGATCCCTTCGCCAAGCTGGATCAGAACGGCGTGGGCAAACTGATGGAGATGGCCATTAAGCTGGGCAAGGCAGTGAATCCCAACCTGCATCTTGGCATCTGCGGCGAGCACGGCGGAGATCCGTCCTCTGTGGAATATTGCCATAAAATCGGCCTGGATTATGTATCCTGCTCACCCTTCCGTGTACCGATTGCCAGACTGGCAGCGGCGCAGGCGGCCATCGCCGAGGAAGAGGGCAAGTAATTCAGACCATAGAAAAGACCTGCATGTGAAAGAGAAGCGAATATAGAGATTGGCACGGGGCTGCCGCACAGACTTGCGATTGTTTTCTGCATCCGAATGTCAGAAGGCACTGGGGTAAGGAGCGCGGCAGCCCTGCGTGCATCCTGCCATCCGGCGGATCCGGTAGCTTGATGCTGAGATGCTTGCCGAAACAGTATGACATCCCGAGGCGAAAGTGGTATAATGCCAGGAAAGACAGGGCGAGGAACGGGTAGGGATGAAAAAACAGGTTTTGCAGGAAAATTTAGTTTATGAGATTTTATCTGTGGTGGAGGAAATCCCTGAGGGCAGGGTGGCTACTTACGGGCAGATTGCCAGGCTGATCGGCAGGGAAAAGAACGCCAGGCTGGTGGGAAAGGTTCTTTCCATGGCGGAGTATTACGGAGCATATCCCTGCCACAGAGTGGTAAACCATGCCGGAAGGCTGGCTCCGGGATGGGTGGAGCAGGGGTTTTTGCTGGAACAGGAGGGGGTGGAGCTGAAGGATCCCCACCATGTGGATTTGAAGCGGTATCAGTGGGATTGCTGAGGGAGGGGATTGTAATGGAACTTAACAGTTGGATGGAAGCATTTTTGCAGGCCCTGGAACAAACTTTCGGAGAGAGAATCTGGTTTGTGGGACTGCAGGGCAGCTATGGAAGAGGGGAGGCCACGGAGACCAGCGATATTGATATGGTGGTGATTCTGGATCGGGTATGCGTCGGAGATATTCAGGCGTATGGGCGTATGCTGGACGGACTGCCATGCAGAGAGCTGGCCTGCGGATTTTTTTCGGGAAAAGAGGAACTGTTTTCCTGGGAGCCATCGGATCTGTTCCAGTTTTACTATGACACGAAGCCTATTCGGGGCAGTTTAGAGGAGCTGTTATCAAAGATCGATGGGACTGCCGTAAATCGGGCCATCAAGATTGGAGTCTGTAATATCTATCACGGCTGTATCCACAATATGCTGTACGAAAAGAGCGATGAGATTCTATATAGTCTTTATAAGTCTGCTTCCTTTGTGGTACAGGCAATCTGCTTTCAGCAGACCGGACGGTACCTGTCCGCCAGGCAGGAGCTGCTTCACGAGGTAAAAGAAAGCGAGAGACAGATTTTGGAAACATTTGCTAATCTGAGGCAAGGAGAAAAGATTGTGTTTGGGGAGATGTCCGGCCTTCTCTTCGAGTGGTCTCAGGGCTGGGTGAAACAGCTGAAGTGAAGAAGTCAGGTGACCGGATAGCAATGGGAGGTGCCGCCATAGGTTTTGCGGCACCTCCCATTGATATAACCGGAAGCCCATTGCCTCCTTTATTCTCTTGAACAGTGAGCGGGAAGGCGAGATCAGAAATTTACGCTCCCCTCTCCGCCCATCATGGCGGTCAGTTCCTCGATCCGCTCCAGCGGGAAGGGCGGCTGGCCCAGGGGCTTCATGGCGATGGACATCAGCTTCATGGGATTATCGTCTGCAGCGGTCCGGTTGGAGCTCAGAGCGCCGCACCGGCGGCAGCGGTGGATGATGGCCCATTCGCCGCTCTTTCTGACCCATACAGCCACCGGATCCATGATACTTCCGCAGTCAGAGGCCCGGTCCCCCGGTTCCTCATCCACGTGCAGGCTGCACAGACAGTTAGGGCAGTGATTGCGATGATTGCTCCCTGCGCCTGCGGATACCACCGGCCGTCCGCAGTTTTTACAGATAAAGCTGTCGGTGCAGGGATGTGTCTTGTAATAACCTTTTTCATATTTTTTTCTTTTATTTTCCCGATTCATGGTAAAATGACTCCTTTTCGTTATGTCCGGCATACTGTGCCGGAAAAAGTTATGGTGAGTGAAACGAATGAAACGGGACAAAAAAAGATAACCTATGGAGGGTTATCTTGTTAAACAGTTCGAAGTTATACAGTGTTTCAATTTGGCAGAGAGAAAGGACAGCACCCTACGCCATACCAGTGCTATACAAAAAAGAAGCAGACAAAATGCCGCTTAAAAACATCTGCCCTTTAGCCTGAAACACAACTACCCGCAAATAAGTACAACAAAAAACCCATCCATAATCAGATGAATTCCTATTCTTTATTGTCCCGTTATTTACGAATAGCCGACATCAAGCCACCTCCCTTGCATTTCCTCCACTATAGCACATGAGAAGGAAATTGTAAATGGATTAAAAAATAAACATCGGATACCAAAGTGAAATAGTAAATTCCGCTCTCCCAGAGGCCCGGGCAAATGCTCAGTATAAACCATAAGGTTAAGACTGGGAAACGAAAAGGGGACTTCTGCCGGAAGGTACTTTTTCTTATAATTGGGGTGAAAGGACGAACCAAATTGTTTTAGAGGTGATAAAAATGGAGACACGGAGATTAGGAAAAGATTTGCAGGTATCCGCCATCGGTCTGGGATGCATGGGGATGAGCCACGCCTATGGCCCGGCGGCGGACAAAAAGGAGATGACAGAGCTGTTGGCCCGGGCAGTGGATCTGGGGTATACATTGTTTGATACGGCGGAGGTGTACGGCACCCCGGACAATCCCCATGATAATGAGGAGCTGCTGGGTCAGGCCCTGAAACCCTACCGGGATAAAATTGTGCTGGCCTCCAAATGCGGCATCCGGTTTGACGAGACATCGCCGGAAATGAATAAACCCCTGGTGCCGGACGGCAGGCCGGAGACCATCAAAAAGTCTATAGACGGATCGTTAATGCGGCTTCAGACAGATCATCTGGATTTGTATTACATTCACCGCATTGACCGCACCATTCCCATTGAGGAGACGGCGGGAGCAATGAAGGAGCTGATGGAGCAGGGGAAAATCACCCACTGGGGAATCTCCGAGGCGGATGAGGAGACCTTGCGGCGGGCTCATGCCGTCTGCCCGGTAGCGGCAGTGCAGAACCGTTATTCCATGATGTACCGCAATTATGAGGCTCTGTTCCCGGTACTGGAGGAGCTGGGCATTGGCTTTGTAGCCTTCTCACCCCTGGCCAACGGCTTTCTGACTGCCAAATATGACAAGAATTCAAAGTTTGCCGCAGGGACGGACTATCGCAGCGTGATGCCTCAGTTTTCCCCGGAAGGAATGGATCAGAACAGGGAGTTGCTCAGGCAGCTTCTCAATATGGCCGAGGAGAAGAACGCCACACCGGCTCAGATTTCTCTGGCCTGGATGATAGCGAAAAAGCCCTGGATTGTGCCCATACCGGGAACCCGCAGCTACGGAAGACTCATCGAAAACGCCCAAGCCGCGGAGGTAAAGCTGACAGCGGATGAGGTGGCAATGCTGGATCATATGCTGGATACGGTTCCCATGTCGGAGGTGTTCGGCGGATCCAGGATTGCGAAATAATAGTACAACAAATTTATGAAATGAAGGATGAAACCTATGAAAAGACAGCGCAGATTGGCGGCATTACTTTTAGCCGGTATCATGACTTTTTCTATCCTGCCGGGAACCAGCGTGTTTGCGGAGGAGGACAGAACGCCTATATAGATCACGCCAATGTGCTCTATCAGATTCCGGAAGAGGAAATTTGACTAGACGGCGGAAACAGGACTGGGCCTGAGCTCATTTAAGATGAGCCACAGCCCGCAGCCGCCGGTAATCCGCCACCCATTCCCTCTTCTTCCAGAGATGTTCTTTAGCCAGCTCTTCAGTTCGGCTGAGAACCCGCTCCTGTATATCCTGAGACATGGCAGCCAGATCAGAGGCAAGAAATTGACGGATCCAGTTTTGAAGGCCGTCCTTTCCGTCTTTGAGCGGGGTGGGGCGGTCAAAATCCCATACCCGGTCGATCACAAAGCCGTGCTTGGTCAGGAGCTTTTCAAAATTTCCCGGAGATTGGTAGTTAAATTTTGATTCATAGGAGTAGCCAAATTCCGCGGAGGCGGCACCGAAGGACTGCAGAATCACAGCGGTATTTCCAACAGCCCCAAATTCACAGATCAGAATCCCCTGGGGCGTGAGGGCATGACGAATGCTCTCCAGAAGGGTGTCATGGTCGCTGATCCAGTGAAAGACGGCATTGGAGAAAATCACATCCCACTCTGCCTCAAAGGGCAGTGCCAGGGCATCACAGATCTGAAAGGTTAAGCCAGGGAAGCGTTCCCTGGCTTTTTCAATCATGCTGGGGGAACTGTCCACTCCCATGACCCGGCTTCCCAGCTCGGCAAGCTGTATGGTCAGCGTTCCGGTACCGCAGCCGAGATCCAGGATAGACTGGGCTGGATGATCCGGTATATAAGTCAAAAGATCTTTTCCATATTCTGCCACAAAGTCATGTTTTTTGTCATATAAAGATGAATTCCATTCCATAGCGTATCCTCCTCTTTCAAATATAAACTATAATTCCGTAAAATGGAAGTAAGAGTTATTTTGTATGACTGTTTCTGATTCGGAAAACGATGTTTCCTAAACAGAATTGATAACAAATTTACAATATTGGTACAATTTGTATCGTAGGATGCAGCAAAATTCTAATATTAGGGAGGCGAAAGATTATGAAGAAAAAATACTTTGCATCATCAATGGCAGGAATGGTTGCGCTGGCTATCATGGCTGTACCGGCAATGGCAAAGCCAGTTCCCATGGCATCGGTCAATGGAGTGGAATTTAATACGTTGACGGAGGCAATCCAGGTAGCGAACCAGTATCCTGGATCTACGATTGAGCTTTTGTCGGATGCCACCTATGACAGTACCATGCTGACATTTGCAGATGTGACCATCAACATGAACGGTTACACCATTACCCGGACGAACTCAGAAGCGCGGTGGCTGGTGGGCGGTATCGAGGAACCGGAAGACTTAGGCGGTGAGGCGCCGGAGACATTGCCGGTTATTGTCATAAACGGTGGGGATGGAAGTACCATAACCGATGCGGATGATGCGGAGGGTGAGATCAGCACGCCTCAGCTTTGTGCTCAGTATGCCGACATTACGATCAATGAGGTAGATATTATCAATAAGACATACGATGAAGATTCGTCAGCATTTTGTCTCAGGGACGCAGCCACAGCAACACTGAATGACTGCAATCTGGAAGGCTGGGCCGGACTGAAAATATATCGTGAATATGGTACCGGCACTTCAAACTTGACGATTAACGGGGGGTCTATTGTATCGAAAGTTGGCGCGGACACCACTTACAAAGCCAGCGCCATTCTCGGTCATTCTGATGTACACTACGACACAAATGTGACGATCAGCGGCGTGACTATTTCCAGTGAGAATTCGGCGGCAATCGCCCTCACACCGAGATGCTATGTGACAATCGAAGATTCAACTCTTACAGGAACCACCGGAATCTATTTCACTGCGGGGAGCTTGGACATCAAGAACAGTGTGATTACAGCCACAGGTGAATTTGTTGAAGAGGTACCTCATGAAAAGGATCAGGATGCAGCTTATACAGAGGACAGCTACGATGGTTCAGGAATTCAGATTATTTCCAACAATGAGTTTAATGAAACCATCCCGATTACTATTTCAGATGATACCACAATCATCAGCACCAATGGCTACGGAATTCGAGAGCTGGGAGGTCTGGATGACAGCGGCGTCAGCCTGGTGGATCTTCAGGCGGACGGAGCAGAGATCAGCGGAGCGCTGGGAGATATTGCCCTGTTAGAGGCTGCTGAGTAATATGAAATAGAAGAATAAAAGCAGGCATGGGAATAACCGGAATGCGGGGACTGCCCAGGGCCTGCTTTTTTTGTGTAAAAAACGATTTCTTTATTCGAATTGTTTGATTTTTAATTGGAATTGATAAAAAAATCATTTGATTGTTATACTTTCAATGTATCTTTTTGTCAAAAACTATATAATGAAGGAGGTAAAAATGAAGAAACAGTATTATGCAGCACCGATGGCAGGAATGTTTGCGCTGGCTATCATGGCTGTACCGGCAATGGCAAAGCCGGTTCCCATGGCGTCGGTCAATGGAGTGGAATTTAATACGTTGACGGAGGCAATCCAGGTAGCGAATCAGTATCCCGGATCGACCATTGAAATTCTTTCCGATGCGACCTATGGAACAACTATGCTGACATTTGAAGACGTAACCATCAACATGAACGGTTATACCATTACACGGACAAATTCGGAAGCGCGCTGGATGGTTGGCGGCATTGAGGAGCCGGAAGATTTGGGGGGAGAGGCTCCGGAAACGTTGCCGGTGGTAGTGATAAACGGAGGTGAAGAGGGTAGTCTTATCACGGATGCTGAGGATGTGGAGGGCGAAATCAGTACACCTCTTATCACTGCCCAGTATGCGGATATTACGATTAATAATGTTACAATGGTCAATACGATGATCGATGATGATGCATCGGCATTCTGTCTCAGAGACGCCGCGTCAGCCACCCTAAACGATTGTGATTTGTCTTGCTGCTGCGGAATTAAAGTGTACCGCGAATATGGCACGGGAACCTCCAGTCTGACAATTAATGGCGGAACGATCACATCAGAGTGCACGGAGGACGCCGTTTGGAAGGGCAGTGCGGTGTTGGCGGAGATCGGTATTAACTATGATGTCAATATAGAAATTAACGATGCAGTCCTGACCAGTACGAACACAGCGGCTCTGGTTCTCTCGCCGGAATGCCATACCACGATTAAGGATTCTACACTCAGCGGAGCAACAGGTATCTACTATAAAGCAGGTGAATTGAGTATTGAAAACAGTGTGATTGAGGGAACAGGGGAATACGTTGAGTCCCCTGCCACAGGGAAGGAAGTCAATACAACCATCAGCGAAGGAGTTTGCTTTGATGGATCCGGTATTCTGGTTGATTCCGATAACAAGTTTGGCGAGACTCTGCCCATTACCATCTCGGATGACAGTACAGTCAGCAGCGCCAATGGGTACGGTATCCGTGAAATCGGAGGCGTGGACGGTACCGGTGTCAGCCTGGTGGATCTTCAGGCGGACGGGGCAGAAATCAGCGGAGCGCTGGGGGATATTGCTCTGTTAGAGGCTGCTGAGTAACCAATGATGAGAGGAAACATAGAAGGAGGTTTATGAAGCCTCCAACAGTGAACTTCTGGCAGAGTAAGACCTGCGGATAAAAGGGAAACAACGAATATAAGGAGCTGACGAAAACTATAATCAGTTTGCGCCAGCTCCTTTTGTGTCCGGGCTCACGGACAGGATGAGGGTGTATATTCTTCCAGAAACTCCCGCACCCGGGAATCGGCGCGGAGAAAGGCGCACTCCTCGTTGTCTGGATCCCGCAATTCTTCCAGGAGCCGGGCGCGAAACATTTCTGCCATGGAAATGCGGGAGGAACTGCCGGTTCCCTCTGCCTCTCTTTCTTTGGCCGGCAGATGGCGGTAGAGTGGGGATTGCCGTGGATCCCAGGGGCGTTCCATGGCGGGAAACATTTGCTTCAGGGTATTCAGGCACCGCTCGCTGTCCTGATCCGCCATGGCGAGCTGAAAATCTGCCAGGCGGGCTTCGTAGTCCCACAGGTCAAATACAGAGACGGCCTCCTTGAATGTCTGCATCAGAATTTCCGCGTCTCCCCGCCGGCCTTCCTTCAGGGAAATCTCCATCAGGGAGAGAAGCGCAGTCATGATTCCGCTGATGTCTGTCAGGAGCTTTCGCTCCAGAGTCTGGGCCGCTTTTTCCAGTTTGTTTTCCGCCAGGTACAGGGTGGAGGCCATCTGGGCTTTGTCATAATATGGCTGATCCGGCAGTGACTCCAGCATGTCCTTTGCCTTGTCGTATTCTTTGCGTCTCATGTAGACAGAAAAGAGCATGGCGCGCGCCTGGTTTTGGATAGACGGGTCGTTGCTTCTGGCGGCCCGCAGATATAACTCATCTGTGAAGGCTGTGCATTGCTCCGGATCCGGCCGCTGTGGGGAGAACACGGCCAGGCCGTCAATGGTCAGGGCCGCGTTTAACAACAGCAGATCACAGGTGGGATATTCCTGGATTTTCTGCTGAACCATGGCCAGAGCCTGATCGAACCCCTGACTGACCGCTGTGGAAGAAACCAGCCCCAAGAAATCACTGATTTCCTTTGGGGACAGCTCCTCCCGGAAGGACAGAAGCGTATTCAAATCGGTCCCCAGCAGCCGGGCCAGCGGCGGCAGCAGAGTAATATCCGGATAGGAGACGGCCCGCTCCCATTTGTTTACCGCCGGAGCGGAGACACCCAGATAGGAGGCCACCTGCTCCTGGGTCAGCCCCTGCTCCAATCGTTTGCTTCGTATAATTTCGTTGATTTTCATGGATACGTTCCTCCCTGTTGGATTCTTTGCCTCATTATACCGGAATGAGAAGAAAATTTGCAACTGAAGGGCAGTCAGGATTGCGGTCTGAGAGATAACTGCTGGTTAATGGGGGACGGGGAAAATTTCGATATGCTTTCTCTGCCGGATCATATATAATAAGAATGAATTTGGCTAACATAGAAAAATTAACAAAACAGAAACAATATGGAAACGATATAACAATGATTGAGCGGTAAAATCCGCTTAAAGTCAGGCAATGCCAGGAGCCTGATCATGACGGAGGTGCGAAATGATCCATATATTGGTGGTGGAAGATGATGTGAAGCTGAATCAGGTGGTCTGCACGTATTTGAGCGATTGCGGGTTTGCCACAAAGGGATGCCTGAATGCTAATGACGCGTATAATGAGATGTATGAGAACATCTATGATCTGATTATTTCAGATATTATGATGCCTGAGATTGACGGATTTGAGTTTGCCAGGACAGTCCGGCAGGTGAATCAGAGGATCCCCATTCTGTTTATGTCTGCAAAGGATGATCTTCCCTCAAAACAAAAGGGATTCCGCTTAGGTATCGATGACTATATGGTCAAGCCGGTGGACTTGGAGGAGCTTTCCCTGCGAGTGAGGGCGCTGCTTCGCAGGGCAAACATTGAGGCGGAGCGGAAAATCACGGTGGGAAATCTGACCCTGGACGCGGATGGCATGAGCGCAGAGATCAACGGGGAGGAGGTCGCCCTCACCAACCGGGAGTTTAACATTATTTTTAAGCTGTTATCCTATCCGAAAAAGACCTTCTCCAGAGCCCAGCTGATGGATGAGTTCTGGGGCGTGGACAGCAGTACCAGCCTGCGGGCGGTGGATGTCTATGTGACAAAACTGCGGGATAAGCTTTCCGCCTGTGACGGTTTTCAGATTGTCACCGTGCGGGGCCTGGGATACAAGGCGGTGCTGAAATGAAAACGGAGGAGAAAAATGGAAAAATCATAAAGAACAGCCGGTTTCCCGCCTATGTGTTTGGGATCTTTTATGGGGTGCTGTTTCTGATGTCCGGGATTCATACGGGGTTGATTGTGTTTGCAAATCAGTATCACTGGAATGATCTGATTCAGGTGATCCTCCCCATTGTGTACTGGGGGATTGTGGCGGCTGCGCTTACATTATTTACCAGAAGAAAGATCCGTACCACCTATGAGGAACCCATGCACCGGCTGGCCAGGGCCACAGAGCAGGTGGCAAACGGGGATTTTTCCGTCTATGTGCCGCCCCTGCATACCCCAGACCGGATGGATTATCTGGATGTGATGATCCTGGATTTCAACAAGATGGTGGAGGAGCTGGGAAGCATTGAGACATTAAAGACAGACTTTATCTCCAATGTATCCCATGAGATGAAAACCCCCATCGCCATCATAAAGAATTATGGACAAATGCTGGCCATGGAAACCATATCAGAGGAAGAAAGGATGGAGTACGCAAAAACAATCCAGGGGGCGGCGGAGCGCCTTTCCAACCTGATCGGAAATATTTTGAAGCTGAACAAGCTGGAAAATCAGAGTATTGTTCCGGAGGTGGAACCCTATGATCTGAGCAGACAGCTGTGCGACTGCATTCTTCAGTTTGAGGAGGCATGGGAGGAGAAGGAGATTGAGATCGATACAGATATGGAAGATTCTGTTCAGATATGGGCAGATGAGGGGCTCCTGGAACTGGTATGGAACAATCTGATCTCCAATGCGGTGAAATTTACCGGGCCCGGAGGAATGATCCGGGTGGCACAGCGCTCGGACGGAGACCACATCACAGTGTCTGTTTCAGATACCGGCTGCGGGATGAGCAAAGAGAGTCTGCCCCATGTGTTTGACAAATTTTATCAGGGGGATACCTCCCACGCCAGGGAAGGAAACGGCCTGGGCCTGGCGCTGGTGAAACGGGTGGTAGAACTTTTGGACGGAGACATTCAGGTGGTAAGCCAGAAGGGGGAGGGAAGCACCTTTACGGTCACCCTTCCCGCAGGTGAGCGGGGCCACTACGAAGAAAAAGGAGAATAGCCATGGAAGAGACAGGAAAAATCCGGAAGAATTTTATCGGATATGAGTATAAGGAGGTTATCTGCGAGCGGCAGAAAATCCCTTTTTTGCTGGACGGATATGAAAACTTTGGATGGGAGCCCACAGGGGAACTCCAGGAGAATGGGTTAAACCCTCACCAGACTAAGATAACCCTGCAGCTGCGGCGGGACAGAAAGATGGTCAATAAGATGGAATTGACCCGGCTGCAGAGAAACTTTGAGGACTGCGTGGGCCAGATCGATGCGCTGGAGAAATCGAAGACCTCCAGGGCTACGATCTGTGCCCTCAGCGTTGCACTGGTGGGAACCGCTTTTATGGCGGGATCTGTATTCGCGGTGACGGCTCAGCCGCCTCTGATTATACTTTCTATTCTTCTGGCTGTTCCCGGGTTTCTCGGATGGATTTTGCCCTACTTCGTTTATCGGAAAGTGAAGGAGACGCAGAGCAGCAGGCTGACTCCTCTGATTGAGGAAAAATATAAAGTATAATC
>ERZ809224.2161-NODE-2161-length-12704-cov-8.602577_pt1 | contig 12704 bp, 10 predicted proteins | sample MGYA00520513_ERZ809224 | MGnify/ENA primary metagenome ERZ809224 (study PRJEB31576, sample SAMEA3212658) | Homo sapiens | biome: human-gut; feature: human gut; material: fecal | place: Sweden | collected 2012 ...
TCTCTTATTATTCGTGCAACTGGTATATGTTGGAATTCTGGTATGGCTGCCGCCGTGTAAAATAAAACCGGGCACCGTCCGGAGAAAGTGCTGCCAGGTATTCGTCATAAGCTGTCGAGATCCCTTCTACCGGTTTAGGATCAAAAGGAACCGGATTTTCCAGCACTTCTGCATAAAACTCGGATTTTCGGATAATAATTTCTGCTTCTTCAACCTGATCCAGTTGCGGTACCATATCGGGATTCTCCGTAATAACTTTGGCAAATCTTACGGCATCCGCGAATTTCTCCATAAAGTAAGCCAATTGAGCGGCATAGAGATTATGCTGGATTTTATAATACGGACACACGTTATAGATCCGGTTAAATGCTTCCAGAGCTTTTAAAGCCTGGTTATGATTTTTCATCACAAATCCGTTCTGCTGGATCGGCAGGTAATATCCTAATCCATAATAATAATTCAATTCAAGGTTATCCGGATATTCTTCCAGTAATGATTCGTAGATCTGGTAAGCTTCGCTCTTTTTCCCCGAATTATGAAGATTTCTGGCTTTCTTAAATTCTTTGGAGAAATTTTTATCGGGTTGTTGAACGCACGGATCATCTTCCTGCCCAAATAAAAAAACAGGAAAAATAACACATACAAAAAGAACAAGTAATTTACTTTTCATGATGCAGTGCTTTGGATATTAATAGAAAGTCAACCGTTACCAGGGCCGCCATAGCCTCCACAACAGGCAGCACTCTCGGTACCACACACCGGTCGTTCCGGCTGTTACCCTTAAAAGTCAGAGGATTTCCTTCAAAATCCACACTTTCCTGTTCCAGGTTAATGGTAGGAATAGGTTTAAATGCTATTTTACAATACACTTCCTCTCCATTGGTAATGCCTGCCTGGACACCTCCGTCATGATTGGTCTTCAGGGAAAGATCACGGTTAAGCCGGTCATTGTATTGGGAACCTCTCATCGAAGCGGCTTCAAAACCAAGACCGATCTCAAATCCTTTGGCCGCATTGATCGAAAGCATCGCATAACCCAGTCGGGCATGGAATTTATCATAGACCGGTTCACCCAGACCTGCTGGAAGGTTAAGGATAGAGCAACCTACAACCGCTCCGTAACTGTCACCATTCTTATCATCATTTCCGGTGTGAATTACAGAACTCTCGATCCGGATATCATATTGTTTCAATATAAGCTTTGCTACCGCACCGGCCACTACCCTGCTGGCCTGTTGCCGGGCAGAAGCACGACCGCAAAACCGGTTATCCGGAGCTCCGTATTTTTGCCGGTAGGTTAGGGAAGCATGGGAAGGTTTGATCACATGGACATTCGGATCCGGTTTAACGTCTTCATTCTTAATCATAAAACCTATCGGAGCACCGGTAGTGCGGGAATCTATTATACCGGAAATAAAATCTACCTCATCATGTTCGGTACGGGATGACGTATCGATACCCTGTCCGGGAGCACGACGGGATAATTCGCACCTGATAAAATCATAGTCAATCATAATACCGGCCGGGCATCCGTCGATAACGCCTCCGATGGCTTTGCCGTGCGTTTCACCGAAATCGGTCAACCGGAACATTCGTCCGAAAGTATTCATTCCCTTTAAGTAATTAGAAAAATGATCTGTTACAATGTGCAAAAATAACACTATAATTCTTAACAGGATTATTTTAAATTTGTTGTCCGGAACAGAAAGCTTTTCTTCATTATTCTTATATTAATCAGGTTACAAACCGGATATTAAATCAACTAAATTTTTTACCTTTGTAATTAAAAATAATTTTAATGGAACGGATCAAGAAATTAGCCAATCTTTACTTTTCCCAGGTTGTGGAAGATCGCCGGTATTTCCACCGTTATCCCGAAGTATCGGGAAAAGAAAAAAATACGGCTGTCCATATCTGCAATATTCTGGAAGAACTGGATATTCCATACAAGGAAAATATAGCCGGGTACGGGATTGTAGGATTACTGCGTGGCCATCTCCCCGGTGACCGTACGGTGGCGTTGAGGGCTGAAATGGACGCCTTGCCGATACAGGAGAAATCCGATAAGCCTTACCGTTCCTATAATGCCGGTGTGATGCATGCCTGCGGGCATGACGTGCACATGGCCTGTGTAATCGGAGCCTTACGTATCCTGCGGGATATGCGGGATTCTTTCGGGGGTACTGTAAAAGTCATTTTCCAACCCTCGGAAGAAGAATACGAAGGCGGAGCGCCTTTTATGATCGGGGAAGGAGTTCTGGAAAACCCGGACGTAAATGTTATATTCGGGCAACATGCCACTCCCGGAATCGAAAGTGGCTCGATCGGTATCCGGGAAGGGGAATTTATGGCTTCCACCGACGAGATCTACCTGACCCTTCACGGCAAAGGAGGACACGCGGCCTTAATTAATGAAGTAGTGAATCCTATTAATATGGGGATCAGTATTCTGGGACAACTCCAAGAGTTTGTTAAGGAAAAAGGACCTTCCGGCATCCCGACGGTACTTTCTTTCGGACGATTCATTGCCGAAGGCCTGACCAATTTAATTCCGGAGACGGCACAGGTAGCGGGTACGTTACGCACCTTTAGCGAAGAATGGAGAAGAGAGATACATGATTATATCGAAAAGGTGGCGTCAAAGACCGCCCGTGAATTCGGAGGATCATGTGAGGTCAATATCCGGCACGGGTATCCCGTACTGATCAACGATCCCGAAACGACACGGCGTGTCAGGGAATACGCCGTCCAATACCTGGGAGAAGAACATGTTCTCAACCTGGAACACCGGATGACCGCGGAAGATTTCGCCTATTATCTTCAGAAAAGACCGGGCACATTTTACAGGCTGGGGACTTCAAATATGGACAAAGGAATTACGCAACATTTACACAGCCAGGATTTCGACATTGATGAAACCGCCCTGAAAACCGGAATGGGCCTGCTTAGCTGGATCACACTCAACGAACTCAAATTAGCTTAAATATGGATTTTTTAGGATTGATCTTCATTGCCATCGGACTGGCCATGGATTGCTTTACCGTGAGTTTTTCGGCCGGGGCCGTCCAAAAAGAGCTCAAATTCAACAACGCATTACTTATAGCCTTCCTGTTTGGCCTTTTCCAGGGAATCATGCCTTTGATAGGCTGGTTTTGCGGAGAAGCGGTTATCGATAAAATATCCCATATTGACCACTGGATCGCTTTTGCCATACTCGTGATTATAGGCGGGAAAATGATATATGAAGGAATTAAACCGGAAAAACCGGAGAAATCCCTTAATTTTCTTAAGTTTTCCACTCTTCTTGTATTGGCGGTAGCCACCAGCATTGACGCCCTGGCGGTAGGATTCAGTTTTGCCGTCATCAATGTCGGTAATATCTGGCTTGTTATTTTATTAATCGGAATCGTCTCCTTCTTATTCTCTTTATTCGGGGTTTATGCCGGAAAGAAACTTTGTTGTTATATTAAACCTTCCTATGCCGAAATTTTGGGAGGGGTGATCCTGGTCCTGATCGGCATCAAAATCCTTTTAGATCATCTTTTCTGAAAAACAAACCGGTTTTCCGGTTCATCATAATGTCCGGTATGATATCGGATAAATGACCGGATACCGCTATATTTAAGCTTTTGAGATAGAAAGTATGATCAACTGTCAATCTATTTTATTTTTTATTACTTTTGCCGCGATTATACGGTGATAAATTCCGATACCGGAATTTAGAGAGGGAACCGGGTGAAAATCCCGGACAGTACCCGCTGCTGTAAGTTTCACAAGCCCCCGCGGGCATTCACAATGTCACTGTTGAGAATATCAATGGGAAGACGCCCGGGGAGAAACGAGTCAGAAAACCTGCCATATAATCACCAGTAACAAGCTTCGGGAAATAAGCTTTAACGGAAAGGAAATTTCTCCATTATCGTTTTGGTTTTCCCGTGCAAACATGAATTCACAACCACGTAAACGAATATGGTAAACATGAGAAATTTCGACAATCTTAAAAAATTTATTTTACCCCTTTTATCCTTACTATTTCTGGCTTCATCCTGTCGTAAACCGATAGATCCGCCTGATGATTTACCGGGGACAAATCCGCATCTTAAAGGAATCTATATTCTGAACGAGGGTCTTTTCAACATGAACAACAGCACCATCAGCTATCTGGATTTTGAAAACGACACCCGGGTAGATGATATCTTCCTGAGAGCCAATAACCGGGGATTGGGTGATACGGGAAATGATTTGCAGATCTATGGAAGTAAATTATATTGCGTCGTGAACCGGTCCGAAGTATTGGAAATCATGAAGGCAAATGACTGTAAATCCGTTAAGCAGATCTCCCTTCAGGGAAAACAACCCCGTAAGATCGTGTTTCATCGGGAATATGCGTATGTAAGTTGCTTTAACGGTGATATCATGAAGATCGATACGGCGACACTGGAAATAACGGACACGAAACGGGGCGGACGTAATCCCGAAGGCATGTGTGTGGCCCGCAATAAATTATACGTGGCCAATTCCGGCGGATTGGATAATCCCAACTACGACCGCACCGTCTCCGTTTTCGACCTTGACAATTTTTCACTGATGAAAAATATAGAGGTGGAGATCAATCCGTCTGCTTTAGCCGCGGATCATCAGGGCGATGTTTACCTGGTCTCGAAAGGAAATTATGACGATATCCCGTACACTTTTCAACGTATCAATTCCAGCACCGACGAAGTCGTGCAGATTTTTGATTTACCGGTTTTAAATCTGACTATTTCCGGAAATCTGGCTTATTTATATTCTTATGATTTTAATAGCCGGAACTCCTGGATCAAGGTGATGGATATTACCACCGAACAGATCGTTAAAGAAAATTTCATCTCGGACGGCACCGCTATCCGTACTCCCTACGGCATTAAAGTCGATCCCGTCAGTGGAGATGTCTATATCACCGATGCGAACCAGTTTACCGTAAAAGGAGACGTATATTGTTTCGACAAAAACGGGAAAAAGAAATTCGTCATGGAAGCCGGCTTAAACCCATCCATGATGGTCATGATACCCAGAAACCAATATCAACTCACAGCAAACAAATAACCAATCAAATCTTAAAGTTATGAAAAAAATTACATTCTTAGTTTTGTTCCTGTTGTTTTCAGCCCATCTTTTATCAGGGCAAACTCCACAAACTCCCGACGGCAACCGTACAAGATCTTCCATTTCCGCTTCCGATATTAAATTCTGGGTAGGCTCAGGTAATGATTCCGTAGTACTGATCATCAACTGGTGTGATCCCGGCATCGCTTTCGCATGGGGTTATTGCTTTACGGATTCTGTAAATGTCGCCACCATGATGGCGGATATCGTTGCAGCGGATCCTCATCTTGATTATAGAACCCAGATTTCTTATATCAATGACCTGATTTATAATGACGGCACCTATGATCTTTCGGATCCGGAATCATGGATGTATGATGTTAATGGAGTAATGGCTTCTTCCGGTATCATTGATCAGAAGATCTACAATTATGATATGGTAGAATTCGGTGGATACATGTGTAGCCCTTGGAATTATACAGTAATACCTGCCCTTCCTCTTCAAACGCTTTGTGATGTTCCGGCAAATCCGGAAGTGGAGATCGATAACGGTATTGTGACGTTAAGTTGGGCCGGCACGGCGGATGAATATCTTCTCCACTATGCGGGCGGCACCCTTATCGACACCGTAATCAGCGTTAACACCGACACGTATACTATTGAAGACGCAGTATATTATGTAGATTATTCCTGGAATATCCGGGCCGTGTGCGGCGAGGGAGATACCAGTGATATGGCAACCGGAGAAACTTTCAAATTAGAACTGCCCGAAGACGTTACAATTCCTGCCGAAGATATTCTTTTCTGGATCGGAACCGGTACCAACCAGGCCATCTTTACGGTAAACTGGTGTAATCCAGAGATCGCTTTCGCATGGGGTTACCGCTTTAACGACAGCGTTCTTTTATCTCGGATTATGGACGATATCGCTAACGCAGATGCCCGTATAGAATTCACGGCCACCGGATTCATTAACGAGATCACTTATCAGGATGATGAATACGACCTCTCCTTAACACCCGGCAATTACTGGTGGATCAATGTAAACGGCAGAGGCGCGGAAAAAGGCCATACCGAACTTTATATCAAAAACAATGATTTTATTAAAATAGCTGATTTGAGTTGCGCCCAGGACGACGGACAGTTTAATTTTACCTGGACAACGGAGATTACACCGGTTTCCGTACCCGTTACCACAGGAATCCCGTCTCATCAATCCGACATTACCCTAAACCTTTATCCTAATCCCGCAAACCATTATATCCGGCTGGAAATCGAAGGTAATCAACAACCCTATGAAATGTCTATGCTTGACGTGAATGGAAAAATTATGTCGCAGCAAACCTTATATCCTTCTGATAATAGCCACTCTATCAACATCTCCCATTTAGCCAAAGGAATCTATTTCGTACGGGTACAAAATCACCAGGATTCACAGACTGCCAAGCTTATCGTCTATTAAGAAATTAATAAAATTAAATATGAAAAGATTATTAACCTTATTAGTTTTTTTTCCCATATTCCTCTATGCCCAGTTTGACGGCGCAGTGGGAACGGAAGGTTGCCGGGCCGTCAGTTGTACTGATCCCAATATTAAAAGTTGGGCAACGGGTTGCGAAGTAACTCGTGGGTATCAGGATATAAAGAGACAACAAGCTTTAGCTGACTACGGTAATGCCGGGGATGCGACGGGCCCCGTAACGGAATCCACTCTGGAGGTCGTAAGCCTGGGCGACGGGGGCTATGCTATCCTTACCTTCAATACTCCTATCAGTAACGGACCGGGTTATGATTTTGCCGTATTCGAGAATAGTTTTGATGATGTTTTCCTGGAGCTGGCTTTTGTGGAAGTGAGTTCGGACGGAGAACATTGGGTAAGGTTTCCCGCGACTTCCCTTACACCGGAAGATGTGCAGGTAGGCTCGTACGGAACTGTCGATCCCACGCTTATCAACAATCTGGCCGGCAAATACAGGGCCGGCTGGGGAACACCTTTCGACCTGGCCGAACTGGCCGACAGCAATAATCTGGACATAAACCATATCACGCATGTAAAGATTGTCGATGTGGTCGGGACCATTGATCTCGAGTACGCGACTTACGACGCTTCCGGCCACATTGTAAACGATCCTTATCCCACCAACTTCGGTTCTGGAGGCTTTGACCTTGCCGGTATTGCGGTTTTGAACCAGGGTACTACCACCGGGATAACCGAATATGGTAATGCGGATTTTACTGTCTATCCTAATCCGTGCCGGGATTATTTATGGGTGGAGCAGCATGGAAATGCCGACATGGTTTTATATAATGCCTTCGGACAGGAAATCGTAAGGTATACTCTTTCCGGCGGTGCAACGAAAATCGATATGACACCTTTCCCGTCAGGGATATACCTGATTTCAGTGGATGGAAATACCTGGAAAATGATCAAACAATAATGAAAAAAAGACTTCTGATTTTTGCCGGTATTATCGGACTCTGCGGACATCTATCTGCCCAGACCGATACTACCGTGCAAAGATTGGAAGCTATTGAAGTAGTATCCTCCAAAGATCTCAATATCCTTATTTCCCCGGTTCCGCTCAGAACTTTAAATCAGGAACAATTACAATCGCTTCCCGTATTACAGGTTTCCGACGCCCTGAAATTTCTTCCGGGAACCGTCATTAAAGATTACGGAGGCGTAGGAGGACTCAAGACCGTGACCGTGCGGGGATTCGGTCCGCAACATACCGGAGTGGCATACGACGGCGCCGGCTTATCCGACTCCCAGACCGGACAGGTCGATTTGGGAAAAATCCCCCTGGACAATGTGGAAAAAATCTCCCTGACAAACGGTATTTGCGAGAATATTTTTCTTCCCGCCCGTTTTTTCTCGTCCGCAAGCCTGATCCATATCCAAACTTCGAAACCTGTTTTTAGCCAAAACAAGCCGGCCAACTTTATCCTGGACCTTACCGCAGGATCTTTCGGACTGGTAAAACCGACTTTCCGGATGGAGAACCGGTGGAAACGAAAAAAAAATCCGGAAGACTGGGAATTGCTTTCCTCCGTAAGAATTGACTATCTAACATCCACGGGAAATTATCCATACATGCAGTTTTACGGTGGTAGCCGGGATAGTACTTCCCGGGAAAAAAGAAAAAATTCCGATATTCAGTCTATTTCCACGGAAGCCAATATTTATGTCGGCTTCAGGAAACGGTCAAGTCTTACCGCAAAATTATTCTATTATTACTCGGAACGCGGTCTGCCCGGCGCCACGATACTATACAATGAAAATGCCTCCCAACGGTTATGGGACGAAAATCTGTTCGGGCACCTTTCTTATAAAAACCATTTCTCAAATAAATTTGCTTATCAGGCTAACCTGAAAATCAATTACGCAAGACAACGTTACCTGGACCCGGACTATCTGAATATGGAAGGTAAATTAGACAACCGCTATATCCAAAGGGAAGCCTACCTTTCCAATTCTTTTTTATATACTCCGCACAGGATTTTATCTCTCTCGGCAGCCAATGACCTTATTTACCAGAACATGAGCGCCAATATCCGCAATTTCATCCGACCCGACCGTTTTTCTTCATTAACGGTACTGGCCGCCCGTATCTCCACACGGCATATCGATATTAACGCCCATTTACTCCATACATTGGTTTTCAACAATGCGAAATATGGAGAAGCCGGAAAAAATGTTCACCATCTTTCACCCATGGCGGGAATTTCAGTGAAGCCGTTCCTAAAAAAAGATTTCCGTATCCGGTTCTTTTACCAGAACATTTTCCGCATCCCTACTTTCAATGACCTTTACTACCGGGAGATAGGAAACCTTAACCTATTACCTGAGAATACCCATCAGTTCAATCTCGGATTTACATACGGAAACCCTTTCTCCGCCAAAAAGATCAAATTCACCGTTACCGCCGATTTTTATTACAATCTTGTCAAAGATAAGATTGTGGCTATTCCAACCCAGAACCTTTTCGTTTGGTCGATGCTCAATTTCGGGAAGGTTAATATCGGTGGTATCGATATCTATGCACAGTTATCCTGGAAAATTACAGATCCTCTCACCATAACCATGGGAGGAAATTACTCTTTCCAGCATGCTGTGGATGTAACGGATGCGACAAGCAAAACTTATCTGCATCAAATACCTTATACTCCGGAACATTCCGGCACCACTTACCTGAACCTGCAAGCGCCCTGGGTTGACCTGATTTACACCATCATGATATCGGGAAAAAGATATTCCTTACAACAAAATACCAGTGAAAACCTGCTCGATCCCTATACCGACCAAAGTATAGGACTACAAAAAGAGTTTAATTTCGGAACTTACACTTTCCATGTAAAAGCCGAATTATTAAACCTGGCCGGCACCCAATACGAAGTGATCAGGAATTTCCCGATGCAGGGACGAAGTTTCCGTATCAGCATGAAATATTCTTTCTAGTAACAAAAAAAATTAATCTTCGTTAAGGTATAAAATTACGAAGGCTTTTTATGAAAATCCAATTACTGGTTATCGGAAAAGAAGAAGCGGATATATTCGATACCGCTTTAAAGCACTATACTAAAAAAATTAATTTTTATAATTCTTTCGGGATCACGGCATTACCCTATCTTAAAAACACCCGTTCCCTTTCTGTGGAAGAACAGAAGAAGAAAGAGGGAGAATTGATCCTGAAAAAAATTGAGCCTCAGGATTTCGTAGTGTTATTAGATGAACGGGGTAAAAGCATCTCTTCCGTCGAATTTGCCGGATTCCTGCAGCAACAGAGTAACAGCGGACTTAAAAACCTGGTATTCGTGATCGGAGGAGCCTATGGTTTTTCCGAACAGGTTTATAACCGGAAGAATTACAGCCTTTCGCTTTCCCGTATGACATTCCCCCATGTGATGACGCGGGTCATCTTCGCCGAACAACTGTACAGGGCCTTCTCCATACTCCGGAATGAGCCTTACCACCACGAATAAAAACATTCTTTACCGTAAACTGTTGTTGTTAGATACTTTTAAACATGATAAAGAACAGTATTGACAGGGATAAACTATGGACTAAAGATTACGTCCTCATTTGTTGTGCCAATTTCCTGCTGAGCTTTGCTTTTTATCTGCTTATCCCCACCCTGCCCTTTTATCTTATCGAAACCATGCATGCCTCCAAAACCATGGTGGGCATTGTACTATCCTGTTATACGATCGCCGTGCTGGCGATCCGTCCCTTTTCGGGTTTTATCGCCGACACTTTTCCCCGAAAACCTATTTATTTAATAGCTTACATTTTGTTTACCCTTGTTTTTATCGGATATTTTTTAGCCGGAAACCTCGCCGCTTTTATCACATTACGTATTATCCACGGACTCACTTTCGGAATGCTGTCCACCTCAGGCAATACACTTGTTATCGATATCATGCCCGCATCACGTCGGGGAGAAGGTCTGGGTTATTACGGTGTGATGGGAAACATTGCCATGGCTACGGGTCCCATGACAGGACTGATCCTATACGAAACGGCGGATTTCAACTGGATCTTTACCGCTTCGATTATAGCGGGGATAACCGGATTGATCTTCGCTTCCATTATCAGGGCTCCTAAAAAACTTCCCCAGAAAAAGCAACCGGTCTCATTGGATCGTTTTATACTGGTAAAGGGACTTCCCGCCGCTTTGATGTTCATGATGGTAGCCATTCCTTATGCCATGACCAGTTCCTACATAGCCTTATCGGTCAAAGAAGTTAATTTTACCGGAAACAGCGGAGCGTTTTTTTCCGTCATGGCAGCCGGTATGATACTTTCCCGCTTAATATCAGGGAAAAGGGTGGACCGGGGATTTATTACCCAGAATATTGCCATAGGACTGATCATCTGTTTGGTGGGATTTACCGGGGAGATTTTTGTCAGGGATGTGATACAATGGAATGCCATAGCAGGGAATATACTCTTTTATGCCATTGCCGCCTGTATCGGCTACGGCTGCGGTACCGTTTTCCCCGCGCTTAACACGTTTTTTATTAATTTAGCGCCCAATAACCGGCGGGCCACGGCCAATTCAACTTACCTGACCGGATGGGATGTCGGAATAGGGATAGGCGTTTATCTGGGAGGTTATATCTCGGAAATGAAAGGTTTCAGCTTTACCTACTTTACAGGCACACTTTTAGCCGCCCTGGCATTATTGCTTTATTTTACCGTAGTAATACCACATTTTAATAAAAATAGACTGCGATAATAAAGTATTGTACCGGAATTTATTCTATTAAGTAATGATTATGATAAAAGAGAAGTAAAAAAAATAATTACAGCTTGACTTTTATTTTTTTTTGTATCTTTGCTCATCTAATTTTCGTATAACATTAATTGTATTTTTAAAACATAATCATGATGAAAAAGACTTTTCTATTATCATTATTACTATTTGTAGCATGTTTCGCCTTTGCAGCGAATGTGATCCCTTCACAGGATGCCCGGATAGTTGCAAAAAATTTCATGTCGGAAAGATGTGGACCTGAAAGATTCACCCTTGACGATTTTGAACTTCAATACACGGAAACAGACGCTAACGGCGAAGCCTTATATTACCGGTTTCAAATAGGTGAAAAAGGATTTATCCTGATATCCGCAACCGACCTGATTTCACCGGTTTTGGCCTATTCTCTCGAATCAAATTTCAGTAATACTGAAACCACTGATTTTATGTTAGACCAATATAAAGAAAGCATTAAGCATATAAAGGCTAATCCTTCCCTGGCTGAAACAACTGCAAAAAGCGACTGGAAACAATACATGGCTGAAGATTTCAAACTTTCCAAGACCAGACAACGTGCTACGGTAATCGAACCGTTAATCACTACCGAATGGTCCCAGGAAAGATACTATAACCAATATTGTCCTTATGATGCAGGCGGCGAAGCCAGATCAGACTACAGGGCTCCTGTAGGCTGTGTGGCCCTCACGATGATCAATCTTTTGAATTATTACAGATACCCTGCTTCCGGAGCCGGCGGTTCAACTTATCACCATCCTAAATATGGTAACTTAGGAGCTCTCTTCAGCAATTTCCATTATGATTATAATGCCATGACCGACAAGATCAATTCCTATGAAGGTGAATTTGCCAAACTGATATATCATAACGGACTGTCAGTTACGATGGATTATGATTCCATTGCATCAGGAGCACAATCGGAAGTCGCAGCCGAAGCTATGACCAATCATTGGAGATTCTCTTCTTCACTGGTATTTATCCGTCGTCAGGGAAGCGAGTATCAGGCATATAACCTCTGGTCAGACTCATTACTTAAAAAAGAATTAAGACAATACCGTCCGTTATATTATTCAGGTAATGCTGAAGTAGCCGGAGGACATGCCTGGATCATCGACGGATTTGTAGAGAGAGAAGGAGAAACCTATTTCCACGTTAACTGGGGTTGGGGTGGTACGAACAATGGTTTCTATAAAATCAATCTTCTGGTAGGCCAGGGAGAATCTTTCAGCAATGGTGAAGGTGTAATGATCAATGCGGTTCCCGCCAACGGAATTGAAAAACCCGACACCACTTTTACCAGACTTATAGCTTCCAAAGGCAGTATTTGCGACGGAGCAGGAAACA
>ERZ809224.2162-NODE-2162-length-12703-cov-5.898798_pt1 | contig 12703 bp, 14 predicted proteins | sample MGYA00520513_ERZ809224 | MGnify/ENA primary metagenome ERZ809224 (study PRJEB31576, sample SAMEA3212658) | Homo sapiens | biome: human-gut; feature: human gut; material: fecal | place: Sweden | collected 2012 ...
TATCATGCAAGCATGAACGGCTTTTTGACCTTTTGACCCTGGCATCATCATATCATCCTTTTGTGCGGCGGGCAAGAAAAGCTTGCATTCTCTTCTTCTTTTTAGTACAATAAACGGAAGGGTCTGCCGAAAAGGCGGAGGATTCAGATCGGAAAGGTTGGGAAATAAGAATGGAAGCATATCTGGATAATTCTGCGACGACACGTTGCCTGGAATCCGTACGGGATGTGGTGTCAAAAACGATGCTGGAGGATTATGGCAATCCGTCTTCCAAGCATATGAAGGGCGTGGAGTCGGAGCGTTATCTGAAGGACGCAAGAGAGACGATTGCAAAAACCTTAAAGGTGAACGAGAAGGAGATCTATTTTACGTCCGGCGGTACAGAGTCAAACAACTGGGCACTGCTCGGTAGCGCGTATGCTTCCCGGCGTGCCGGAAAGCATATCATTACGACAGCGATTGAGCACGCAGCTGTGCTCATGCCTCTGCAATTTCTGGCTGAGCAGGGCTATCGGATCACCCATCTTCCGGTGGATGAGCACGGACATATCAGTCTTGCGGATCTGAAGGCGGCATTGGATGAGGAGACGATTCTCGTATCAATCATGATGGTGAACAATGAGATCGGAGCGATTGAGCCGGTCGCAGAGGCCGGGGAGATAATCAAAAAGTACAATCCGGATATTCTTTTTCATGTTGATGCGATTCAGGCCTATGGCAAGCTTCCGATCTACCCGAAGAAGCAGCACATTGACCTGCTTTCCGTCAGCGGACATAAGCTGCACGGACCGAAGGGCAGCGGCTTTTTGTACATTAGTGAAAAGGCAAAGGTGAAGCCGCTTATTTTTGGTGGCGGGCAGCAGCGCGGCATGCGTTCCGGCACGGACAATGTACCGGGAGCAGCAGGGCTTGCACAGGCAGTCAGGGAGACCTTTGCCCATTTTGAGGATGATACGGCCCATTTTTATGCGATCAAGGACCGGATGATTGACGGTCTTGAACAGCTGAAGGATCCTGCGACGGGGGAAGCGTGGGCGATTGTACATTCTATGCGGGATGAAGGCAGTGCGCCGCACATCGTAAGTGCTTCATTTCCGGGTGTGCGCAGCGAGGTACTGCTGCATGCGCTGGAGGACAGACAGATTTATGTCTCATCCGGATCTGCATGTTCCTCGAATAAAAAGCTTCCGGTGAGCACGGTGCTCAAGGAGATTCACCTTCCACAGGAACAGCTGGAGTCGACGCTTCGGTTCAGCTTCAGCCGTTTTACGACGGAGGAGGAGATTGATTATTGTCTGGATGCACTGCGGGAGCTGCTTCCGGTGCTTAGGCGCTACGTAAGACACTAAGACGGAATTTTTTTCGGATATACTCTGGGACAGAAGGTGTCTTTTTACAAAATCAGATTCGGGAGTAGATCAAAGATAACAGGAGGAAGTATGTTTAAAACATTTCTGATTAAATACGGAGAGATCGCAATCAAGGGCAAGAACCGGCATCTGTTCGAGGACGCACTGGTGCGCCAGATCCGCCATGCCTTAAAGAAGTGTGACGGGGAATTTAGTGTATACAAAGAGCAGGGACGTATTTACGTCGACTGTGAGGGGATGTACGACTATGAGGAGACAGTCGGACATCTGCAGCATGTGTTCGGTATCGTCGGCATCTGCCCGGTTATGCAGGTGGAGGATCACGGCATTGAGGAGCTCGGTGACAGTGTGATCGAGTTTTTGACGAATGTATACGATATTGATGCACAGACATTTAAGGTCAATACAAGAAGAGCGAACAAGCAGTATCCAATTGAGTCAATGGAGGTCAATGCGATCTTGGGTGGACGGATTCTGGATGCATTCCCGAATATGAAGGTGGATGTGCATCATCCGGAGATTCTGATTCACGTTGAACTGCGTGAGAGCGGCAAGATTTTCATTTATTCAAAGATCATTCCGGGGCCGGGCGGTATGCCGGTCGGCACGAATGGAAAGGCAATGCTGCTGCTCTCCGGAGGCATCGACAGCCCAGTGGCAGGCTATATGATCTGCAAGCGTGGTGTAAAGCTGGATGCGACCTACTTTCATGCGCCGCCATATACGAGCGAGCGTGCGAAGCAGAAGGTCATTGATCTGGCAAAGAAGCTGACACCTTATGCCGGACCGATCAATCTGCACATTGTGAATTTTACCGATATTCAGCTCTATATTTACGATAAATGTCCGCATGACGAACTGACCATCATTATGCGTCGGTATATGATGCGTATTGCAGAGCACTTTGCAAATGAGACGAAATCCCTGGCACTTGTGACCGGAGAGAGTATCGGGCAGGTGGCGAGTCAGACGATGCAGAGCCTTGCAGCGACGAATGAAGTCTGCTCTATGCCGGTATTCCGTCCGCTGATCGGCTTTGACAAGCAGGAGATCATCGACGTGGCAGAGAAGATCGATACATATGAGACATCGATCCTTCCGTTTGAGGACTGCTGTACAATCTTTGTGGCAAAGCATCCGGTGACGAAGCCGAACCTGCATATCATTCAGGCGTCGGAGAAGAAGCTCTCTGAGAAGATTGATGAGCTTGTAAAGACTGCAATCGAGACGACAGAGACCGTGTGGGTAGAATAAAGTAAAAAAATAGACCTCGGCAATCACTTGCCGCGGCCTGCTTTTTGCGAGAGATATACTGAACCGTATGTTAGATAATATACGGAGCGAGTACCTTCAGGATATCTTCCATATTCTCTTCTGCATGAATGTTCAGATTGATCGGCTTGGAAAGATCCAGGCTGAAGATACCCATGATGGACTTTGCATCGATGACGTATCTTCCGGATACAAGGTCGAAATCATTGTTGAACTTGGTGATGTCATTTACAAAAGACTTTACTTTGTCGATCGAATTTAAAGAAATCTGTACTGTTTTCATGTTGTTGTTCCTCCCATAATTGAGATGTCAGCGGGTTACATCCACATATTAACGGGTGAAATAGGAAAAGTCAAGCTGAAAAGCTACTAAGAAACTGTGATTTATTCGTGAATTTGCCGAACGGAGGCGGAAAAATGAGAAAAAAGGCTGCCCTGCATAACCTGGGCTGTAAAGTAAATGCATATGAGACAGAGGCCATGCGGCAGCTGCTGGAGGAAGCAGGGTATGAGATTGTGCCGTTTGAGCCGGGAGCAGATGTCTATGTAATTAATACGTGTACGGTGACGAACATCGCCGACCGCAAATCCAGACAGATGCTGCACAGGGCACGCAAGATGAATCCGGATGCGGTTGTCGTGGCGACCGGCTGCTACGTGGAGACGTCGGACGACGCAGCCAAGAAGGATCCGGCGATTGACATTGTGCTCGGCAATAACCGGAAGGGAGAATTGCTCACCGTGCTGGGAGAGTATGAGGAGCACCGCCGGGAAAAAGAGTATAAAGAGGCATTCACTGACAAGATTGACATCAATCACACAAAAGAATATGAGAATCTCCAGATTAGCCGCTCGGAAGCACGTACACGGGCGGATATCAAGGTACAGGATGGCTGCAATCAGTTCTGCACATACTGTATTATTCCGTTTGCCCGTGGACGGGTGCGAAGCCGGACAATGGACGATGTGCTGAATGAAGTGAGCATGCTCGCCGGGAGCGGCTGTCAGGAGGTTGTGCTGACCGGTATCCACTTAAGCTCCTATGGCGTGGATCTCGGAACGAGCCTGATTGAGCTGATTCAGGCAGTACATGAAGTGGATGGGATCACGCGGATTCGCCTTGGCTCCTTAGAGCCGGGCATTGTCACACCGGAATTTGCGCATACCTTATCCGCGCTTCCAAAAGTGTGTCCGCATTTTCATCTTTCTTTGCAGAGCGGCTGTGATACAGTGTTAAAAAGGATGAACCGGCGCTATACCTCCGATGAATTTGAAAAGAAATGTCAGATTTTACGGGAAGAATTTGATCAGCCGGCACTGACGACGGATGTGATTGTCGGATTTCCGGGTGAGACGGAGACAGAGTATGCGACGACGGTAGATTTCCTTACACGGGTCGGACTGTATGAGACACATATATTTAAATATTCCCGCAGACAGGGGACGAAAGCGGCAGTGATGCCGGATCAGATTCCGGAGCCGGTAAAGGGCGTACGCAGCGACCGTCTGATCGCGCTCGGTGAAGAAAACCGGAAGAGATTTGAACAAAGCTGGATAGGAAAACGGGCAGAGGTGCTTTTTGAGGAGCAGACCATGATTGATGGGAAGACTTATTTTGTCGGCTACACAAAGGAATACATCCGTGTGGCAATCCCGGCGGATCAGGATTATGCAAACCGGGAGCTTACCGGCATTTTAAAGCCGGGACCGGCAGAACATGTGCTTTTGCTGTAGTTTATATGAACATTTGCCGACGAGAACGGAAGAGATACATCAGGGTGTGGCAGGTGTTTTCGGAAGATGGAAATTTTCGTTTCCGAAAAAACCGGTTGAAAGAATGAAAAAGGAATGATATAGTTTAAAAGTACAAAAGTTTAGATAAGGGCGTGGAATGATGGCAGAGATTAATAACACACAATATTTTTCCTTTAACACGGATCCGGAGCTTCGTGTGAAAAAGGTATTTGACCTCGTGTATAACGCGATGGCAGAAAAGGGCTACAATCCGGTGAATCAGATTGTCGGCTATATTATGTCCGGGGATCCGACTTATATTACCAGCTATAAAAATGCGCGCAGCATGATTATGAAGGTAGAACGGGACGAGCTCGTAGAGGAGTTGCTCCGGGAGTATATCAAGAACCGGTCCTGGGAGCCGGAGCAGGAATGATCCGGATCATGGGACTTGATTTCGGTTCCAAGACCGTGGGGGTGGCCGTCAGTGATCCGCTTGGTATCACTGCACAGGGAATCGAGATCGTGCGTCGGACATCGGAAAATAAGCTTCGGAAGACACTGGCAAGGATAGAGGAGCTCGTCACAGAGTATGAAGTGACCGAGATCGTGCTAGGTTTTCCGAAAAATATGAACAATACCATTGGGGAACGTGCAGAAAAATCGCTGGCATTTAAAGAAATGCTGGAGCGCAGGACGGGATTGCCGGTCGTGATGTGGGATGAGCGTCTTACTACCGTAGCGGCAAATCGGACACTGATTGAGGGCGGCGTACGCCGCGAGAACCGGAAGGATTATGTAGACATGCTGGCTGCCGTATATATCCTGCAGGGATATCTGGACAGCCGCGAAAGGACATCGAATGAATAAAAGAATAGAGTTTTGCCCGGACGGAGAAAATGAGACGGTCGGGTTCTTTGTTGTGGAAGAAACAAGAATTGCAGGTGTTTCCTATCTGCTGGTGACGGAATCAGAGGATGATGAGGAAGCGGAAGCTTATATTTTAAAAGACCTCTCAGAGGATGGAGAGACTGAGGCCAGATACGTATTTGTAGAGGATGACCAGGAGCTGGAGGCAGTGTCAAAGATTTTTGCGGAGCTGCTCGAGGATGTTGATCTTGAACTGTAACGAATACGATGAGAACAAATGGAACGGAAACTGACGGGTACAGAATGCCGGGACGGTATTCTGCTCTTTGCGTGACAGATCACGTAGAAATGGAGGTGCAGATTGAAAAAAGAACAAAATATGAAACTGAAAGTTATTCCAATCGGCGGACTTGGACTGATTGGAATGAATATCACAGCATTTGAGTACAATGACAGTATTATCATAGTAGATTGTGGAATGGCATTTCCGGAAAACGATATGCTCGGAATTGATGTAGTCATTCCGGATGTCACTTATTTGAAGGATAACATTGATAAGGTCAAGGGTATGGTATTTACCCATGGACATGAAGACCATATCGGTGCGCTTCCGTATATCCTCAGGGAGCTGAATGTACCGCTCTATGCGACGAAGCTGACAATGGGGCTGATTGAGCGGAAGCTGACCGAGCACAACCTGATGCGCGGTACGAAGCGCAAGGTTGTAAGGCCGGGCCAGTCGATCAATTTGGGAGAATTCCGGATCGAGTTTATCAAGACAAACCACAGTATTCAGGATGCAGTCGCACTGGCGATTTATTCTCCGGCAGGTATCGTGGTACACACGGGAGATTTTAAGGTCGACTATACGCCTGTATTCGGTGATGCGATTGACCTGCAGCGCTTTGCTGAGATCGGGAAAAAGGGTGTGCTGGCGCTGATGTGCGACAGTACCAACGCGGAGCGTCCGGGCTTTACTGCATCTGAGCGGACAGTCGGACACACGATTGACAACCTGTTTGCAGAAAATAAGGATCATCGGATTATCATCGCGACCTTTGCCTCGAATGTGGACCGTGTGCAGCAGATCATTAATACGGCGTATAAATACGGACGGAAGGTTGTCGTCGAGGGGCGAAGCATGGTCAACGTTATTGCGACGGCCTCCGAGCTTGGTTATCTGAATATTCCGGACAATACATTGATTGAACTGGAACAGATGAAGAATTATCCGGACAATCAGATGGTATTGATCACGACCGGAAGCCAGGGCGAATCAATGGCAGCCTTATCTCGTATGGCGGCAAATGTGCATAAAAAGGTAGTGATCAAGCCGGGTGATACGGTTATTTTCAGCTCAAATCCGATTCCGGGCAATGAGAAAGCAGTTTCCAAGGTCATCAACGAGCTTTATATGAAGGGTGCGAATGTTATTTTTCAGGATGTACACGTTTCGGGACATGCATGCCAGGAGGAGATCAAGCTGATCTATACGCTGGTACATCCAAAGTATGCGATTCCGGTACATGGCGAGTACCGTCATTTAAAGGCACAGGCGAATTTGGCAGAGGGTCTTGGCATTGAGAAGGATCACATTTTCATTTTAAAGACCGGCGATGTGCTGGAGATGGATGATGAGAGCGCAAAGGTGACCGGACATGTACAGACCGGTTCGATTCTGGTCGACGGACTTGGTGTGGGAGATGTCGGAAATATTGTGCTGCGTGACCGCCAGCATCTGGCGGAAGACGGTATTGTGATCGCCGTGCTGACGCTGGAGCGTTATTCGAATCAGATTCTTTCCGGACCGGACATTGTGTCCCGTGGATTTGTCTATGTGCGTGAGGCAGAGGATCTCATGGAAGAAGCGCGTGAGATCGTGCAGACGGCGATGGAGGGATGCATTTCTCACCATGTCACAGACTGGGGCAAGATGAAGACAGCGATCCGCGATACCCTTGGTGAATTTCTCTGGAAGCGCACGAAGCGCCGCCCGATGATTCTTCCGATCATTATGGAAGTAGAGTAAGGCGGGATGGATATGAATCAGATTGAAGCATGTACCGAGTCGCTTGTCAGCGCGATTCAGGAGAGTTTGGAGTATCAGAAGTTCTGCCGGATAAGAGATGAGGTAAAAAAGAATCCGGAGCTTCATGCAAAGATCAGTGCGTTCCGCCGCCATGTCTATGAGGTGCAGAATTCCAGAGAACCACTTGATATGTACGGAGAGATGGAGCGCATTACGCGAGACTATGAAGCATTTCGCCGGGAGCCGCTTGTAGAGGAATTTCTTGAGAGTGAGCTGCGGGTGTGCCGGATGATTCAGAATATCACGTTGCAGGTGACCCGGGCGGTGGATCTTGATACAGAAGAAGTGACAGCAGGTATTGAGCTGTAGGCAGGAGGAGACATGATCATACCGGAACGGATGTCGGTGTACATCAATTCTCTGGATGTCGGGAACGGGGCGTTTCTGGATGAGCTGGAGCAGGAGGCACTGCGGGATGACGTCCCGATTATCCGGCAGGATATGCAGAGCTTTTTGAAAGTGCTGCTGGCCATGCATCAGCCGAAGCAGATCCTTGAGGTCGGCACGGCGGTCGGGTTTTCAGCGCTTCTGATGGCAGCAAATACGGAAATGTGTCACATTACAACGATTGAAAAATACGAAAAACGGATCCCGGTGGCAAAGGAGAATTTTCAAAAATCCGGTATGGGACATCGCATCACGCTGCTGGAAGGCGATGCACTTGCAATCATGCAGGAGCTGACCGGGACATACGATATGATATTTATGGATGCAGCAAAGGGGCAGTATATTCATTTTCTGCCGGATGCGCTGCGGCTTCTGCGCACAGGCGGTATTCTGATTTCCGATAATGTGCTGCAGGATGGGGATATCATCGAGTCCCATTATGCGGTGGAGCGCCGGAATCGGACGATCTACCGGCGGATGCGGGAGTATCTTTATGTGCTCAAGCATACGGACGGACTGCTCACATCGATCGTACCGGTCGGGGACGGAGCAGCGGTGACAGTGAAGCAGAAGGAAGCGATAGTGTTGCCGAAAGCGTGAGGAAGAGTGCTGCTGACAGAACACCGGCGGCTGGTATCTGTGGCAAAACAGCACAGAGAAAGACCGCGGTCAGATTGTAAATATTAGATAGAAAACAGAATGAAATGAAAAATTCTCCTGTAGATGCCAGGGTCAGACCAAAAAAGGCAGAGGAGAAAAAGAAGAGAGACAGGAACAGGATTATGAGACATCCAGAATTATTAATCCCGGCGAGCAGCCTGGAGGTATTGAAGACCGCAGTGGTGTTTGGCGCAGATGCGGTATACATTGGCGGCGAGGCATTCGGTCTGCGCGCCAAAGCGAAAAATTTTTCGATGGAGGATATGAAGGAGGGCATTGCCTTTGCACACGAGCATGGCGTAAAGGTATATGTGACGGCGAATATTCTCGCGCACAATGGCGACCTTGCAGGCGTGGAAGCCTATTTTGAGGAACTCAAAGAGGTTCGGCCGGATGCTCTGATCATCGCAGATCCAGGTGTATTTGCGATCGCAAAGCGTGTCTGTCCGGAAATTGAACGCCATATCAGCACGCAGGCAAATAATACAAATTATGAGACGTACCGCTTCTGGTATGAGCTGGGAGCGAAGCGGGTTGTTTCCGCACGGGAGCTCTCCATGGCAGAGATCAAAGAGATCCGGGCGCATATTCCGGATGATCTGGAGATCGAGACGTTTGTGCACGGAGCGATGTGTATCTCCTATTCCGGAAGATGCTTGCTGAGCAATTATTTCACAGGCAGGGATGCAAATCAGGGTGCCTGCACCCATCCGTGTCGCTGGAAATATGCGGTCATGGAGGAGAGCCGTCCGGGTGAATATCTTCCGATTGAGGAAAATGAGCGCGGGACGTATATTTTTAACTCCAAGGATCTGTGCATGATCGAACACATCCCGGATCTGATCGACGCCGGTATCGACAGCTTCAAGATCGAGGGCCGGATGAAGACCGCACTCTATGTGGCGACGGTGGCGCGGACGTATCGGAAGGCACTGGATGATTATGCAAAGTCACCTGAGCTGTATCAGCAGAATATGAGCTGGTATCTGGATCAGATTTCAAACTGCACATACCGGCAGTTTACGACCGGTTTCTTTTATGGAAAGCCGTCGGCGGAAGCACAGATTTACGACAGCAATACCTACATCAAAGAATATACGTATCTTGGCATCATCGGAGATACAAGAGCAGATGGACGGGTGTGCATCGAGCAGCGCAACAAGTTCCTTATCGGCGATCAGATCGAGATCATGAAGCCGGACGGAAGCAATGTCACGACGACAGTGCTTGGCATCGAGAATGAGGACGGCGAGGCGATGGAGAGTGCGCCGCATCCGAAGCAGGTGCTGTGGCTTGCGCTGGATGCGCAGGCAGACCGCTATGATATTTTGCGGATGGCAGTGTGAAAGCGTAAGGACTTGCTTGATTCGGTTAAAAAGAAAAAGATGGAAAAGCACTTCAAAGCGGGCTGATGCATAAGATAGCATAAAACCGCTTAGAGGTGCTTTTTTGAAAACATTTAAAATGCCGCTTCTGGCTGAGCAGGAAAAGGAATATCTGGCACGTTGCCAAATGGGAGATGTCGAGGCCAGAAATGCACTGATTGAGCACAATCTAAGGCTGGTAGCGCACGTGGCAAAGAAATATCAGTCGCCGGATCAGGAGACGGATGAACTGATTTCAATCGGAATTATCGGGTTGATTAAGGCTGTCATGACCTTTGATCCGGAAAAGAACAGTCGGCTGGCAACCTATGCGGCGCGCTGTATTGAAAATGAATTGCTTATGATGCTGCGCACACGGAAAAAGAGGATGCGCGAGGTGTCGATGTATGAGAAAATCGGGACGGATCAGGAGGGCCGGGAGCTGCGGCTGATGGATGTGCTGGAGAGCCCGCCGCTCGATATCTTAGAAGACATGGAGCGGGAGCAGAACCTGCGGCATCTTTCAGACTGTCTGGAACGTGTATTAAGCGGCCGGGAGCTGCAGGTCATCTGCGAGCGCTATGGGCTGCTGGGGCACAAGGAGCGCACACAGCGGGAGATCGCAAAAGAGCTTGGCATTAGCCGCTCGTATGTGTCACGGATCGAAAAACGGGCGGTGGAGCGGCTGCGGGAGGAGTTTCAGCCATAATTTAGCGTATAATACTCAAGTGTGATTTGCGGCAAATCGACCGGGATGAGCAGCAGGAAATGACAGTCGGAATTCCTGCAGACTGCACAGCAAACCTGCAGACAAGTGATGAGGTAATATGAGCAAATGATTTATGTATGTGAATTTACACAGAATAACTGGCGAGAAAGGCTTGCCGGCGCCTCGCTGCAGGCGGGGCTGGTGAGTGCTTCTGAAGTGGAAGCGCTCTGGCAGGGGAATGAACGGGTCATCCGACATCGGAGGGAGCACCTGAGTGCGTGGCTGCTCTTTTTGTACGCACTGCGGGCGGAATACGGGATGACGGAGCTTTCCAGCCTGCAGCTTGCAAAGCACCCGCATGGAAAGCCATATAGCGTAGCACACCCAGAGCTCTTTTTTAACCTGAGCCACTGCAAGAGCGCCTGTGCCTGCGTGCTCGCAGACCGTCCGGTCGGGATTGACGTGGAGCGGAAGCTTTCCTATAAGGAGGCGCTGATGCGCCGGATCTGCACAGAGGAAGAACAGGCGCTCTTTGCCGATTGCCAGAATGATACAGAGCGTGCCGACCTGCTCTCGGTGCTCTGGCCAATGAAGGAAAGCTATGTGAAGCGGGATGGGCGTGGGCTTTCCCGTGGACTGGATCAGGTGTCATGTGCGGCATATCTGCGGGAATACCGGAGCGATCATCGAAAAAACAGAGAACAGACTGCGGTGCAGAAAAATGCAAATCAGAAGCAATCCACAGGCATGTATTGTCTTAAGAACGCAATATCGAAGCAGGACGAGATTGCGATGGCGTCTGAGATGTGTGTATTTGTTTATGATGCGTATACACTTGCGGTCTGCGGCTGTGCGGATGCAGAGCTTGTACAGGTTACCGAAGGCTTGCTGTATGAATGATAGGGTGATAGAAAGTGATATCTTCTATTCATATGAACTTTACGTTATAATACTTATCTGCAGGCCTACGCCACAATTGCGTCCGGACCCGAGATATGTCTATCTGTCTATGAGATATGCACATTTGCTAACGTTTACCAGAAGACAGAATATGAAATTTATAGTAATAGAGAAAAACGAAAAACCAGACAGGAGGTTCACCATGACAGAAATAAATAATGATACGAATCAGACCCCGCACAAGCGCCGTGTCCGCTATTCCGGTACGCATCCGCGGTCTTATAAGGAAAAGTACAAGGAGCTGAACCCGGAAAAGTACGGCGATACGATCGAGAAGGTCATCCGAAAGGGCGGGACTCCGGCGGGGATGCACATCTCGATCATGGTGCAGGAAATTCTGGATTTTCTGCAGATTCAGCCAGGGATGCAGGGACTGGATGCGACGCTTGGCTATGGCGGACATACGAGAAAAATGCTGGAGCAGCTAAAAGGAGAAGGACATCTGTATGCACTGGATGTCGATCCGATCGAGTCTGAGAAGACGAAGGCGCGTCTCGCCGGATATGGCTACGGCCCGGAGATACTGACAGTGAAGCTGACGAACTTTGCCAATATCGATCAGGTGGCAGAAGAGGTCGGCAAGTTTGACTTTGTGCTTGCGGATCTCGGTGTTTCCTCGATGCAGATCGACAATCCGGACCGTGGATTCACCTACAAGGCAGAGGGGCCGCTGGATCTTCGCATGAACCCGATGGAAGGGATCAGCGCTTCGGATCGCCTGCTTGGTATTTCGAAAGAAGAACTGATCGGCATGCTTGTGGAAAATTCGGATGAGCCGTATGCGGAGGAGATCGCGGAGAAGATCCTACAGCGAAACCGGAAAAGCAAGGCGGGCTGGACGACGACAGAGCTGCATGAGGTGATCGCATCAGCGCTTGTGCGGATTCCGGAAAAAGAACGGAAGGAAGCGGTCAAGAAGGCGAGCGCCCGTACGTTTCAGGCGCTGCGGATCGATGTGAATCATGAATTTGAGGCGCTGTATGCACTGATGGAGAAGCTGCCGTCCGTACTGAAGCCAAACGGCAGAGCCGCAATCCTAACGTTCCATTCCGGAGAAGACCGACTCGTGAAAAAGACCTTCCAGCAGTTTTACCGGGAAGGCGTTTATCAGGATATTGCCAAGGATGTGATCCGTCCGTCGCAGGAGGAATGCATCCAAAACAGCCGGGCGCGCTCGACGAAGCTGCGCTGGGCGATCCGGGCCGGAGAATAACATGGCATCGGTGTTATAAGAAGACCTTATAGCTGGGTATTTTTTCTGGATATTGGACAAGTATTCCCTAGTATG
>ERZ809224.2167-NODE-2167-length-12681-cov-4.937827_pt1 | contig 12681 bp, 10 predicted proteins | sample MGYA00520513_ERZ809224 | MGnify/ENA primary metagenome ERZ809224 (study PRJEB31576, sample SAMEA3212658) | Homo sapiens | biome: human-gut; feature: human gut; material: fecal | place: Sweden | collected 2012 ...
ATGGACATCGAGCTGCCCGGCATGAACGGCATGGACGCCGCCTTCAAGCTGCGCCGCCGCATCGCCAACCTGGGCACGATCAATCCCGACGCCGCCGACGAGTACGACGCGCTCAAGGTGCGCTACGACTATCTGGCAAGCCAGCTTGCCGACCTCGACGGCGCGCGCAAGGCGCTCGCGAAGATCAACCGCGTCATCGATGCGCGCATGAAGGACGATTTCGCGAGGACCTACGAGGCGGTAAACGCCAACTTCCAGGAAATCTTCTCCACGCTGTTTCCCGGTGGCACGGCGCATCTGTCCCTCGTCGATCCCGACGACATGGAGAACACGGGCGTGGAGGTCTCGGCGCAGCCGCGCGGCAAGCGCATTACGAAGATGTCGCTCATGTCCGGCGGCGAGAAGTCGCTCACCGCGATTGCTCTTCTGTTCGCGGTGTATCGCATTCGCACGACGCCGTTCTACATCTTGGACGAGGTCGAGGCTGCGCTCGACGACACGAACCTGCGCCGCCTTATCGCGTTCGTGGAATCGCTTCGCGGCACCACGCAGCTCATTATGATCACGCACCAGCGTCGTACGATGGAGACCGCGGACGTGCTCTTCGGCGTCTCCATGCAGGCCGACGGCGTGACGAAGGTCATTAGCCAGAAGCTCGATAGGGCCCTGCAGTACGCCGAGTAAGGGACTTGCAAGGGGTCCATCGCCTTCGTTTTAGCTTGGCAGCAGGCTTGCGCGAACTCAACGGGGGAGTCCGACGAGACTCTCCCGCGCCTTGCTGATTTGCCGCAGTTGGGGAAAATGCGCTCTTTTCCCTACCGTTTATGAAGAAATCCGACTACTTTACTGGCAGAATTTCTCCATTTATGATTCACAATCCACGTTTCTGCGCTAAAGTGTATAAATACGAATTGCCTAGTGATTGCTAGGTGTTCGTTCGGACGCGTGGGTATGGGAGCCTGCGCAGGCGGCTTGCCGAATGGCTGGTCGAAATGGGAAGGGAGTATTCAGATGGAAGAGAACAAGCTCAAGTTCAGCAGGCGCCAGTTCATGGGGCTGCTCGGAACCGCAGTTGCGGGAACCGCCATGATGGGCATGGTTGGTTGCTCCGGCGGGGGGTCCGAGAAGAAGGGTGACGGCAAGGCCGCTTCCGGCGACAAGGCTGCCGACAGCATCACCTACAGCTTGACTGCCGATCCCCGCGCCCTCGATCCGGCGTATTTCGACGACGGCGAGTCCGCGGTTGTGTGCTGCAACATTTACGAGGGCCTCTATGGTTTCGCTGAGAAGAACGCGGAAGTCAAGCCCCTTCTCGCCACCGAGTTGCCCGAGATTTCCGACGATGGTCTCATCTACACCATCAAGCTGCGCGAAGGCGTGAAATTTCACGACGGCACCGACTTCAACGCCGACGCCGTGAAGACCTCGATTGAGCGTTTGCTCGAGCCGAACCGCAACTCCGACCAGCCTTATGCCTCCTTCGTGTTTGGCGAGGAAGCTGCGAATTCCGGCGTGAAGACCGTCGAGGCGGTCGACGCCACCACCGTGAAGATCACGATGCGCGCGGCGAACACCTCGTTTTTGAAGAACCTGGCCATGGCCCTCGCGTCTCCGATCGTTTCCCCGAAGGCCATTGAAGCAGCCTCCGCTGGCTCCGCTATCACCACACCCTGTGGTACCGGCCCCTATAAGTTCGTTGACTGGACGAAGTCCGCTTCCGTAACCCTCGAGGCCAATGAGGATTACTGGGACAAGGATAATGCTCCCAAGACGAAGAACATCATCTTCAAGATCATCGCCGAGGGCAACACCCGCATCACTTCGCTGCTGAACGGCGAGTGCGACATCATCTCGTCGGTCGACCCGTCTTCGGCAAACCAGATTACCGACGGTGGCTACGAGCTGTTCTCCGAGGATGGCATGACCATCAATTACATGGCGTTCAACACGGACGAGGGCGGTATCTGCGCCGACAAGGAAGTCCGCAAGGCCATCGCCCAGGCAATCAACGTCGAGGAAATGGTTTCTGCAATCTACGGCGAGTACGCTTCTGTCGCGAATTCCGTCATGCCGCTTTGGATGGCGCCTTACGACAAGGACGTCAAACAGACCGCATACGACCCCGATGCCGCGAAGGCAACCCTCGCTGCTAAGGGAGTCACCAAGCTCGCTTGCATCACCTACTCCACCGCTCGTCCGTACAACGCAAAGGGCGGCGTTGAGCTCGCTAACATGGTTCAGGGCTATCTGTCCAAGGTCGGCGTCGATGTGGAGATTACCCAGTACGATTGGACGACTTACAAGTCCAAGGTGCAGACCGATCCCTATGACATCTGCTTCTACGGCTGGACCGGCGACAACGGCGACCCGGACAACTTTATGAACCTGCCTGCGGACTCCAACAGGTCCATGAACGTTGCCCACTGGGATAACGAGGAATACAAGGCTCTCATCGCAAAGGGTATTGCAACGCCCGACGGCGACGAGCGCGATGCCATCTACAAGCAATGCGAGGAAATGATGGCTGAGGAGCAGCCGTGGTTGCTCATCTCCCACTCCAAGAATCTGCTCGGCTACAGCCCGAAGGTGAAGGGTTTCTATTATCACCCGACGGGAGTCGCGTTCTTCAAGGGCGTTTCCAAGGAAGCGTAGCGCTTTCCCGGCATTTTGCCTTCACGGTGCGCGGGGCGGTCTCTTTGCTGCCCCGCGCACCTTTTCAGCGCAGCGCGCGGCTTGCCTTGAGCTGAATCTTGCCGATTCGGTTCAGGGCGGGATCGCGTGACCTGCGTATCGCGGCCCTTCCGGACGAGACGATTTGGGCCGCATCTTCGAAAGGACAATGGTGCTTAAATACATCCTCAAAAGAATCCTTATGGTGATTCCCGTGCTGCTGGGTGTGACGATCATCATCTTCTTCATCACGCGCGTTCTCGCCTCCGACCCGGCTCCTGTGGTCTTGGGAGAGCATGCGACGGCGGAGGCGATGGCCGCATGGCGGGCCGACTACGGCCTCGATGATCCCATCTGGATGCAGTACGTCAACTTCCTGGTATCGGCGATCCAAGGTGATTTGGGAACGTCGTACTACACGCACACGCCCGTCGCGTCTGAGCTTGCAGCGCGCTTCCCAGCAACCGCCGAACTTGCGTTGTGCGCCATTATCGTGGCTTCCATCTGCGGTATTGCGCTTGGTGTGCTCGCTGCGGTGAAGAAGAACAAGCTTGCCGACAACGCTTCGATGGTGCTTGCGCTCATCGGCGTGTCGATGCCTGTTTTCTGGTCGGGCATTCTGCTCATCTTGCTGTTCTCGGCGACGCTGCATATCCTGCCGTCCTCCGGTCGCGTGACGCCGCTTTTGCAGCCGACCGGCGGTACGGGCTTCTTCATTTTCGATACCATCGCGAAAGGCGATTTCGAAGCGCTTGGCGATGTGCTTGTCCACCTTGTCCTACCGACGGTTACGCTATCGCTTTACTCCATGGCCATCATCACGCGCATGACGCGCTCTTCGATGCTCGAAACGCTCAACGCTGATTATATCCGCACGGCGCGCGCGAAGGGGTTGGCGAAGCGCTCGGTGAACGTCAAGCATGCGCTGCGCAATGCGATGCTTCCCGTGTCGACCGTTATCGGCTTGCAGTTAGGAAGCTTGCTCGGCGGCGCCTTGCTTACCGAAACCGTGTTCGCATGGCCGGGCATCGGCAAGTTCGCCGTTGACTGCGTATTGAAGAGCGACTTCCCGGTGGTACAAGGCGTGGTGCTCCTGGTTGCCGTTATCTTTGTCTTCATGAATCTGCTTGTCGACATCATCTACGCATGGCTCGATCCGCGTATTAAATACGGCGCGAAGGAAGAGGGGTGATCGGCATGAGCAAAAAAACCGTTCTGGCAACACAGGGCGCTGCAGGCGAAGTGACGAACAGCCAAGCCCAGCAGCCTGTCGAAAAGCGCGAGAGCATCTGGAAAGACGTGCTTGACGGCATCGTCTCGAACAAGGCGGCCCTTGTGTCGGCCATCTTCATCTTGCTCCTTGCGCTGATTGCGATTGTGACCAAGCTTGTTCCGGGCATCCTGCCCTACGATCCCTATGAGCAGAACCTTGCTGAATCCGTGCAAGGCCCCTCGGCTGCGCATTGGTTCGGAACCGACATCCAGGGCCGCGATATCTTCTCGCGTGTGCTTGTGGGCACGCAGATCACGCTCGTCGTGGGCCTTGCCGCTGTGGCTATATCGCTTACCGTTGGCGTTCTGCTTGGCGCGATCGCGGGCTACAAGGGCGGCAAGTGGGATACCGTCATCATGCGCATCATGGACATGATGCTCGCTATTCCGTCGATTCTTCTCGCCATCGCTATCATGGCTGCGCTTGGCCAGGGCATCGAGAAGGCGGTTGTGGCTATTGGCCTGGTCGCTATTCCCGAATATGCTCGCATCGTTCGCTCCGAGATTCTCGCAATCAAGGAGAACGATTACGTGGCAGCTGCCCGTGTGATCGGCGACTCGAACTTCGCAATCGTGTTCCGCCATGTGCTTCCGAACGCGCTGCCATCGATTATCGTGCGTGCAACGCTCGGCATTTCCTCGGCTATCCTCGACTGTGCGGCGCTCGGCTTCCTCGGTCTGGGCGTGCAGCCGCCCGATGCCGAATGGGGCGACATGCTCGGACGCGGCCGCAACGAGCTCTTCCGCGCTCCGTGGCTTATGATTTTCCCTGGTCTCGCCATCACGCTTACTGTGCTTGCATTCAACCTACTCGGCGACGGTATTCGCGACGGTTTGGATCCGAAGTCGAGGAAGAGGTAGCCCGATGTTGCTTGAAGTGAAAAGCCTCTGCACCGAATTTCCGGTGAAACGCGGCGTGGTCCGCGCAGTTGACGACGTGAGCTTTGAAGTCAGCGAAGGCGAGATTTTGGCTATCGTGGGAGAGTCCGGTTCGGGCAAATCCGTCACAAGCCTGTCCGTCATGGGCTTGCTTGCGGAGCCCGGTCATGTTGCCGGCGGCGAGATGACCTTCGACGGGAAAGACCTCGTCCATCTCTCCGAGAAGGAATATCGCGAGATGCGCGGCAACGATATGGCCATGATCTTCCAAGAGCCCATGACCTCGCTCAACCCCGTGTACCGCATCGGCGATCAGATCGTCGAGGCTATCCGCACCCACGAGAAGGTTTCGAAGAAAGAAGCGCTCACGCGCGCTATCGACCTTCTTCGCAAGGTTGGCATCCCCAGCCCTGAGGCGCGTGTGCGCGATTATCCGCACCAGATGTCGGGCGGTATGCGCCAGCGCGTCATGATTGCCATGGCGCTCGCCTGCAATCCCAAGCTTCTCATTGCCGACGAGCCCACAACGGCGCTCGACGTGACGATCCAGGCGCAGATCCTCGACCTGCTTCGCCGCCTTCGCGAGGATACCGACATGGCCGTTCTTCTGATCACGCACGATCTCGGTGTCGTCTCCGAAATCGCCGACCGCGTTGTGGTCATGTACTGCGGCCAGGTGGTCGAAGAGGCCGAGGTGCGCTTGCTGTTCGACAATCCGATGCATCCCTATACGCTTGGCCTTTTGAAGTCCATTCCTCGGTTGGAAGATGACGACAGCAAGCGTCTCTACATGATCAAAGGCATGGTCCCCAATCCGCTCGAGATGCCCCCGGGATGCCACTTCTCCGACCGCTGTGATAGCTGCATGCAGGTTTGCCGCGAGCGGATGCCTGAGTTGGTGCAGGTGGGCGACCATAAGGTTCGCTGCTTCCTCTACGAGGAACAGGATGGCCATGCGAAAGATGCCGCCGAGGTGAAGACGAACGAGGAAAAGGCTCGCGAGGCTATCGAGGCGGCGCGTGAGGTTTCGACCGCCGAAGCGCTTATCGAGGGTGATGTGGCGCGGGAGGCCGAGGAGGGAGGCGCTGATGAGCGATAACGGAAATATTGCGAGCCCTGAGCTGCGCAACGATGACGTGCTGCTCGATGTGCAGCATCTGACGAAGCTCTTCGCAGCTGAGACGAACTTCTTCGGCAAGGCGACGTCTTATGTGCATGCGGTGGACGACGTAAGCTTCCAGATTAAGAGGGGAGAGGCGTTCGGCCTTGTGGGCGAGTCTGGGTGCGGCAAGACCACCGTTGGCAAGATGCTCGTGAACCTGCTTCGCCCTACGAGCGGCAAGATTATCTTTGACGGTAAAGACCTCACCGCGATGAAGGACTCCGAGCGCAAGAGCTACTGCAAGGACATCCAGCTCATCTTCCAGGACCCCTATGCTTCCTTGAACCCGCGCATGCGCATCGGTGACATCATCGCCGAGCCGATGATTGCAAATAATATCGTTCCAAAGGACAAGGTCGAAGCTCGCGTGAATGAGCTTTTGGAATGCGTCGGCCTGGCAAATTATATGCGCAACCGCTATCCGCACGAGTTCTCTGGCGGCCAGCGCCAACGCGTTGGTATTGCCCGCGCGCTCGCCGTGAACCCCAAGCTCATCGTTTGCGATGAGCCAGTCTCCGCGCTCGACGTCTCCATTCAGGCTCAGGTTCTCAACTTGCTCGACGATCTTAAAGAGGAGTTCGGCTTAACCTACCTGTTCATCGCGCATGGCTTAAACGTCGTGAAGCATGTTTCCGATCGCGTGGGTGTTATGTATTTGGGCAGGATCATGGAGATTGCCCCGAAGCGCTCGCTTTATGCCGACCCGTTGTCCCCCTACACGCAGGCGCTACTTTCCGCTATCCCTGCGGTCGATCCGAAATCGAAGCGCGAGCGCATCATCTTGCAAGGTGATGTTCCCTCCCCGATCGACCCGCCCCCGGGATGCCGTTTCGCGGGCCGCTGCTTCAAGCGCCTCGGCGTATGCGGGAACACGGTTCCCGAGCTGCGCGAGGTGAAGGAAAACCATCGGTGTGCCTGCCACCTGTACGACCCCGAGCTTCCTCCAACGGAGGAGATGACTCGCGCGGTTCGTTAATTCGCGCTTCCGCCTACGTGTTGTCAACGCCCTCGGCATTTTCGGATGTCGGGGGCGTTTCTTTGCTATGCTGTGATACAGAAGATTCCGAGGCGCATTTCTGCCTCTTCGTTTTCCTGAAAGGATAGTACATGGGCTTTTTCGATCGCATCAGCGAGGGCCTTGCGCGCTCACGCGATAAATTTAAGGAGCAGATGAACGTCCTGCTCGACCGCGGGCCGGATTTGGACGATGAGTTTTGGGACGGGCTCGAGGAGACGCTCATCTTAAGCGATGTCGGCGCTCCGGCAGCGAGCTCCATCGTGGAGAACCTGCGCGACCAGGCGACGCGCAAGGCGCTTCCCGACGCCTATGCCGTGCTTGATATGCTGAACGAGCAGATTGCGAGCACGTTCACCGATGGTGGGGAAGAGGTCTTCGGCGGCGACCCCGCGCTCGTGCTCTTCGTGGGCATCAACGGCACGGGCAAGACGACGACCGTCGGAAAGCTTGCCAAGGAGGCCTCCGATGCGGGCCGCAACGTTATCTTGGGCAGCGCCGATACCTTCCGAGCCGCCGCGATCGAGCAGCTCGAGGTCTGGGCTCGCCGCGCCGATGTCGAAGTGGTCGAGCGTGAGCGGGGAAGTGACCCTGCGAGCGTGTGTTATGCCACGATCGAGCGCGCGGAGGAAACGGGTGCGGATTTGGTGCTCATTGACACTGCAGGCCGCCTGCACACGTCTGCCGACCTCATGCGCGAGCTCGAGAAGGTTGTGAACGTTGTACGCAAGCGCTCTCAGCTGCCGGTCTACACCGTGCTCGTCATCGATGCGACGACCGGCCAAAACGGCCTGCAGCAGGCGCGCGAGTTCAACAACTCGCTTTCCCTCGACGGCATCGTCGTCACCAAGCTCGACGGTACGGCGAAGGGCGGCATCGCGCTTGCCGTGAGCCACGAGCTTGAGCTTCCTGTGCTGAAGATTGGCGTGGGTGAGGGCATGGACGACTTGAAGGACTTCGATGCGCACGACTTCGCGCGCGCCCTTATAGGCGACTTCGACGAGCGTGAGGCGTAGCGGTCTTCACGCTTCGGCATCCGGTGTGCCCAGCCCTGACAACGCGTTACATTCTCGGGAATCAAAAAACGCTCGGCTCTTGCGGACCGAGCGTTTTTTCATGCAAGCAAGGTTGCTCTGGGACTACTTAGTTTCCGTCCTCGACGTCAGCGAAGCCGGTTTCGTTCTTCACGTTCGTGAAGTCAGCGGAAGCGGCGTCGGGATTCATGATGCGATACAGGACGGTGACGAACTCGGCGCGGGTAAGCTCATTGCTCGGCCCGAAGAGGTCGGTGTCGGCATAGCCGGTCATGTACTTGTTGAAGTTGCAGAACGTGACGGCATCCTCATAGAGGTGCAGGAAAAAGGAAAGCGCCCTCGACGGGGCGCTTTCTGGTGAGGCTCGGTTGTCTTTTCGGTAAAGCTCTACGCGGCTTCGATGTCCTTTCCAGGTTTGAAGTCGCGGCCTTCCTTTCTCCACTGGCTGTACTCGGCGGATGCGGCGAAGAGCACGTCGGAAGAGGAATTGAGCGCGGTTTCGCAGGAGTCCTGAATGACGCCGATAACGAAGCCGATGCCGACGACCTGCATCGCGATGTCGTTGCCAATGCCGAACAGCGAGCAGGCGAGCGGGATCAGGAGCAGCGAGCCACCAGCGACGCCCGATGCGCCGCATGCGCTTACGGCGGAGAGAACCGACAGGATGATCGCGGTGGGGATGTCGACCTGGATGCCCATCGTGTGCGCCGCCATCATGGCCATGACCGAGATCGTGACCGCAGCGCCGCCCATGTTGATGGTCGCGCCGAGCGGGATGGAAAGCGAGTAGTTGTCCTTGTCAAGACCCAGCTTGCGGCACAGCTCCATGTTCACGGGGATGTTCGCCGCGGAGCTGCGGGTGAAAAACGCGGTGAGGCCGGAATCCTTCAGGCAGCGAAGAACAAGCCCGTAGGGGTTCTTGCGGAAGCACGCGAAGGAGAGGATCGGGTTGGTGACGAAGGCGATGAAGAGCATGCAGCCCACGAGCACGAGAAGCAGTTGGCCGTACTCGGTGAAGATTTCGACGCCGTTGGTGGAAACCGCCGTGTAGATGAGGCCCAGGATACCGAAGGGGGCGAGCGAGATAATCCAGCGGACGACGGTCGACACAGCGTCGGAGATGCTCGTGAACACGTCTTTCACCTGGTCGCTTGTACGCCTAAGGGCGATGCCCAAAACGACGGCCCATGCGAGAATTCCGAGGTAGTTCGCGCTCATAAGCGCCGTGACCGGGTTGGCGACCACGTTGGTGACAAGCGTTGCGAGGACTTCCCCGATGCCGGAGGGCGAGGATTGCGCCTCGGCAGCGGCGGAGAGCGTGAGGTCGACGGGGAACAGGGTGCTCGCGAAGACGGCGACGGCGCCGGCGATGAAGGTGCCCACCAGGTACAAGATGATGACGAGCTTCATCTGCCCGCCGCCCTTCGCGTTGCACAGGGCGCTGATTACCAGGAAGAACACAAGGATGGGGGCGACGCTTTTCAGTGCGTTCACGAAAAGCGTGCCGAGCATCTCGATGATCTCGTTCCCGGGGATGACGAGCGCGAGGACGGTGCCGATGACGAGGCCCACGATGATGCGCTTGATGAGGCTGATTGAGTTCCAGGTTCGCCCAATCTTCTTGATGGTATCCACTGGCGGTCCTTTCAAATATAAAAGCTGCGCAAAAAGAAGCTGGGGGAAGGGTGCAGGAAAAGCACCCTTCCCCCAGCTGGTGCGGGCGAAAGGACTTGAACCTTCACGGGGGTTGCCCACCAGAACCTAAATCTGGCGCGTCTGCCAATTCCGCCACGCCCGCACACTTTGCTGCTCGAAAAACAGCGGACACATAATAGCAGAACAGAATGCGATTGATACGCGTAAGTTTTCGATTCGGCGTCGGTGGCGCTGAACGCCCAAGTGGGTGGTGATTTGGTCTTCGAGGAAAGCCTGAAATCTTTTCGAACCTTATTATATGAGCCTAGCGAATTGACGGGGAACCAAGCTGCTAGCTGGCCTGCGCCTGTGCGTAACCGAAGGCGTTCCATGTGGAAGTGAGTGTTTGGTTGGCACAACTTCGTCATATGTGCGATAATCCCTTCTTGGTGCGCATTCGGGCCGATGTACGGCCGCGCTGTCCGATTCGGCCAGATTCGATTGCGCGCTGCACGAATCGTGCGATAAGCGAACGATGGAGGAAAGTTAGTGGAAACAAAAGTAGAGGCATTGCAGGACAACAAGGTCAAGGTGACTGTCACCGTCGATGCCAAAGAAGTCGACAATCGCATCAAGAAGGCTTACAAGGACTTTGCGAATAAGTACAATTTCCCCGGATTCCGCAAGGGCAAGGCGCCCCGTCCGATCATCGACAACGCGCTCGGCGCCGAGGCTGTGCCTGCCAGCGTTACCGATGACATCGTGAACGGCTGCTATCCGCTCGCTATCGACAGCTGCGATCTGTACCCCGTCGGCGAGCCCGAGTTCGGCGAACCCGCTCTCGTCGAGGGCGGCAAGCCCTACGAGTTCTCCTTCGAAGTCGAGTGCAAGCCGACCTGCGAACTCTCCGACTACGAGCCGGTCGAAGTGAAGCTTCCGGCCGAAGGCGCGTCCGAGGCTGAAATCGACCAGCAGATCGAGGCGCTGCGCGACTACTACCATGAGTTCGAGAACGCCAACGCCAACACCAAGGTGAAGGCCGACTCCTACGCCGACCTCAAGATCGCCGCGACCGACGAGAACGGCGAGGACGTGAGCGCGCTGTCGAGCGAGTCCCGTATGTGCCTCATGGGCTCCGGCATGTTCCCGGCCGCCTTCGACGAGCAGGTCATCGGCCTGAAGAAGGGTCAGACCGCGAGCTTCTCCGTCAACGTCGAGGACGCGAAGGACGCGACTCTTATGGCCTCCCTCGAGGGCAAGACCAAGACGGTGAATTTCGAGGTCGAGGTTCTCGCCGTGAAAAAGCAGGTGCTCCCCGAGCTCACCGACGAGTGGGTCAAGGACACGCTGGGCTTCGATGACGTCGCCGATCTGCGCGAGCGCGTTGCCGACAGCATCAAGGAGCAGAAGGAAGACGTCCTTCCGCGCATGAAGGAAAACGCCTGCCTCATCGAGCTTGCCAAGCGTCTCGACGTCGAGGCCCCTGCCGCCGTGCAGGAGCAGACCGAGGCCAAGCTGCTGCAGGACTTCTTCTCCCAGCTGCAGAACCAGGGCGCTAGCTTCGACATGTATCTCCAGCAGAACGGCATCACCGCCGACCAGTTCAAGGCCGACGTGAAGCAGCAGGCCGCCGACACCGCCAAGCAGGACATGGCGCTCGACGCGTGGGCAGCGCATTTCGAGCTGAAGGTTACCGACGAGGAAGTTCTCGAAGAGTTCGAGAAGTCCGGTGCCAAGGACCCGAAGGCTCTCCTGAAGGAGTGGCGCGAAGGAGGTCGTCTCTACCTGGTCCGCGAGGCTCTGCTTCGCACCCACGCCGTGCTTGACGTGATGGAGAAGGCCAAGGTCACCGAGTACGACCCCGCCGAGGAAGCTGAGGAAGAGAAGAAGGCCGCCAAGAAGTCTTCCAAGAAGGCTGCCAAGAAAGAGGAAGAGGCTGCCGACGCCGAGGCGTAGCATCTCGCCCTCAAGCTTCAACCGATCGCGTAACGGGGTCGATGCATCTGCGTCGGCCCCGTTTTATGCTTATCGTGAACGGCGTGTTCGCGACCCCTTGCGCGAAGCGGCAAGCTGTTCCATCATGTGAAGCAGAATGCAATTTCGCGGCCCCGTGAGGCCGCGTCCTTTTCGAAAGCGAGGCTTTTTATGAGCATCGAACGTGCCACTTCGGCGCTGATTCCCTACGTCATCGAGCAATCTCCGCGCGGCGAGCGCAGCTACGACATCTATTCTCGTCTCTTAAACGACCGCATCATCTTCCTCGGCGAGCCCATCGATGACCATGTGGCGAACTCCGTCGTCGCCCAGATGCTCCATCTCGAAAGCGCCGATCCCGAAAAGGATATCTCGCTCTACATCAACACTCCGGGCGGCAGCGTGTCGGCGGGCCTCGCCATCTACGACACCATGCAGTTCGTGAAGTGCGACGTGTCCACCATTTGCCTGGGCATGGCGGCATCCATGGGCGTGCCCCTTCTGACCGGCGGCGCGGCGGGCAAGCGCTTCATCCTGCCGAACGCCCAGGTCATGATTCACCAGCCCATGGGCGGCACAGGCGACGGCCACACCCAGCAGACCGACATCCAGATCATGGCCGACGAGATCAAGAAGACGCGCGACCGCTTGGAGGGCATCATCGCCAAGCACTGCGGCAAGACCCAGGAGCAGGTGCACGTCGATTGCGAGCGCGACAACTGGCTTTCCGCTGAGGAAGCGAAGGCATACGGCCTGGTCGACGACATCATCACGAGCCATCGCGGCTCCTCCGACAAATAGAACCTAAGAAGAGAAGCGACCTAACGCATATGACAAACGAACGAAGAGGCGACCTTGGCTATCGCGGCGACGACGCGGTGTACTGCGCGTTTTGCGGGAAGTCATCCGACCAGGTGACCGCGATGATCGCAGGTCCGAACGGCATCAACATCTGCGACGAGTGCATCTCGGTGTGCGCCGACGCGATGATGCGCGACTTGGGCCTCTCGACCGCCTTCGACAGCATGTCTGACGAGGAG
>ERZ809224.2172-NODE-2172-length-12653-cov-8.990475_pt1 | contig 12653 bp, 8 predicted proteins | sample MGYA00520513_ERZ809224 | MGnify/ENA primary metagenome ERZ809224 (study PRJEB31576, sample SAMEA3212658) | Homo sapiens | biome: human-gut; feature: human gut; material: fecal | place: Sweden | collected 2012 ...
AATGTATTGAAAAAGAAAGTTGAAGAATGGTTGAAAACAGAAATAAAATAGTGAATTGGTCATGAAGGAAAAAGAGATCGGAGAATTTTTCCGGGAAAATTTTGCAGGTTATGAACCCGTGCCTTCTGACAATATGTGGGAAAATATTCAGCATGCCCCGGAAATAAAGCGGTACAACAAAACGGCTTCCCTTAAGAGGATATTAGGTTACAGCGCCATTACCCTGGCGGTGGCCACCGCTGTTGTCGTGGGTTATCTGTTATTACGTCCGTCGGATCAACCGGTAATATCACCGGATGTTGTATTTACGGATACGTTAGCTTATGATCAAAATATCCGTCCGTCGGAAACAGGGAAAGTGGAAATGGAAGTGATTGCGGAGAAGTCTGAAATTACAGCTAAAGAAGTAATAAAACCACTACAATCCCGTGAACCTGCCTCTCCGGTTCGAAACGCGAATACTGCGTCATCACCCGTTACAACCTCACCGGGACAGGATTTCAGGAGTCAGGATACGAAAGTCGATATTATTTCAGAACCCTTACCGGAAATGCCGGAGATTGAGCTTCCGTATGTAGCCATTGAAAATGCCATACCGCCGGTTCCTTCGGAGATCATTAATCCGGAAGAGATCATCGATAACACCCCCTCATTGCCGGAACAGGAAACCCGGTTGGAAAGTCTTTTATTGATTCCGAAAGCTTTTACGCCCAACAGCGACGGACTGAACGATGTTTTCCTGGTTTTTGCTTCTTCCCGGATCACGGACTATGAAATGCATATCTATGACCGTACCGGTAAATTAATATTTAAATCCACTAATATTGACTCGGGATGGGATGGCAATGTCAGCGGTCAAATTGCCCCGGAAGGAGTGTATATATACCTTATCAATTACAAAGATTACGACGGAGTGAAACGCCAGGAAAAAGGCTCTTTAATCCTCATTAAATAATTACTTATTTTTGTCGACTGTTATAATTTGCTAACTTTATCCGTTTATATCTGTTTCATTATTCCTGATGAAATATAAGGATACAATGAATGACCTTTATGAATATTACTGATAGAAAAATATCGCCACCTGTCCGTCCGTTCCTTCCCTTTGAACTGGAGAAACCTTCTGTCGATTACCTAAGCAATGGTTTGCCTGTTTATTTTTTTGCCAACGACCACCTAGATCTTATTCATTTTGCTTTAAGGGTAAGAGCGGGATCTTTTTTTGAAAAGCAAAAATTCACGGCTAATTGCGCCTATAATTTATTGATGGAAAGTGCGAAGGGTTGTTCTTCGTGTGATGTGGAAGATTTTCTGGATTATTACGGTTCTAATTTTAATGTGGGTGTAAGCCTGGAATATATAACGATTAATTTTATTATCCCTAAAGCCAACTGTGGCAAAGTTATTCCTTTTATTTATGATTTTCTTACGCATCCGGAATATAAAGAAGAAAACCTTTCCTACTATAAACAAAGAAGAATAAAGGATCTGGAATATAATATGTTGAAGGTTGGATATCGTTCCCAGCAATGGATGAATCACCTCTTGATTAATCCGGATATTCCGGCCGGGAAGATGTTGACCAGAGAGGATATTGAAAATGTAAATATCGGACAAATAACGGCTTATCACCATGATACTTTTTGTGCGGAGAACCTTTCTTTATATATAGCGGGCAATTTGGGACAGGAAGAATTAAGTCAAATAAGAGATGTTTTCAGCCGGATTCCGGGGAAAAGATCATCCGTACTTCCGGATCTCATCCCGTCAAACAATACCAAAGGCGAACTTGTTTTGGAAAAGTGGCCCGACAGTGTGCAGTCGTCTTTGGTTATCGCAAGAAGATTATTCGGCTACCGCCATCAGGATAGAAGGGATTTTAACGTTTTGTCGACCATACTGGGAGGGTATTTCGGTTCAAGGTTAATGCAAAACCTGAGGGAAAAAAACGGGTATACTTACGGCGTTTATAATTACTTCAACTATTTTGCCGACGAGTCGATCTTTTATATTGAAACGGATGTGAATGTGGAACGTACCGGAGATGCCTTAAGCGCCTGTAAAGAAGAAATGATAAAACTGATGGAAAATGCCGTAGGTGATGAAGAATTACATAACGTTAAAAATTATATGACAGGTTCTTTATTACGCAGACTCGACGGTTCCGTGGATTATATGAAAACCTATATGTTGTGGAATGCTTCCGGCATCGATGAAAAAGAACTGGCCGCCATGATGGATACGATCCGGCGCATTACCCCGGAAAGAATACGGGAGCTGGCGGTAGGCTATCTTAATCCTGATGATTTTGTGACGATAGTAGTCGGGGATATTCCAGGTCGGGATACTAAGGATTAAGAAATAGTCGTTATGAAATTAATTTTGAATGAGAAAAAAACTATATATATTATTCTTTTTTGTAAATTTTTTTTCAAGTCGGGTTTTCGCTTTGAATGAACCCGAATTGCGGTGCCTCCAGGTGGAGAATAATGGAAGCGTAAAGTTAACATGGGTACATCCCACCGACATTCATAATCTGCATCATTATGAGATATTCCGTACAGATGACGGTACGACTTTTACCCGTATCCATACGATTACTTTAAGTAATCCGGCCAGTCCGGATGTAAACAGCTGGATAGATGCAGGTGCCAATGCCAATACGAATCTGGATGTTTGCTATTATGTTGCATCGGTATCCCAATCCGGCACGGCATTCGAGTCTAACCGTTTGTGTGTCATGGGATTGGAAATCAACAATAATCAATACCAGGGTATAGCAGAACTTAGATGGACTCCTCCCATTAGTCCCGCTCTATCAACTTATGATCCTTATTATCAGATATACAGCAAAGGACCGTATGATCCGGACTTTGTATGGATAGGAAATGCAACCAATCTTAATTTCCTGGATACGATAGATATTTGCCAGGGATGGATTGACTATAAGATAATTCTGGCTGATAATTCTGCGAATTGCAGCAATGTTTCCCGTATTTACGGCGATAATTTTGCGGATAAAATGGGACCGGAAGTTCCGCTTTTCGACAGCGTTTCCGTCGATTTTAATACCGGCCTGACCCATCTCGGATGGCAACCTTCGTCCTCGTCCGATGCGTATGCTTATATTATTTATTATATGAGTGTTACAGACGGATGGATTCCCGTGGATACGGTTTACGGAAGGGAAACCACAAGCTGGACCGATCATGACAGGATCGCTTCTTCCACCATATACCAGTACCGTATTGCGGCTCTGGACAGTTGTCTGAATTCCTCGGTGATCAGCCGGGATCCGTTGCGCACCATGAGTCTCACCTGCCAGGTCGACGACTGCGCACAAAAAATTTCCGTGAACTGGACTCCTTACGAGAATATGCGGGGAGGTCAGGAAGGATATGCTGTTTATTATTCTTTAAACGGAGGAACCCCGCAACTGGCGGGAGAAGTAGATGTGAATACCCGTAATTATACCTTAAATGATATTGCGGATAACAGCCATTATAAGTTTGTGGTGAAAGCTTTCGGGAATAACGGGGAGATTTACGCGAGTTCTGTTACCGGCGAAGTAAATACTGCAGAAGTCACTTACCATCATTTTGCTTATATACGATATGCTTCGGTGGCGGAAAATAAAAATATTGAGTTGGCAATTTATACCAGTGGGGATACGCTCCCGTTTACCAATATGAAAATATACCGGAGCCAGGATAATACGTCCAATTTCAGCCTGGTTGTGACTTTACCGTACAATGGTAACGCGAATTATACCTATACCGATGAAAATCTAAACGTGGAACGAAAATATTATTATTACAAGGCAGTATTGATCAACGAATGTGACCGTGAAGTGGCCAATTCTAATGTGGTGCACAATATAGTTTTGTCCGGTGAGACCAACGATGCTCATTTAAATACGTTACGGTGGAGAGATTTCGGAGATTGGCAAATCGGCGTGGATGATTATACGATCCACCGTAAAATGGAAAGTGATTTTAATTTTGTGGAGATTGACAGGATCCCTTCCAACGTATCCAATAGTTTTTACGATGATGTATCGGATCTTTTCGGTTACGGTTCGGATTTTCTTTATTATGTGGTAGCGGAAGAGATAGCCAACAGTTATGGTTTTCAGGATAAGAGCGCTTCCAACTACGTTACATTACGTCAATTACCTACTACCTATATACCGAATGCCTTTAATCCTTCCGGGCAACATAATCCTGTTTTCATGCCGGTCAATTCTTTCGTATCAATGGAAAATTACCATTTTTCCGTTTATTCACGGACGGGGCAGTTGATTTTTACGACCAATGACCCTTATAAAGGTTGGGACGGGACAATGGATGGAAGGCCTGCACAAATGGATGTATATATTTATCAGGTATATTATACCTATCCGGACGGCACGCCTTATGAAAGAAGCGGAAGCCTGACGCTTATCAGGTGATTTCTAAATTAATGATCATGAAATTTTTCAACTTCGTATCCACGGTCCTCCATCCTCTTGTAATGCCGTTTTATTTCTTTCTGCTCTTCTTCTTTTCAGCCGGCATTATGCGCTTCCCTTTTTCTTCTGTTTTCAATTTGTTATTGTTCGTGGTTTTTACCCTGATCGTACTTCCCGGACTCAGTATTTTTTTCAGCCGGAAATTGTTGGTAATAGGAAATGGAAATTACAGTTCAAAACGTGACCGCACCATCGTTTTGGCTATCATGACCTTTTTCTATTTTTTTAATTTTAAAATATGGCATGACAAGGCCGGGGATGTTTTTTATGATTACATATTCGGCAACTTTGCTTTGATTGCCGGATTGTTGTTGATTTTTAATTTCTTTTACGCATTGGATTGGTATACGATAGCCTGGGGAAGTTTGTTGGGTTTTTATCTGGTACTGGTCAATACCGGATATGGCTTCCAGTTAGGTATTTTATCCGCCATTATCTTGTTAGCCGGACTTTTAGGTGTTGCCCGTATCAATCAGGAATCAGTTCCCGGGAAATCTGGAAATATCTACCTCAGTTTTTTTATGGGATTCGCAGCCACTTTTATACTGGGGGCCGGTTTGATCTTCTTTTAGAACAAATTCCATGTAAAGCCTAAAGACATAGGCATGATACGCGGTCCTTTATCCCGCTCGAAAAGGGGAGTGAGCTGGTAACAATAGTAAAGACTTACATATTTCCATCCGATACGGAGATAAGCATCAAAATTAAATTTTTGCTTATTGTATATTTCAAAACTTTTCCGGTTCAGGTAATTGATAGAACCGTCCGGATTATTGCCCCTGTATAAATGTGAAATTTCCGCTACAATACCGACGCGCACGCCTACCGTCACTTTAAAACCGTTGGAATGCCTGTACCGGAATTCAAGCGGGATGTTACAGTTGATATAGGTAACCCGGTTGCGCTTGAACATAGTGTCGTTAGGCAATACATAATATTTCATAAGATCGTTTTTCCGGTCATATTGCAACATGGCATCGGAGAATTGGCTGTAATAGGTAACTCCCAGACCTAAACCGAATGAAAACGGACTTTTGGATTTGGATTTAAAATCCCACATCGCGGAAATGTTAAATCCGGGATTCAGTTTATTGGAGTTTACTTCACCCGGCATGCCCATCCAAAAAGAATGGAAAACGTCGATAAGTAAGCGGTCGCGGATAATTTCCGGTTTATCATCCGGTCGTTTTCCTTCTGTAGGCTGTGCCGTAAGTGTATAGCCGAAAAATGAAAGGCCGAGAATAATGACTAAAACGATTTTTTTCATTCAAAAATTGATTTTGGTGGCAAAGATACAAAAATTATACTCGTTCAGGGGAGGAGAAGCCATCTAAAAGTCGAGAAGAAATGCTTTCTGGCATGATGAGTGAAACGAAGACTCCTTCCAGATCCTTGACTATGTTCAGGATGGCAATAGCTACGGTTTTGCATATTTTCATGATGACCTTAAATAGGAAGAAGAAAAACAAAAAGGTAGCAATTTCGCAACATTGGAAAAGATATAGATCTGCTCTTCCGGTGAAGCCAGGATCACTTCAATGTCCTGGTTAAACTTATTCTCGTATTCCAGCAATACCTGCCTGCAGGCTCCGCATGGAGTAACAGGCTGCCCGTTAAAAGATTCGAGTGAAGCGACAGCTATTTTACTAAAAGGAACTTCCGGATACTGTGAGGAAGCGTAATAGGCCGCATTCCGTTCGGCGCACAATCCTGACGGAAAAGCTGCATTTTCCTGATTATTGGCGGTGACAACAGCGCCATTATTAAGCAGAATGGCTGCACCGACATGGAATCCGGAATATGGAGCATAGGCTTTTTGAGCACTCTCCCGGGCTAATTCAATAAGATGATTGACCTCATTCGTTAACTCGGATTTACCGGAATAAATAGAGACTTCAGTGACAAAATTCAAGGTTTTCATAGGTTTATTTTTTTTGGTGAAAAAAAGTTTTTTCATCCGTGATCATGGACTTGTTAAAAATAAAGAGGAAAAATGAGTTGAAAAAAGTGTAAAGGTTAATCCCTACCTGTGTTTCAAGCGTATCTTCCGTGAAAAGAGATATGAAAATAATAAGGAAAAAAAGAATGTAAAGTAAAGAGTGGGTTTTTGAGGAAACTAAAAAGGGATAAACCAGTGTGAAAATAAAGTAGAGTAGGAGGAATATACCTCCAATTAACCAGTATGTTAAAAACTGATTGTGGCTTCCCATTCCTTTTTTATAAACAAGAGACGAATTTTGGGCGGTAAGTTGTTCGTCCAGAGCTGATTTTTGATCCCCGATTCCTACACCGAACCAGCAATTGGATTTAATAATATTAAAACTTGCTTTCCATAATTCAACCCGCTGGAAAAGGGAGGAATAATCGGATTTATTATACCTTTGGTAAAGTGAAATACTAAAAAAGATAGGATATATTGCCCGCTTAATACCGAATCCTTTGGTGTAGTTTACATTGGCAATTCCCTGTTCAATATAGCTTATATCTTTATTTGTCAAGGCTTTAACTCCGTCCAGGTCTTTTCGGAGTCCTTTGGAATTCAGGTAGCGTACCAGCGTTTTTTCCAGGTAATCATCATAAGGCATGCTGCTCCTTGTGCACCATCCTTCCCTTAATTCAATTTGTGAAATATACGTGTCGATGGGGAATCCGTTTTCCACAATGGATCCGGGATCATGATAATAAGGATTTCCGCTTTTTGTTTCCTGATCCAACGTGGCGATTTTTTTTGGATCAACATGATAATAATCATAAATCGTCCAGGCCATGTATCCGGAAAATGCTAAAATGAAAATGGATATTCCGGTAATGATCCATTTACGGTATGGGAGATTTTTGATTTTAAATATGAAGTAGAAAAATAAGAAACACAATAAACAAAACAGGATAAATATCCCGGTTAGCGTTTGGGCTATGAACAAATATATTACGAACCAAATAGCCAAAATAGAATATATAATTCTCAGTGATTTAGAGTATACTTTGATTCGAAGGGCAATAAATACCGACAGGCATATGGCCAAAAGAATACAAAGACTGAATCTTATGTGAGAGGTAAAAAGTGATATTTCTCTGATATCTAATATTTTATGTGTACATAGATAAATGATCGAGGCTATAGTGGCTACAAGCGTGCTGATAATAAATCCGTTCAGGATGAGGCGTTGTTCTTTGCCGTTTAGCGGACGTGAAGAAACAATGATTCCCGGTACATATAAAAAAGGTAATTTGCTAGCCAAATTTTCTATACCCGCATGCCAGTTATCGGTATTGAAAAGGGTGAGGGCACAGATAAAGAAAAAAGCGCTTAGGACGATAAATAATTTATTACTTTTCAAGCGGTTCCATTTTTCCCTCCAGTTCCACTCAGCAGCCCAGTTAAGTGCCAGCAGCAAACCTCCCATGCTCATCATAAAATTGGATACGGGGATAGCACATGCCAGAATGAGCAGGCAGCCGATATAAATGATATGGTGAATATCTTGCCGCTTCAAATGATGCTATTTTTTTCCGGATAGAATTGATTTGTACGCTGAGGAGTTGCGTAATATTTTCTTAGCCTCTCTCACATCCGGATCCGATTCCAGCGAATTCATGATCCGGCCTTTTTGATAATAATACCGCACAGCAATTTCGCTTGCCAGAAAATTAGATATTTCGTATCTGAATTTATTAATATCATTAGCTTTATCAAGTTCTATCTTTTTTGCCATCTCATTATAAGTGTTTTCGATAGCACTAAAGTGTTTTTCTTCGATAGCGGTCTTTTTCAATTCCTGCAATATAATCTCTGAATCCGTCTGATAATCATACTCCTTCCCCTGGAGGTAATCTTTAAATTCCTGGTATAGGTTTTGGTCTACCGTAAATTTATCCGCAGGCGGAATCGTAGGATGGGTAGCCTTATACAGATTGGCAAAATCAAAAATATGATTATTGAGCACCAGTGAGATCAGGATATTACTCGGCATGGAATCAGGGGTTACGATATCGGGTTCTATTCCGCCTTTGTCATAAACGATCCTGCCGTTTTTTGTTTTATAAGGTGTAGCAAGCGAATCCGGTATATCGGGTGCGGGAGTCAGGGAATCCTTTACGAAATAATCAATATTCTGCACACATCTTCCACTGGGAATATAGTACTTGGATACCGTGATCTTAAGGGAACTGTTGTAACTTAACGGCACTATATTCTGGACAAGGCCTTTTCCGAAGGTTTTTTTACCGATGATCACTCCCCGGTCCAGATCCTGGAAAGCGCCGGCTACAATTTCCGAGGAAGAGGCGCTGTTGCCGTTTACCAGAACTGCTACAGGTATGTTTTTATCTACCACGGGATTCCGGGTACGGTAAACATTGGATTGCTCATTGATTTTCCCTTTGGTCTGGGTGATCAATGTGTTCTGATCCACGAAAATATTCATAATGTTGATGGCTTCGATCAGTAGTCCTCCTCCGTTATTCCGTAAGTCCAGGATCAGTGAATTCATACCTTGTCCCTTCAGTTTCATAAAAGCGTCTTTTACTTCATTCCCGGCATTTTCGGTGAACTGGTCCAGTTTAATATAGCCGATATTATGGTCCAGCATTCCGAAATAAGGGATATTAGGCAGTTTGATCTCTTTACGGGTCACGGTAAAATTCTGTTTTTTACCGGTCGCCGGCCTTTCGATTTCGATATTGAGATGGGTGCCGGGTTCACCTTTCAAAATGGTACTTACATCATTGGATGATTTTCCAACGGTCGACTGATTGTTGATCTTCAGTATACGGTCTCCGGCCAATAATCCCGCTTCAGCGGCGGGAGAGCCTTCGTATGGTTCCGAAATTACAATATGGTCACCCTGTTTCTGGATCAAGGCGCCTATACCTCCGTATTGTCCGGTGGTCATTAACCTGAAATCTTCAATCTGTGATTCAGGGTAATATTGTGTATAGGGATCAAGGCTGCCCAGCATCGCGTCAATAGCTGTTTTGGTAAGATCTCCGGGAGATATTTCATCCGCGTATTTACCGTTCAGTTCTTTTAGAATGGAAATGAAGATGTCTACATTTTTGGCAATCTCGAAATCATTTTGGCTTTTCAATGGCACCAGAACGGAAAGACATAGCAGAATACCTAATAATCTGAAGGTTATGGATTTTTTCATGCGTAAAATATTGAATTTAAAAGCGTCGGCAAAAGTACGAAATAAAATATAAAAAAATGTGAAAATGCGAAAAGATCGGTTAACCTGTTTTTCACATTTTCACATTCACATTTTTTAGTTTACACCAAAAAACGTGCTGGCTGAAAAATTATTGTACTATCAGCTTCTTTGTATATAGTCCTTTATCGGTTTGAATTCTTACGAAATAAACGCCCGGCATAAAATCGCGGATACTATATCTGAATTCCGGCATGCCTATATTGGTTATGGTCCTGACCACTTTTCCGTTGATAGTCACAAATTCAATCCTGTTGATCACTGAAGGGCTCGCGATCGTGATCATATCTTCTGCCGGGTTAGGATACAATGAGATAGAATGATCCGCATCTATTTCTTTTATACCTATGGGTGACTGTGCAATCAAAAGTAATATGCAGGTACTGTCACAACCTTCGATAGTAGTAAGGTATAAAGTATCACGGTAGAAATCAGGTGTTGTGGTCACGATATGGAAACCATTTTTGTTATAGGTTTCTCCGGCCCTTACCGTATCATTCAAGCGGATGGTATACGTAGGATGAACTGTAAGTTTCAGGTTAACGATACTGTCGCACCTTACGCTGTTAACGAGTGTTTTACTACGTTCCAGCAATCCGGGAGTTCCGGTTTCCGCAGCCGGTATATCGAATCCGTAACCGGAATAGCTTCCTCCCGCACAGATTGTGTCATAAACCGTAGTTTCGGGAGAAGGTTGGTTAATGGTCAATACGAGGGTGACAATACTGTCGCATCCTAAAGATGAGTCGAATGTTACACGGTGTCTTGTAGATTCCGTATAAGTTGAGTCATTCCAGGTGAAAGATCCGCAGGCTACCTGTGGGATTTCCTGATTGTATCTGCGATTAACCGTCAGGTGAAGAATAACCGTGCTGTCGCAACCCACTGCATTTTCCAGAGTCCTGGTATGCGTGGTCGTTCCTATGGTAGTTTGTACGGGAAGTTCAAATTCATATTCGCTGTAGCTGTTACCCTGGCATACGGAATCGTAAATCACATATGAGGATCCGTTCCGGAGAACCAAAGTTAAGGTCACGATACTGTCGCATCCGGAAGCGCTTTGCAGCGTTTGGATATACTCACCGGAAGAAGTATAGGTACTGTCGTTCCACTGATAAATGTCGCAGGTATCAACAGAGAAAGACGAAGTTACCGTCGGATTTACCGTTAAGGTCAATAATGTAATGCTGTCACAATTCACGGTATTAAGGGTGGTATCCCTGAAATGGTAAATTCCGGGGATTTCCTGTACGGGTATTTCGAAACCGTTCTCCATATAATTTTCTCCCTGGCAAATTGCATCATAGATGGTGTCGCGGGAGATCTGGTTGATGGTAAGGTGGAGACTAACGACGCTATCGCATCCGTTCACTGACGGGAATGTTTTGATATAAGTATCGGATATGTGGTAAATATCGTCCCCCCATTGGAATGAAGTACAGGCCGTTTCATAAATATCACTCGTAACCGAATTATTGATGGTCAGGTGCATTGTAACCACACTATCGCATCCGTTAGCTGCCGGGAAAGTATTTTCGTAATCGCCGCTAAGTGTATAGGTATTGCCGGCCCATTTAAATGAATCGCATGCAACATGTGTAAATTCAGATGCTTTACTTTCGATCCTGTTCAAGGTAAGTGTGATAATACTGTCACATCCGTTTTCCCTGATGAAATGAATATCATGGATCCCGGGATTTTCAAGGATCGTATCTCCGTAGATATAAGGAAATTCACTTGAGCATGCAGTACGCAAGTCAGTTCCCGAATAAGTCTCATTTACGATCAGGTTCAGGTGGATAATACTATCGCAACCTGATACGGAAGTAAACGGGATGTCCACCAACTGGCTGTTCCATCTCTGCACTCCGTCGCCATGGTCATAAGGCAATTCGTTATCGCATATATTAACCGTTACATCTCTATCGTAAGTTTGGTTTACCGTAAAGAAAAGAACGATGGTGCTATCGCAACCGTTAGCCCTGGTGTAAACGATTTCATCGATACCGGTTTCCATATAGCTATGGTTTTCGTCAAAAATATACGGAAGGTCGTTGTCACATCTTTCCATGTATAATGTATCCCTGAAAACAGGTTTTGTTTGGATTGTAAGTATAACGATGCTGTCGCAACGGCCTCCTACAGGATAGGCGATCTCATGGATGCCGGCTTCGTTGAAAGCATATTCTCCGTATTGAAATGGGAACTGATTGTCGCAAATGGTGGTATCTACTGTATGACGGTAAGCCGGAGCTACGTTTAAAGCCAGTTTAATAGTGTCATAACAACCGTTTGCATTTTCTTCCCAACGCGTAAAGTTAAAATCACCGGCAATATTTTGTACGGGAATGTCAAATCCGTATTGATGGTAATCTTCCCATTGGCAGATCGTATCTTCGTAGGTAGTCGTGAGAATAGGTTTAACAGTAAGTCGTAGAGTTACAATGCTGTCACACCCGTGAATAGTTTGCAAATTTACGGTGGTATCCAAACTTTCGGTTAAGCCGGGCAGTATAAAACCGTGATTATTATAGGGCTCGTTCATACAGATCTCGTCTTCTATAATTTGGTCTTCCGCACGGTAGTTTACCGTGAAATTATATACGATGATGCTGTCGCAGTCAGTAGCCCTTTTTAAAGTATCCATATATTGTCCGCTCTCGGTAATGACTTCTCCTTTCCATGTAAAGTTATCACAAACAATCATCTCAATAGGAGCGGATACGTATTTCTCATGAATCGTTAATGGTAGGGTTACGATACTGTCACAACCGTTTTCAGTTTCAAATATCTGGATTTTATCTCCTGAAGTAGTATATACACTATCATTCCATTGATAAAAGTCGCAAGCTTCCATAGGTTCCAGGGTATTTCTTGTCAACGGATTTACAACCAGGTTCAGCCGTACTGCGCTATCGCAATCATGAATGGTTTTG
>ERZ809224.2177-NODE-2177-length-12629-cov-5.991013_pt1 | contig 12629 bp, 10 predicted proteins | sample MGYA00520513_ERZ809224 | MGnify/ENA primary metagenome ERZ809224 (study PRJEB31576, sample SAMEA3212658) | Homo sapiens | biome: human-gut; feature: human gut; material: fecal | place: Sweden | collected 2012 ...
CAAGCGTCACTATGCACACGTTGACTGCCCAGGCCATGCTATTTTGGAACAGATGTACCGGCAAGAGAACAATTGATCGCATATAACCGGACCATAGAGGAAATAAGACAGGTGATTGGCGCAGATTCTCTGGGATATCTGGAAATTGGACGTCTTCGGGAGATGGCAGGAGGACTGCCGATTTGCACCGGGTGTTTCAGTGGGAAATATCCTATGGAACCACCGACGGAAGATATTCGGGGAGAGTTTGATAAATAAAAATACATTTTACCGCAGCCGCGGTGTCAGGAGGAAGAGATGAGCAGAGATAAATATACAAGCCCATTGTCAGAGCGTTATGCCAGCAAAGAAATGCAGTACATTTTTTCACAGGACATGAAATTCCGTACGTGGAGAAAGCTTTGGATTGCCCTTGCTGAGACAGAGAAGGAGCTTGGACTGAATATTACGGATGAGCAGATTGAGGAACTGAAGGCTCATGCAGAGGATATCAATTATGAGGTTGCACAGGAGCGTGAACGCATCGTACGCCATGATGTTATGTCACATGTGTATGCGTATGGCGTACAGTGCCCAAAGGCAAAAGGTATCATACATCTGGGAGCAACGTCATGCTATGTGGGCGATAATACAGACATTATTGTGATGACAGAGGCTTTAAAGCTGGTTAAGAAAAAGCTGGTAAATGTGCTGGCTGAGCTTGCAAAATTTGCAGATGAATACAAAGATCAGCCGACGCTTGCATTTACCCATTTTCAGCCTGCACAGCCTACGACGGTAGGAAAGCGCGCGACTCTGTGGATGCAGGAGTTTTCTCTGGACTTGGAGGATTTAAATTATGTGCTTGGCAATATGAAGCTTTTGGGTTCTAAGGGAACTACCGGCACACAGGCAAGCTTTTTGGAACTGTTTGACGGCGATCAGGAGACGATTGATAAGATTGATCCTATGATTGCGGAAAAGATGGGCTTTAAAGAGTGCTATCCGGTATCCGGTCAGACTTATTCCCGTAAAGTGGACACGAGAGTACTCAACGTGCTCGCAGGCATCGCGGCCAGCGCACATAAATTCTCAAATGATATTCGTCTGCTGCAGCATCTGAAAGAAGTGGAAGAGCCGTTTGAAAAGACGCAGATCGGTTCCTCCGCGATGGCGTACAAGCGCAATCCTATGAGAAGTGAGCGTATTGCATCTCTGTCCAGATATGTAATGGTGGACGCCCTGAATCCGGCAATCACCTCTGCTACTCAGTGGTTTGAGAGAACACTGGATGATTCTGCAAATAAGAGATTGTCCATACCAGAAGGCTTTCTGGCAATCGACGGTATTCTGGATCTGTGCCTGAACGTAGTGGACGGACTGGTTGTTTATCCGAAAGTGATTGAAAAGCACATGATGGCAGAGCTGCCATTTATGGCAACCGAGAACATTATGATGGATGCGGTGAAGGCCGGGGGAGACAGACAGGAGCTTCACGAGCGTATCCGTGTGCTTTCTATGGAAGCAGGCAAAAATGTCAAAGTAGAAGGAAAGGATAACAACCTTCTTGAGCTGATTGCGGCGGATCCGGCATTTAATATGACTCTGGAAGAGCTGCAGAAGACGATGAATCCATCCAAGTATGTGGGACGTGCACCAAGACAGGTGGAGAATTTCCTTAAAAATGTGATTACTCCGATTCTTGAGGAGAATAAAGAACTGCTGGGTATTAAGGCGGAGATTCACGTATAAAAGCACGGAAGTGGTTTTAGCTATAAAGAAAAATCAAATACCGCACATCAAACAGAAAAATATCGTTTGATGTGCGGTATTTCAATATGTCATGTATTTAAAGAATTTTACGTCAGAGGGCTTAGTTATCCTCTAATTTTCCTTCGGTTGTATAAACCTGACGTTTCTTTGCCATCTCGTCACTTGCGAGATATTCGTCGTAGGTGGTAATCTTGTCAATCATTTTGCCGTTTGGCAGAATCTCCATAATACGATTTGCAGTGGTCTGTACAATCTGATGGTCGTGGGATGCAAACAGGATGACGCCCGGGAATTTAATCATGCCGTTATTCAAAGCTGTGATGGATTCCATGTCCAGATGGTTGGTCGGCTCGTCAAAGATCAGCACGTTTGCGGCGGAAATCATCATTTTGGATAAGAGGCATCTTACCTTTTCACCGCCGGAAAGGACACGGACCTGCTTTACACCGTCATCTCCGGCAAACAGCATACGTCCAAGAAAACCACGGACATAGGTTGCATCCTTAATCTGTGAAAACTGTGTCAACCAGTCAGCGATTGTCAGATCATTGTCAAATTCCTGGGTGCTGTCCTTGGGGAAATATGCCCGGGAAGTGGTGACACCCCATTTGAAGCTTCCTTCGTCCGGTTCCATCTCACCCATCAGGATCTTGAAGAATACAGTTTTGGCCTGCTCGTTGCCGCCTACAAAGGCGACCTTGTCGTCATGGCCAAGTGTGAAGGTGATGTCGTCCAGAATCTTCACACCGTCAATGGTTTTGGAGAGATTCTCCACCATCAGCACTTCGTTGCCGATTTCACGCTCAGGACGGAAATCAATGTATGGGTATTTGCGGCTGGAAGGACGGATTTCATCCAATTGAATTTTCTCAAGAGCACGTTTTCTGGAAGTCGCCTGCTTGGATTTGGAAGCGTTGGCGCTGAATCGGGAGATAAATTCCTGCAATTCTTTAATTTTTTCTTCCTTTTTCTTGTTTGCTTCTTTCATCTGGCGAATCATCAACTGGCTGGACTCGTACCAGAAATCATAATTGCCGGCGTAAAGCTGAATTTTCCCGTAGTCAATGTCGGCAGTATGTGTGCAGACCTTGTTCAGGAAATAGCGGTCGTGAGATACCACGATAACTGTGTTGTCAAAGTTGATCAGAAATTCTTCAAGCCATTCAATAGCGCCCAGATCCAGGTGGTTGGTCGGCTCATCCAAAAGCAGGATATCGGGATTTCCGAACAGTGCCCTGGCGAGCAGTACCTTTACCTTTTCGTTACCATTCAGATCACTCATAAGTGCATAATGCAGCTCAGGCTCAATCCCAAGGCCGTTTAAGAGAGTAGCAGCATCAGACTCAGCTTCCCAGCCGTTCATCTCAGCAAACTCACCCTCCAGTTCACTTGCGCGGATACCGTCTTCTTCCGAAAAGTCTTCTTTTGCATAAATTGCGTCTTTTTCTTTCATAATATCATACAGGCGTTGATTGCCCATGATAACGGTATCCAGAACAGGATACTTGTCATATTTGAAGTGGTCCTGCTCCAGCACGGAAAGACGCTGTCCCGGCGTGATGGAGATGGTCCCGTTTGTGGTGTCCAGCTCACCGGAGAGGATTTTCAGAAAAGTGGACTTTCCGGCACCGTTGGCGCCGATCAGGCCGTAACAGTTTCCTTCTGTAAACTTAATATTGACATCTTCAAATAATGCTTTCTTGCCGATACGCAGAGTCACATTGTTTGCACTAATCATTTTTTTAACCTCCAGGCAGTATGCGTTTAATAAACAGAAATTGTTACTGTTTTATAGGCGGCTGATTTGGCGCCGCTCATAATCTCTTCTATTGTAACCGAAAAACGGAAAAAAGCAAGTAGTATAAAAAAATATCTGGATATTCTTGAAAATTTGTAGTATCTTGGTATGGTACATCGTTATATACGTACGGGATGTTACACGGAAATACAACTGGACGAAAGTGGGCTTAGATATTATGTGTGGAATTTGTGGAATAGCAGGAAGATATGATAAACAGAAACTTATTATAGAGAAAATGATGGATAGCATACGTCACAGAGGACCGGATGGAGGCGGCAGCTATATTGATGAGGACATGGCTTTGGGCTTTCGGAGATTGAGTATTATTGATCTGGACTGCGGCAATCAGCCGATGTACAATGAGACCGGTGATATTGTGATTGTATTCAACGGAGAGATTTACAACTATCAGGAGCTCACAAAGGAGCTTCAGGAGAAAGGGCATGTATTTGCAAATCACTCTGATACGGAGTGTCTGATTCATGCCTATGAGGAGTACCGCGAAAAGATGCTGCTGAAGCTCCGCGGTATGTTTGGCTTCGCCATTTGGGACAGTAAGGAAAAGACACTGTTTGCCGCGAGGGACTTCTTTGGCATTAAACCCTTTTATTATGCTGAGGTTAATGGCAATCTGGTGTTTTCCTCAGAAATCAAGGCGATTTTGGAGTACCCGGAGTACAAACGTGAGTTAAACACGGAAGCGCTCAGCCAGTATCTGAGCTTTCAATATTCAGCGATGGATGAGACGTTTTTTAAGGGTATTTACAAGTTAAACCCTGGCTGCTGCCTGAAATATAAAAGCGGCAGACTTCAGATAGTTCGCTATTTTGATCCGACATTAAAACCGGAGCGCAGGCAGGATGAAAAGGCTCTGGTGGAGGAGATTAAGGCATGTATTGAGGAATCGGTGGAGGCACACAAGATCAGTGATGTGGAGGTTGGGTCATTGCTGTCAGGCGGTGTGGATTCCAACTATATCGCGGCATCGGGACATTTTCAAAATACCTTTACTGTAGGATTTGCTGAGGACAATGGCAGATACAGTGAGATAGAGCGTGCGCGTGAGATTGCAGACTTTGCAGGCAGTACTTGCCATGAAAAGCTGATTACAGCGGAAGAATACTGGAACATCATACCAAAAGTTCAGTATTACATGGATGAGCCTCTGGCAGACCCTTCGGCAGTGGCGCTGTGGTTCGTGGATGAGCTGGCAGCCAGCAAATTGAAGGTTGTCATGTCGGGAGAGGGAGCTGACGAGCTGTTTGGCGGTTATGTAATATACCATGAGCCGATTTCCCTGCGTCCTTTCAGAGTTCTGCCGGGTAAAATGAAGAAAAAATTGAAAACCAGGCTGCAAAACAACAGCAGATCCTTCAAAGGAAAGAATTATTTGATTCGCGGATGTACACCTGTGGAGGAGCGTTTTATCGGTAATGCCTATTTATTCCGTCCGGAGGAAAAAGCAAAGGTTTTAAAAAGCAGCATTCCTGTAACCTATCCGGAAAAGCTGACGGCAGAGTGCTATGAAAAGACGAAAAAACTGGATGAGACGGCGCGTATGCAGTACATTGATCTGAAGTTCTGGCTGATCGGTGATATTTTGCTGAAGGCGGATAAGATGAGTATGGCTCATTCTCTGGAGACACGCGTTCCATACTTGGATATTGAAGTATTTAAGACAGCCAGGAAGGTGTCTTTTCACAATAAAATCAGAAAAAGTCAGACGAAGTATGCTTTCCGTATGGCGGCTCACAGCAAGCTGCCTGAGCAGGTATCCAGCCGTAAAAAGCTTGGCTTTCCTGTGCCGATACGTGTATGGCTTCGTCAGAAAGAGTATTATGACAAAGTCAGAGCATTGTTTGAATCTGAGTCTTCCGAACAGTTTTTCCAGAAAGATTATCTGATAAAGCTTCTGGATGATCACTATAATGGAGTAGAGGATAACAGCCGCAAAATATGGGCAGTTTACACCTTCCTTGTTTGGTATGACATTTATTTCCGTGAGCAGTGAGACAGGCATGTGCGCCGCTCTTCTTTCGCGGCTTTTGGATATTGGAAAGTTTTGCTTGACTTTTGAAAAAAGGAAGTCTATACTGATAAAAACTTAATAACCTGGTGTACGGTTTTATTCATTTCAGATATTTTGTTTATGACAATGAGAGGATGTGTATGTGTATCCGCTTTTTATGACAATAAGAAGTCAACGCCGCATATCTTTTGTTGCCCGGTGAAATGCCGATAAGGCAGTACACGAATTAAAAGGGAGTAGTTGTAATGCATCATCAACATACCCGGCCGAAAGGTCTGGTGATGCATACCGCAGGCGGTAACGAGACTTTTAATGTATTTATTTACGGGAATGAGGGAATTCCTGTAGATGAGTGCATTAAAAGTTTTTTTTATTGTTGGGTATCTGAAGGTGAAGGGAGCTGTCGATGGCGGGATCTGCAGATGCAGTAGAAAGGTCCGTTGGGGTTTTTGCGGCACAAAAAATATTTACAACACGCGCAGCACCACAATTTTCAAAAAGGAGGAATCATTATGAAAGCATGGTATCAACAGTCGCAGCAGGAGGTTCTTACCAATCTGCATGTATCAGAGAACGGACATACGTTCGGGGAAGCGTCAAGACTTCTCGCAGAAAAAGGGGAAAATGTTCTGCAGGAAGGTAAGAAAAGAAGTGTGCTTCAGGTCTTTTTATCTCAGTTCTGTGATCTTCTGGTCATTATACTGATTGCAGCAGCACTGATTTCTATGTTTACAGGAGATGTGGAGAGTACGATTGTTATTCTGGCAGTTCTGGTACTGAATGCAGTGCTTGGAACAGTTCAGCATCAGAAAGCGGAGAAATCACTGGACAGCTTGAAATCTCTGTCTTCGCCGAGTGCAAAAGTTATGCGCGACGGACAGAAGGTGGAGATTCCATCAAGAGAGATTGTGCCGGGCGATATTGTACTGCTGGAGGCGGGTGACATGATCGTAGCGGATGGACGCATTTTGAATAACTATTCGCTGCAGGTCAATGAGAGCGCTCTTACAGGAGAATCTACAAATGTGGACAAAACGGCGGATGCTCTTAAGGGAGAGGCAGCTCTTGCGGACCGTACAAATATGGTGTATTCGGGAAGTCTCGTCACCTACGGACGTGCGGTAACTGTGGTGACGGAGACGGGCATGGACACAGAAATCGGCAGGATTGCCGGCCTTATGAATGATGCAAAGGAGAGAAAAACACCGCTTCAGATGAGTCTGGATAAATTCAGCAGCAGGCTGGCAGCAGGGATTCTGGCCGTCTGTATGGTAGTATTTGCATTGAGCGTTTATCGGAACATGCCGATTATGGATGCCATGCTGTTTGCAGTAGCATTGGCTGTAGCGGCGATTCCAGAGGCACTGAGTTCCATTGTGACAATTGTGCAGGCTATGGGCACTCAGAAAATGGCGAGGGAAAATGCGATTATCAAGGATCTTAAGGCTGTGGAAAGTCTGGGCTGTGTGTCTGTCATTTGTTCCGATAAAACGGGAACACTGACTCAGAACAAGATGACAGTGCAGCAGATTTATGTTGACGGTCAGACTATCGAAAAAGAAGAACTGGATTTAAAAAATCAGATTCATCGCTATCTTCTTTATGACTGTATTTTAACAAATGATTCCAGTATTGTGGATGGAAAAGGTATCGGTGATCCCACGGAATATGCATTGCTTGAGATGGCAAGAGACATCAGTGTACAGGATGATGTGATCCGTGAGTTGATGCCGCGTATGGAAGAAATACCTTTTGATTCCGACAGGAAGCTTATGAGCACTAAATATCAGCTCCATGGCATTCCAACGATTCTTACCAAAGGCGCTTTGGATGTGATGCTGGACAGAACAAACAGAATCCGCAAAAAAGAAGGCGTCTGTCCGATTAGTTCTGAGGATAAAAAACGTATTGTAGATAAAAATCGGGAATTTTCCGAGAATGGTCTGCGCGTGCTGGCCTTTGGATATAAGGAGGTGCCGGAAGATGATGTGCTGGAGCCGGATGACGAACAGGATTTTATTTTTCTGGGGCTTGTGTCCATGATGGATCCGCCGCGAGAGGAATCTGTTCTTGCGGTGGGAGATGCCAAAAGGGCCGGCATCCGTACGGTAATGATTACCGGTGATCACAAGATAACGGCCAAAGCTATTGCAAAGCAGATCGGTATTTATGAAGAGGGCGACATGGCAGTGACAGGGCAGGAGCTGGATGCCATGTCAGATGAGGAATTGCTGGAGAATATTACAAAAATATCCGTGTACGCGCGCGTGTCACCGGAAAATAAAATCAGAATTGTAGATACATGGCAAAAGCATGGCAATATCACGGCAATGACAGGAGACGGTGTGAATGATGCGCCTGCATTAAAAAAGGCGGATATCGGTATTGCGATGGGTATCACGGGAACCGAGGTTTCTAAAGACGCTGCGGCTATGATTCTGACGGATGACAATTTTGCCACTATCATCAAAGCAGTGACCAATGGCCGTAATGTTTATCGAAATATCTGCAATGCTATTAAGTTTCTGCTTTCCGGTAATATGGCAGGTATTTTGACTGTATTGTATACGTCACTTATGGCGCTTCCAGTTCCGTTTGCAGCGGTTCACTTGTTATTTATTAATTTGCTGACGGATTCGCTTCCGGCTCTTGCAATCGGTATGGAGCCTGCAGAGAAGGGACTTTTGGAGCAGCCGCCTCGCGACCCGAAGCAAGGTATACTGACAAAGAATTTTCTGCTGAGTGTTCTGGTACAGGGCGGATTGATTGCGGTCTGTACAACAGCAGCATTTTATATGGGATTATCCCAGAGTCCGGCTATGGCCAGTACAATGGCATTTGCTACTTTGACCCTTGCAAGATTATTCCACGGATTCAACTGCAGAAGCGAAAAACCCCTGCATAAGCTTGGCTTTTCCGGCAACTGGTACAGCCTTGGTGCATTTATATTGGGAGTCTGCCTGCTGAGCGCCGTAATGTTTGTGCCGGTTTTGAGAAAACTTTTCAGTGTGGAGACTATGAATGCCGGTCAGATCGGATGGATTTATCTGTTGGCGGTTATTCCGACGATATTGATTCAGGGATATAAAATCTGCAGGTCTGTTTTGAAAAAAAGTAAGTAAGATGCCGGAATGGAAGGAATAAAAAACGGAAGAAAAAAGCTGCAAAAGATGCGGCAGTAGGAGGAAAAATGGACTTAATCACATTGATTATGCTGGCTGTGGGACTTTCTATGGATGCGTTCGCAGTATCTATCTGCAAGGGTCTTGCGATGAGAAAAATAACGCTGTCAAAAATGGCAATTGTAGGGCTCTGGTTCGGCGGTTTTCAGATGCTTATGCCGCTCATAGGATATTTGCTGGGATTCCAATTTAGCGAGAGAATATCATCTATTGATCATTGGGTTGCATTTGTTCTGCTTGGATTGATCGGCGGCGGGATGATAAAGGAAGCGCTTTCTGACGAAGAGGAGAGCGCAGATGGGTCCTTGGATGTAAAAACGATGTTTCTGTTGGCAGTTGCCACAAGTATTGACGCTTTGGCAGTGGGAGTAACTTTCGCATTTATGAATGTAAAAGTACTTCCGGCTTCTGCTTTGATCGGTGTAGTGACGTTTGTGTTTTCGGCGATGGGCGTTAAGGTCGGCAATGTTTTTGGGATGAAATATAAAGCGAAAGCAGAGCTTGTCGGCGGAATTTTGCTGATACTGTTAGGTGTCAAGATACTGCTTGAGCACCTTGGAATATTGTGATAGACTTAGAGTGTGTTTGAAAATGAATTTCTGTGATTTGTATATTCTGGGAAAAGGTGTTTTCAGGCATGCTCTATAGTATATTTGGAGGAAAAATATGATTATTTTAGAGAAGGCGGCAGCTCTTCTTGAGAAAGTAAGAGAGCAGGCGCCGCTGGTACATAACATAACGAATTATGTGACGGTAAATGATTGTGCAAATGCTGTTTTGGCTATCGGTGGTTCTCCGATTATGGCGGATGATATTGGTGAGGCAGAAGATATTACGGCGATTTCATCCGCACTTGTTTTAAATATGGGAACGCTGAATCAAAGAACGATTGCGTCTATGCTTGCCGCAGGTAAAAAGGCAAATAAGATGGGGATACCGGTAGTATTTGATCCGGTGGGAGCAGGAGCCTCTGCTTTGCGCAATGACACCGCAAAGAAAGTACTGGAACAGGTGAAGATCAGCATTCTTCGGGGTAATCTGTCGGAGATATCTTTTGTGGCAGGTATGGAGGCATCTACAAAGGGTGTGGACAGCTCCGAAAAGGATAGTAAAAATGATGCGGCTGCCGTGGGCAGAAAAGCGGCAGAGAAATTTGACTGCGTGGCGGCAGTCACAGGAGCCGTGGATGTGATTACAGACGGAGAGCATGTAGTGCGCATCTCAAATGGCCACAAAATGCTCTCGAGAGTTACAGGCACAGGCTGTATGACGAGTGCTATTACAGGAGCCTTTGCGGCAGCGGCGGCTGAAGGAGAGAGGCAGGATTTTCTTGCAGCAGCGGCAGGCGCGGTTGTCTCCATGGGAATGGCCGGCGAGATTGCGTACAAAATGGCAGGACAGATGGGGACGGGCAGCTTCCATATAGCTATTATAGATGCCTTAAGCCGTCTGGATGGGGCTATGATGAAGGAGATGGGCAGGATCGATGAAGAATAAAATAGATTACACATTGTATTTATGCACAGATAGAGGGCTTATGAGCACTGACACGCTGGAAGAAGCGGTTGAACAGGCTGTTTTGGGCGGCTGTACGGTGGTGCAGCTTCGGGAGAAAGATTGTTCCTCTCTGGAATTTTATGAGAATGCGAGAAAAGTGAAAGAGATTACGGATCGTTATAATGTACCGCTGATTATTAATGATCGTGCGGATATTGCGATGGCTGTGGATGCGGCCGGTGTGCACGTAGGGCAGAGTGATCTCCCTGTCGCTGTGGTGCGTAAAATGATAGGTGAGGACAAGATAATCGGGGTATCTGCGGGTACACTTGCAGAAGCACTTCAGGCGGAAGAGGCAGGCGCGGATTATCTGGGGGTGGGAGCCATGTACGCTACCAGCACCAAAGAAGATGCAGATGTAACCACAATAGAGGAGCTAAAGGCAATTCGCAGTGCGGTAAAGATTCCGATTGTGGTGATCGGCGGCATTAACAAAAATACATTAGAAAATTTTAAAGGCTATGGGATTGACGGGGTGGCAGTAGTGTCAGCAGTGATTGCGGCAAAAGATATCAAGGGGGCAGCAGAAGAACTGATAGATTTGTTCCGCGGCTGAAAAAACGGATGGAGGATATTATGGTACGCGATAAAGGTGCGATTTTTGATATGGATGGCACGATTCTGGATTCTATGTGGGTCTGGAGTCAGATTGATATTGAATTTTTGGGCAAACGAGGATTTACAGTTCCGCCGGATTACCTGGAAATGATTACGCCGATGGGCTATCAGAGAGCAGCGGAGTATACTATAGAGCGTTTCGGACTTAATGAAAAGCCGGAGGATTTGATTGAAGAGTGGTATCGGATGGCTGCGGATGCCTATGCAGAAAAAGTGCTGCTGAAGCCTCATGCAAAAGAATATTTGCAGGCGCTCAGGGATTCTGGTACACGTATTGCAGCAGCCACCTCATCCGCATATGAGCTGGTAGCGCCATGTCTGAGGCGAAATGGAGTTTTGGAATATTTCGAAGAGTTTGTGACCACAATGGAAGTACCGCGGGGCAAGGAATTTCCGGATGTGTATCTGGAGGCAGCAAACAGACTTGGCATAAATCCACAGGACTGTATTGCCTATGAGGATATTTATAAGGGTATCTGTGCAGCAAGGATGGCAGGCTGCAGAACGGTTGCTATGAAAGAGGCGGCTTCTGAGTATGAAGCGGACAAGATTCGTGCTGCGGCAGATTACTATATTTCTGATTTTATGGAGCTTATGGAGTGAAGGATGAAAACAGTACTGACAATAGCGGGGAGTGACTGCAGCGGAGGTGCGGGCATTCAGGCGGATATCAAGACGATTGCAGCCCACGGAATTTATGCCATGAGTGCCGTAACTTCACTGACGGCGCAGAACACGATCGGAGTGTATGGGATTATGGATGTGGCTCCCGAATTTCTGGAAAAACAATTGGACTGCATTTTTGAAGATATTTATCCGGATGCAGTAAAAATCGGAATGGTTTCCTCAGCGGCTTTAATTGAAGTTATTGCAGAAAAGCTTGTTCATATGAAGGCGTCAAATATTGTTCTGGACCCTGTAATGGTATCGACCAGCGGCAGAAGGCTGCTTGAGGAAGATGCCAAAGAGGTTCTGATGGAAAGGCTGATTCCGCTGGCTGATATAGTGACGCCGAATATACCGGAGGCAGAGGTACTTTCCGGTATAAGAATTGCAGATGCCGCCGATATGGAGGAGGCGGCCGCAGAGATAGGACAGCATGTGAGAGGCGCAGTGCTGGTAAAAGGCGGACACAGTATCAATGACGCGAATGATTTGTTTTGGGAGGGCGGCAGAAAAATCTGGATTGCAGGAGAACGAATTGACAATCCCAATACGCACGGGACGGGCTGTACACTGTCCTCAGCGATAGCAGCTAATCTAGCAGTGGGAGTGTCTATGGAGCAGAGTATTCGAAATGCCAAGCAATATCTTTCAGGCGCTCTGCGCGATGGGATGAATCTTGGAAAGGGCAGCGGGCCGCTGAATCATATGTATCGGATATAAAAACCACACTTATACAGATGACGGATGATTGTAGATAATTTTTTTGATGGAAGAAGATTATACTGGCTATGAAGCCTGCACAGCTAAATCGTCCATGTGAATGCCTGATGAACGGGTAAGAATGAAGCACTTGGGGAATCCGGGTGCTTTTTAGTTGCCAGGCATCCAAAGGAAGCTGCCGGCGGCAGGTTCTGTAGGCCATAATAAAAGCACTCCAAAACTTTGGAGTGCTTTTATTTCAAGAACTATTACGTGCGTTAGAGGATTCGAACCCCCGACCTTTTGGTCCGTAGCCAAACGCTCT
>ERZ809224.2182-NODE-2182-length-12600-cov-6.333360_pt1 | contig 12600 bp, 15 predicted proteins | sample MGYA00520513_ERZ809224 | MGnify/ENA primary metagenome ERZ809224 (study PRJEB31576, sample SAMEA3212658) | Homo sapiens | biome: human-gut; feature: human gut; material: fecal | place: Sweden | collected 2012 ...
GGCCTTTTGGCGAACGCCCGCGGCGAGGCGCCGCGCGTTGACGCCGTTTGCATCGTGGGCGAAACGCGCGAAGGCACGCTGCTCATGATCCGCGAGTTCCGCTATCCCTTGAACTCCTGGTGCATCGCGTTCCCCGCAGGATTGAAGGAACCTAACGAGAGCATCCGCGAATGCGTCGACCGCGAGCTGCGCGAAGAGACAGGATATCGCCTGCGCTCCGACGTCGATGAGCCTGTCCGACTTTTGCCCCAGGCAGGATTCTCGTCGACAGGGCTGACCGACGAGGCGATTCAGATCGTATTCGCCCAGGTGGAAAAGGCAGGCGATGCGCAACCCGAGGAAAGCGAGCTCATAAGGCCCTTCCAACTGCCCCTCGGCGATGTACGCCGCTTCCTCGACGAGAACACGACGCTCATCGGAACACGTGCCCAGCTCATCCTGGAAAGCTTCGCCGCACGCACCGAACGCTAGCCGGATTGCAAGGGTCGAACTCGCCCGCATCGAAGACGCACGCGAGCATGGCAGCATCGGGCAGCAGCCCGCATGCCCCTTTGGACAGGCGCGCCGTGCATCAGGCAGCTTGCGGGCTATTCCTTCTTATCGCCGAGCGCCTCGAGCGCGGCGGCGTAACCGCCCGACCCGTAGGAGAGGCACTTCGACACGCGGGCGATGGTCGTCGCCGAGGCGCCCGTAGCCTCTTCAATCGCAGAATAAGGCTTGCCCGAAGAGAGCAGACGGGCCACAGCCAAACGCTGCGAGGTTTCGCGAATCTCGCGAATCGTGAACAAGTCCTCGAGCAGGGCAAATACTGTGTCATTGTCGTTTAGCTTGGCGAAGACGGACAGCAGGTTCTCGACTTCGGGGGTTCTCAGCTCGCTCATTTCACTACCCTTCTGCTCGTATAAGGCCGTACTCGATGGAATCGACAAGCGCGTTCCACGATGCCTCGATGATGTTCTCGCTCACACCGACCGTGCCCCAGCTGCCGCGCTTATCGCTCGTCGTGATGATAACGCGCGTCGTAGCGCTCGTGCCAGCGCCTTCCTCATCCAAGATGCGCACCTTGTAGTCGGTGAGTTCCATGTTCGCCACCTGGGGCAAGTACTCAGTGATCGCCATGCGAAGCGCCGCGTCGAGCGCGCCGACGGGGCCCGTACCCTCACCCGTGGCGACGATTCGGCGATCACCCACATGGATCTTGACCGTTGCCTCGCTCGCCGCGTCCTTCGCGAGGGCGCCCGTGTCTTCCCGATCGTCCACGATGACGCGGAAACTCTCCAGCCTGAAATGGGGCTCATATAGGCCGAGGTGCCGCCTGATCAGCACCGCGAGCGACCCGTCAGCCACCTCGTAGGAGTAGCCGTGCGCTTCGCGCGTCTTCACATCGTCCAAGATTGCCTGGAGCGTCCGCGCATCACCCGAAAGGTCGATTCCCAGGCTCTTTGCCTTCGCAGCAAGCGACGCCTTGCCCGCAAGTTCGCTCACGAGCATTCGCGTTGCATTGCCAACGTTTCGAGGATTCGTGTGCTCGTAGGCTTCCGGAAAACGCGCGATGGCGCTCGCATGCAGGCCGCCCTTGTGCGCGAACGCCGAAGCGCCCGTATAGGGATGGTGCGCGGGAACGGACAGGTTGCACGTTTCGGCTACGAACTGGGCGGTCCGCGTGAGGTCGCGCAGGTTGTCGGAGCCGACGCAGTGGAGCCCCATCTTGAGCTCCATGTCGGCAATGGCGGTAAGCAGGTCAGTGTTGCCCACGCGCTCGCCGATGCCGCCGACGGTACCCTGCACCTGCAGCGCACCCGCACGGACAGCGGAAAGCGCATTGGCCACCGCACAGCCGGAATCATCGTGACAATGAATGCCCAGCTGCTGGTCGGGAAGCGCACGCGCAACGACGCCGACTATCTCTTCCACCTCGAAGGGAAGCGCGCCGCCGTTCGTCTCGCAAAGATCGATGGAGTCGGCGCCGGCCTCACTTGCCGCGCGAATGCACGCGAGCGCGTAGTCGGGATTGGCCTTGTAGCCATCGAAGAAGTGCTCGGCGTCGAACACGACGGTGAGCCCGTGGGCCTTCAGATACGCGACCGAGTCGGCGATCATGCGAAGGTTTTCCTTGAGCGTGGTCTGCAATGCGCGCGTGACCTGGGCATCCCACGTTTTCCCTACGATAGTTACCACGGGAGCTCCGCACTCGACGAGGTCGGCAAGCCCTTGATCTTGGTCGGCCGGCGTGCCCTTCTTGCAGGTGGACCCGAACGCGGCGATGCGCGCATGGTCAAGCGGCATCTCCTTCACGCGGCGGAAGAACTCAATGTCCTTCGGGTTTGACGCGGGGAAGCCGCCTTCGATGAAATCGATACCGAATGCGTCGAGCCGCTCCACGATGCGCAGCTTGTCGTCGAGTGAAAGCGAGATGCCCTCGCACTGCTCGCCGTCGCGCAATGTGCAGTCGTATGTGAAGATGTGCTGAGTCAAACCCCGTCTCTCTCCAATGGAAACGCCGATTGAATAGCCGTTCGTCCACGGGCTATTCTACTCCAACAGACTAGAGCGGGAGAGCGCTTTTCGGGGAAGGTTTCGCCGTCAAGCACGAAGTGCGGTTGAGCTGGCTGGACGGCATGTCGGTCCATAAGCCCAAGCTCCGGGGGGCATCGCCGTATCGCTCTATCAGCAAAGGCATGGGTCGGGGCCCGAAACGTCTCCGCCGTATACGTGCGCCGCCTCGCGGCAGCCGCCGTCGCAGATGGATTCATGCTCGCAGCCAGCGCACAATCGCGGCAGGTATTCCCTTTTGGCAAACAGGTTCCAATAGTCACTACTCGCTAACTCGTCGAGGTTGAACACGCTGCAAAGCCGCTGCTCCGAATGATTGCATACCCGCACGTAACCACTCGGGTCAATCACATAGAACGATTTCGCAGCACCGCACTGATAGCTTATGCCAAGCGACTTGAAGCTTGCGGGATCATCGACCGCGCAGTAGGGCAGCTCTGTTCCTATGTGCCCACGCGCGCCAGCTTTCCCCAGCACTTCCTCCGCAATGCGTAGCATCTCATTGATTTCGGGCTTGTCCAACAAAAACCTGCTGTTTTCCAGGCCTCTCCCTCCGGGAAGAAAGCGGTTGAGAAGGATGTAAGATGCTCCGTTGATTAACGAGTAAGCAATAGTCTCGTAGAGCTCGGGAAGATTGATCTTCGTTACCGCAATGTTCGCGGTAACTCTCGTGCCCATCTGCCGCGCCGCCCTGAAAAGACCCATCACGTGCTCGACTCCGTTGTAGCCCGTCTGCCGCTCAAACGTCTCGATGCCAGGAACACTGATGCTCAGATTAACCTCCCGGGCATCCAGCTCCCGCAGCAGTGTTTCGTCTACCGCCCTACCGTTCGAGACAAGACAGGGGTGCAAACCCTCGCATCGAGCGGCGTCGATAATGCTAAGCAGATCCGACCTCAGCGTTGGCTCGCCTCCGCTGAGCGACACAACGTGGGTGCCTCTTCTCCTGATTTCTCGGAAGGCCCGCCTCCACGTGTCGGCATCGAGCTCCTGTTCCTTGACAAGCGCACCCGCCTCCCAAGGGCACGAGCAGAAGATGCAACGATGATTGCAACGATAGGTGAGTTCCACCGCTGCAACATCGGGCAGCCCCCTCACCGCTCCGGCTCCAAGCCCAGCACCCGCTCTATGCACTCCTTGATTTCACCAGCAGAATCAAAGAGGCTGTGGCTGATATAGCCTTTGTCCAGCTCCTGATAGCTTCTCACGCCCATCAAAAACTCGAGAACCATTCGAAGCTCGGCGTCGTCGCAGTGCTTTTGGTTGAGCGGCGTCAAGCGATAATCCTCTTCCCCTTTCGCCTTAAAGCCAAAGAACACGTTTGTTGACTTACCTTCAAGGTTGGGAAGCGACCGCTCGTTCACGCATTCGTCGCAGTAGCAAAGAATCCGCGCGTCATAGCCAAGATCGCGGAAGCCCTTGGCCACTTGTCGATAATCGCCCAATATGCTCCGAACGCCATAGCTGCGAACGACCACATCGAACCGTCTCCCGCAGCCTTTGCAGGTCTTCGCCACAACGGCGTCAGGTATCCTTTGCGCCGGCGCTGGCGAGTAGCACATGGCAAATATTCCGACGGGCTCGAAACTATCTCGCGTCGCGTCCAACGCGCGCAGCTTCTCTTCAAGCTCTTCTTTGGTAAGCGAGAAATCCATCATCGTTCGGTCCTCCTTTGGCCTTTTGTTATCGCTCGGGCTTGTCGATGCCGCGCAACGGTCGTTCCGCACCTTTCACGCTTCGACTCACCAGTTCAAACGAAAGCCGCGCCCTTGGCAAGATAGGGGCTTCGAGCGCAAAAGGCGGGTTGCCCTCGACGCTTACTTCGACCCACCGCCACCAAGCCCGATGAGCAGATAAAGAATCCAACCTGCGGCAATGATGCCGTACCTAGCCTTTTTGCTCATGTCTTCCTTGTTCAGCATGATAATCGTGAGCGGAACGGGGAAAATGCAGATCCACCCCAGAACCCACAGCCACGTTTTGCGCCTCTTCGGGGGCTCTTGAGGGGCCTGCTGGGGTTGGGGAGAAACTTGAGGCTGGAAAGTTGGCTGGGAGGCTGGTTGATAGCAGGCTTGCTGAGGCGGAAAAGATGCCTGCGCCGCTTCCGCTTGAGCCCTCTGGCGCCCCTTCTCGAATTCGTAGCCGGCCTTCTCTGCTCCGTCGAGCTGGACTTTCTGAATCTCGTCATCTACTGGCAAAGCGGCACCGCAATAGCTGCAGAAAGCCATTTTCCTATCCATGTCGACTTCAAGCCGAGCGCCGCAGCCTGGGCAGGTAAGGTTGACGATCTTCACGAGAATCCCTTTCGCATCACGAGCACTAACGCGTCCAGAAAGACGGAAATTATTTCGGCCGCCGCCTCTTCTAGATTTGCTATGCCCACCATACTCAGCACAAGGTTGATGAATGTCCCGACCATAGTACAAGTGCGATCGAAAGGAGTAAATACGGCGTGGACGAATAGATACGGCGACAAACTATGACCGAGCGCGACGCAGCAAAATAATTGTCATATCGAGAGACATCTCCGCCTCACTCAACCCTAAGCAGCAGATTGCGGGCCGGGTGCCAGCGCACCCAGCCCGCAACAATGTCGAGCAGCATGCATTGTCGGCAAGTTAGCTGCTATGAAACTCTGTTAATTCGACCTACAGCCCTTGGCTGGCCGCACCATGCTCCGCCTGCTCAGCAGTAAATCCCTCGAATTCGAGCTGATCCACCAAGCCGTCATGCGAGAACGACTGCAGTTTCAAATAGGATTCAGCTTTCTTTTCGGCTTGCTCCATCCAATCAGCCCCACAGTTGTCGACTGCAAATGTCGCATCTTCGGTCGAGAACTTCTCGAATTCGAGCTGCTCAATGAGGCCGTCGTGTGAGAACGCTTGCGTCTCCAGATAGGACTGAGCCTTCTTCAGTGCTTGCTCCTGCGATTTGGTCATGGCAGGTTCTTGGGCTTCCTGCTCGGTTTTCTGATCGGCAGCTGGTTCCTCCTTAGCGGAAGAAGACGAATCAGCCGCCTTCTGCTCAGTTTGCGTCGTTTGAGCCGTTGACGTCGAGTTTGACTTCTCGCTACCAGAACTCGCACCGATTGCAGCGAATACAAGGATTACCACGACGACGATGGCGACAATTTTCCCTTTTCCCATCTTTTTCCTAGGCTTCTCGTTAGAAGCTTGCGGCATCTCGCTCTTCTGCTCTTCCATCTTTCTTCCCTTCGATTTCGAAAACCGATACTCTCAGCGCCTATGTAGACGCAAGAAAACTATCCATCGCAAACTTCGAGACTCGGCATCCTCGCCTACTAGGAGCCTCGCCAAATGCACTGTTATCCTTGCTGTTGCTTACTATATTCAAGCTATAAAGATTCCATGTCCCGACCATAGTACAGGCTCGATACATGTATTACTTTGGAACCTAGTCGCATTCGACAATACGCAGAATCAACCACCTATGTGCGGAGAGCTCCACCGTCGTTCGGAGTGGTGTTTGCCGCGCCGGTGTCCCCGGCTGCGTTTTGGTTAGGCATCTCTCCGCCCCTTTCCCGCCGTCGTTAGGCGTATGGCTTGCGTGAACCGCCGCCGCGTGGCATGAAAAAAAGGCGCCCCATCGGACGCCTTGATTCATCAATATGTCGGTCGCAGTTTTACGCCGTGCCCAGGGCATGAGAAAACCCGCCGAAGCGGGTTTCGGATAATCGGTTAGTTGCGGCTATTGCCGGCTGGAGAAAAAGTCCCTCCAGTAGGGATTCTCCCTGTCAAAGACCTCTTTCTGCTCGGGCATGAGCTTCCATGGGTAGTCGGCGAACATGTTGAACCGCCTCTTCTTGTCGAAGCTGAACACCCACTCGCCCTTTGTGTCAGCTCCGTTATCAAGCCACCAGATGATGTCTTCCGTGTTGTTCTTCATCCATTTACTTGGCATTCCCGCGGTATCCCTTCTTTTGTCCATACGTCGCAGTATTGACGAACCCGAGCAGCGCTCTGAACTCATCTGTCGAGAAATCGCTCTCGTCCATGTCGGCCATGAAGCTGCCGTCGGAAATGCAGTCCTCACCAATCATCTCCTGGCGAACGCCAATCGTCTCGAAGAAGAAGCTCCTGCCATGGGCAAATCACGGCACTCGCAGCTTGGGCGCTAAAGAATAACGAGCAACAAGAGAAGCAGCGCGGACCCGCCAGAGCAGAAGAGGACAACGAATATCGCGATCAGCCAGTACCGATAATTCTTCTCCACGAATTTCGCCACCTTAGGAAAGCGTGCCGAGACGGCCTCTTTGGCGAGGGAAAAGACAAACCTGACCGCAATCACGACGAACGCGATGGCGCACACAAGCATCACGAGCTCCGAGACGAAAATCAGGAAATCGAGCGCCAGCTTCATTGCGAGCCGTTCTCTCTTCTTTCCCCGTCCTCGCGAATGAGGCGCTTCAGGTATGACGACATACTTTCCTCCCGATTCCTCGCGAATTCGTACAAATCGTAATCGGGCGGGAAGAAATTGCACTGGATCTTCTTCTGCTTCGCCTTCTTGTACTTGTTTTCCGCCGCGCGCTGCGCATCAGTGCGCTTTACGGCGCGCTTCTTCGGTTCCGGCATCGCAAACCCTCCCTAGAAAAACGGCGAAGTCGGGGCCGTCCCGCACGCTCGGGGAGACACCTGCGGAAGGCGTTGGCCCCGGGATCCGCGCGCTGAGATTGCCGCGCGGGGAGCGCTTAAATGACTCGCCACCTCTTCGCCGCGCCCTTTGCTGGGTTCACTATACTCAGCCCGAAGCGGCCGTATGTCCCCACCATGGTACAGGTGAGGAAACCGTCCGTTTGGCACGCATCGTCCTTGAATAAGACTCTCACGGCGGCGCCGTACGACGGCATAAAAGAAGCCCCCGAGTTGCTCATGTTTGACGACTACGACAGCTAGAGGGCTAAACCGTCTCGCCGCGTATCTTCGCGGCGGGATGCCGGGTCCGGCATATCACGGAAACCGTGGCTGGAACGCTGCGAAGCAGAGATCAACCGACCCCGCGAGCGCCCCAACCTGCCAGAAATCGGGCGGTTTTCATCAACATGAGCCGCTTGGGAAGCGATCTTCGCCCCCTGCGGCGGGTCACCACGAACGGCATGCGGGCATAAGGCCAGGTCAGCGAAAAAGACACCCCTCGATGACGTCTTTGCCCCTGAGGACTTCAAGCCATTCGGCGGGTATTCCGTCCATCCCGTAGAGTATGCCGGCGAGCGCACCAGCGACGGCACCCGTCGTGTCGGTATCGTCGCCAAGGTTGACGGCAAGAAGCACGCAGTCGCGATAGCTCGCTGTGTTGGCAAGGCACCACAGCGCCGCTTCGAACGTATGGCGCACGTAACCACTTGAACGAATGGATCCTCGGGGCTTATCCGGATCGACGCCGTAAGCCAAGGCCACTTCTCTCGCCCGCTTGCCCGAGATAAGGGAGCGGGCGGCGCCGACCATCCCTACGCAGGCCTCGGTCGACGTAGCGTGAGCATGCGTGATGGCAGACACGGCCCGCACCTCATTGTCAGTGGCGTCGGCGAAGGCCAGTGGCACGGTTCGCATGAGAGAGCCGTTGCCGTTATCGCGCTCGCCGGAAAGACCGTGGCCAAGCCTTAAGGCCGTGGCAGTAGCGTTGCCGATGTCGAACAGACCGTCGTAGGAATACGCGCCATCCTGGTACCAGGCGAGAAACTTCTCGCGAATGTCGGCGATGTCGATACACCCAAGCTCACGATAGCTATCGCATATCGCGAGGGCCATCGACGTGTCGTCGCTCCATGTGCCCGGCGGCTGGTTGTGCGTGCCGTAACCGGCCATCCCGACGCATTTGAACGTATCGCGAGGCATGAACTCATAGGGCACGCCCAGGGCATCGCCAACGGCCTGGCCGTAGATGCAGTCTCGAAGCATTGCAACCATGATGAGCTCGCTCGCTTTCCTTCGCGCCTTCTGTTGCGCCCACTATACCCAATTCGGAGATGTCGTATGTCCTGACCATAGTACAGGTACGGGAAATTGCGCTATAGGCACTCGCAGGGAGGCTGGTTGAACAAGCGTCCCAACCTGCCGGAAATTCGGGAAGGGAGGTGCTATGGAATGGTTACCTCGCGACGCCGACTGCGCCAGGCCCCGATCCCATGCCTCCTACGCTCGACGAAGGCGTGGTGCTCGCGGTTGCAGAAGTCGAGCTACCGCCCGTAACGGTCCCGGAATCAGTATAGCCATGCGCATCCGCGTTCGTCAGCACTCCGCCTATCACCAGGGTATATTCCCCGCCTTCAGTAAACTTCGGGCTGCTTGCCAGCACCATGCCGAATTGCTTGGTGGCTGTTATCGACGCAATCACGTTGCCGTTTGCGTCCACGATCGCGACCGTATCGCCCGCATTGCCGCTCACGTTCGCGGTGTAGAGAAACGACTGAGTGCCGCTCGAGAAACTCTGTGCCATGCGCGACGAGCCGATCATGAGCATCGTACCGCCCGAAACGGTCGCCTCGCTATCGTAGTCAAACGCGCCATCGCCATCGCTCGACGGGCCATTGGCGAGTACCACGCCGCCCGTGATTTCCACGCTGCCGTTGCTGTCGATGGCATCGCCCACCGAGTCGAGCACGAGCGTTCCGCCGTTGACCTGAATGAGACAGTCGGAAGAACCTGCACCGGGGGCACCACCCCGATTGCCACCACCCTTGCTACCACCAGGGAAGCTACCGCCATCCGCAGGACGTCCACCCGCTGCGGGCCCGCCTTTGCCTGGTGCTTCTCCATTGACAGTAATACCGCCCTCGTCAGGAGCGCCACTATCATTAGCATCCTCATCATCGTCCGAGCTATCCGAGAGGTCGGCAGCGCTTGAGTTCACCGCGTCATCAGACGCCACGATGGAAGTATCGCCGCCGTTCACGTATACTTTTTCCGCCTCGAGGCCTTCGCAGCAGCTGGTCACGTCGATGGTGCCGCCGTCGACCGCAAGCTCGGTCTCCGCATGGAAGGCATCATCGCCCGCGCTCACCGTGAAGTCACCGCCCGCAATCGCCATCTGCAAGTCGGAATGAAACGCATCGTCGGCCGAGGTCACGCTGAACGTTCCGCCCGTGATGACAATATAGGTTTTCGCCTGCACCGCGTCGTCACCCGCATCGATTGAGAAGGTGCCGCCCGTAATGCTCACGAAGCCCTGCGTCGCCTTGGTGTCCTTGTTCGACTTGATGCCGTCACCTCCCGCCACCAGGCTGAACGAGCCGTCGGCAATCTTCACGCAATCGCGGCCGCGCAGGCAGTCCTCCACCGCCGTCACGTTCAGGATGCCGCCTGTGACGACCAAGTCGTCCTTCGAGCAGATGCCGTGGCGATAATTCGCCGTCACGTTGAGAGCCCCCGTGCCGTTGATGGTGAAGTCGCAGCGGCAAAAGAGCGTCGCGTACGGCTCGTCAGAGTCATCTTCAAGCGTGTATTCGGTGCCGTCGGAAAGCGAGTTTTGCGTGCCATCGGCCAAGGTCACGAAGCATTTATCGGCGCTCTTCGCATAGATTGCGGGACCGTTCTCGTTGTGGATAGTCGCCCCCGCAAGTACCAGCTGAACCTTCGCGTCATCGGACGCGTCAACCACGATCTGCCCCGATGAAAGCTCACCTGAAATAATGTAGGTTCCTTCTGATGAGATGGTCACCGTCGAACCATCGACTGCGGCACCCGAGCCGTCAACACTTGCGGACGACCCCGAAAGCGCGATGCGCGTGGCGGACCTCTCATCGTAGCTTGCATCCAAGTCGCGCTTCGAATAGTCCAGATCAAGAGCCGAAACGTCGAAAGCTGCGGCAACGTCTTCAAAGACGGAAGACTCCGAGTCAACCGCTGCAGCAGCATCGCTTGACGCCGCGGAAGAAGACTGCTCGCCCGCCGAGCAACCGCCCAACCCCGAAAGCGAGAAAACGAGCACAGCGGCGATACAAAGTGCGGCAAGACGCCTCATGCGACCCGACCGGGCCCCTTCGGCGGCGCCTACAAAGCGAGCTCCGCAGCGCAGCGAGGACTGTTTGAGCGACTGGGCGTTGCCGAAGGGACGGGCCTCACGTCGCAGGTTCAGCTCTTCGGGCTTTCGCTTCTCCATCTCTGCAACACCCCCTGCGGCTTGAGCTCGCATTTCCCAAGCGTCACCTTCAAGTTCCCATTAAGGCAGCGCACCTCGTCGATCAGGCGTTTCTCCATGCCGGGCTCGCGAAGACGCAGCGTGTACTCCAGCGTGTAGAGGCTCCCCATGTTCGACGTGGTCACTTCGGTGAGCTCGTGCTCAGCGGCGAAACAATCGAGCACGCCGTCAAAGATGCCGTCGAATTCCAGGTCCTCGGGGACGACGATCTTGAGCGTCTTCTCCGCTTCGCGCGGACGACCGAGGGGCGAGAGCACATACACCACGTTCACGACCGCGATGATTGCGGTGAACAGCACCGCCAGGCCGAGAAAGCCCATGCCCGTAGCAAGGCCCACCGCCATCGCCAGAAATACGCTGCCGATGTCCTTCGCGCTGCCGGGAATGGAGCGGAAACGCACCAGGTTGAACACACCCATAACGGCGATACCCGCGCCAAGGTTGCCGTTGACCAGGGTAATCACCATCTGCACGATAAGTGGCAGAAGCGCCAGCGTAACCACGAAGTTCTTCGAGTACCGATGGCGGAACATGTACACCCCGGCAATCACGAGGCCGAGAACGATAGACACGACGGAACACAAAAGAAAGCTCGACGCCGAAACCGACGAGACGAGCGAGTCGGCGGTTCCGAACACCGACGAGAACATAAGATCCGACATGGAAAATCCTTTCTTCGGGAGGAATTATCGAGGCAGAACAGGGCGAAGGTCGGAATACGGCGCACGCCTTCCGCAACCGCCGCCTTTCTCTACGGTGCCTTCCCCGCGGCGCCCTCCTACGACGCCTTGCGCATGCTCGCCTGATAGGCCGCACCGTATTTGGAAAACGACGAGGGATACGCCTCGCAACCGCCGAGCGCGTCGACGAGCCACAGCGGGAAGGGACCGGCGCACTTTACTTCCATAATCGCCTCGTCAGCAGGCAGAAGCTGGCGCGGCATGCCGAACCCGACAGGCGGGCGCCTATGCGAGGCTCGCGCGATGAGCGCTTCCTCGAACAGGTCGCGATACGCCACGTTCTCGTCGAAGGTGATGCGCAGCGTCGAGGGAACATCCGCCGCCTCGCCTTCCCCGCCAATCGCGAGAGGCGCATACGCCGTGCGGTCACAGATCGTGACCATCGACGCACGCAGCGGGGTATAGCGCTCCTTGAAGGCGTCTATTTCACGCGCAATCTGCAAGCTCCGCGGCGAGAGCGATGCCTCGGCGAGAATCGGGTCGGGCAGCGGGAACTCGCGACACGCCTGCTCATAGGGCATGCCGCCCATATACGCCCGCGCCGCCGCATACGAGCAGCCGACACGACGCTTGTACACGATGCCCTGGTACTTCTTCTTGAGCTCGACGAACACCTGGTCGTCCTCGCCGGGAATGCCGTAGCTGCGCACACGGAGCTTCTCCTTATAGAGGGGCTTGTCCAGCGATCGCTCGATAAGCGCCCGGTCGGGCGTGTCGAAATAGCGGCTGACTACGCTCGTCGTCCCGTAATCGTCGACGGCCATGCGCCCTTCGAGCGCCGTAAGCATCGCATGGCGCCGAGCTGCATCGAGACGGTACTTGACTTCCTTGCGCTCGAAAACTTCTTGATAGCTCGTCATAGGAAATGCCTCCTTTTGAAGAGGGACGGAAAGCCGTCCCTTTGGCGGTCGTGTCGTCGGCGGCGCGGGGCCAATCATCGATACAGGAAAGGGAGGAGGGGGAAGAGGATGGCCCCGCCTGCCAACACCCCGAATGCTACGGAGCACCCCTGAAAGAACCCTGAAAGAAACGCTCAAACCTAAAAATCGGGCAGTTTCTTTCAGGTTGTTTTCAGGGTCGTCCCCGACAATAACCTCACGGCCACAAACCGCATCGCGCGGCAGATCGAGGCGCTCACGGGCATCGAGAC
>ERZ809224.2184-NODE-2184-length-12583-cov-8.916826_pt1 | contig 12583 bp, 8 predicted proteins | sample MGYA00520513_ERZ809224 | MGnify/ENA primary metagenome ERZ809224 (study PRJEB31576, sample SAMEA3212658) | Homo sapiens | biome: human-gut; feature: human gut; material: fecal | place: Sweden | collected 2012 ...
AAATCAGGATTTTCTATTGTGTTATACATTAAGTAAATAATTAATCCAAATACAGTATTAGTTAATAATACTTGTGGATTAGATTTTTGAATTATTGCACAAACAATTAATAAAATAAATAAAACTATTATTGGCAAACAATTTTTTTGCTTAATTTTTTTGAAATGTGTTACTAATAGGATTAAAATCGTTAACAAATATATTCCTGTTATAGTAAAAACCATATTAACACTAGGTCCGCTTGTATATTTCGCAGTACCTATATCATTAAAATGAATTGGTAACAATAAAATTCCAATACAGTATAATACATTTATGCCTAGAAATATATAATGAAGATTCTTGTATTTCTCATAATTTTCTAAATCACTTTTCTTAGCATCAAAGATTGTTATTACAAATGTATAATCAATAAAACGTGATAACCACAATACTATGAATACTAAGAATATTTTTTGAATTATAGAACTAAGCATAGGAATATTAACAGTAAGCACAATTGTTAACTCAAAAATCATTGATAAAATTGATAAAATCAATAACTTAGTAAATATTCTATTTTCTAACTTATTGATCTTCTTTTTCTTTGTAAATAAAATTGTAGTAATTATCGTATAAATTAGTGCTGATATTGTAAGGTATATTGTCCCACTTGCACTCATAAAAAATCATCCTCCTAAATTGATAAGAATATTATAACATAAAAAAACAACGAAATTGTTGTTTTTTTGGAATTTTCTTACTTTTTATATGTAAATTATTTGTCATTTATATTAAATTTTTTTTACTAATTTTTTTGATTTTTGATTTTTTACTATCTCGTTTCCTATATTTTCTAATGTCCTAAAGTCTTGTTTATCGTTTGGAGTATAAGGTATTTTATCAATTTGTTCAAAATAAGTTGGGACTTCATAATCAGGTAATTCTTCAACACATTTCTCTTTTATTTGGTCTTTAACTTCATCAAATGATAATGTCTCATCTTTTAAAACTATGAATGCCATTGGTACTGACAAAGATTTTTCATCATCCACACCAACTACAACACAATCTTGTACAAATGGTATAGAACTAATAACCTCTTCTATTGTATCAGGGCTAATCTTAAATGCTTCTTTTCTTATAAGTCTTCGGTTTCTTCCTCTAGGAATAATATATCCATCTTTATCTATATAACATAAATCTCCTGATTTCACCCATTGTTTTTCTAATTCATCTATTACTTTTATTTTATTTGTTTCATCAGGGTTATTTAAATATTTAACAAAAAGATTATCAGAGGATATATATAATTCTCCAATTTCTCCTTGTGGTAATATCTCCTCAGTTTCTGGATTAACTACTTTAACTTCTATTCCTTCCATAGGTACCCCAATACTACCAGGTTTATTGACGTACATAGGACTAACTATTGTAGCACCTAAACATTCGTTGTTACCATAACCATTAACTATGACTTTGTTAAAAATTTGTTGCATTTCTATTAGTTCATCTGCACCAATTTTATCTCCACCAGATACAAATACTTTGGCTCTATCAATTCCTGTTAATACTCGTTTTAACTCTTTCTTCTTTCGTTTCAATTCTTTTTTTACCTCTAATGAGTTATCCTTTTCTAATTCGGTTATACTTTTATTTAATTCTATTAATTGTTTGTACATATATCTATAATGCAATGGTGCTGTTAAAGATATATCAAACTTTCCTAAATCATTATATACTGTGTTCTCATCTACAAAAGGACTCATTTCTGCTTTCATTGTAAAAGCCATACTGGCATATATAGAATTTCCTAGTCCATACATGATAAAAGGTGGAATTGAAATATGCATTGTGTTTCCTTTATAGAAAGGTAAATCTGTATAAGCCATTTTTTGAACTGCAGAATTGAAATTATATTCAGTATGAACTATTTGTTTTGGCTTTACTGTACTGCCACTAGATTGTACGATTAAAGATGGTCTATCTTTTTCAAATGATACTGGTGTAATTAAATTATTAGTATCAACATTTTTAATAAAATCATTGAATCTAACAAATCTTGGATCATTTGGCAATACTATTTTTTTACCATCTTTCTTATCCTTTAACGTAGCTAGCACTTTCACTATAGGAGATAAATAATCTTTTGGTGAGCTTACAACAACTTTTCTAACATCAGTTTCATCTATTATTGACTCTATTAATGGAAGCATATCTTCAAACACTATTATTGTTTTACAATTACTACTATTAATGTATCTTACTACATCTTTCGGTTTAGATCTTAGGTCTATCCAAGACATAGTAGCCCCAATTTTGGAAAGAGATAACAATGACTGTTGAACTATTGGCATACTTATAGTCAATATTGCCACATTATCTCCATCTTTTATTCCAATATTATAGAAGGCTTGGGCTAATTTGTCTGCTAATATTATTAAATCATTATAACTCATATCGTTTCCCATAAAGCCTGTTGCTTTTAAATCTAAATCATCTTTACTTTCACCTGTTACCAAAGAATACATAGTTTGATTTAAATTAAATTCTTTAATTGGTTTTTTTCTGTGATACTTATCATATCCAAAATTAGAATTGTTGCTTATCATAAACATCCCCCTAACTTATTACAATTATTTAATTTTATAGGTATTATGAGTTTTCAGTATCTAAAACAACTTTATTAATTTTATAGTCTTTTTCTATGTCATTTAAAATTAATTTTTCTATAAATAATGTTGCTTTAAAATCTTTCTCAGATTGCTTAATCGCATCTTTTATGCCAGCTGAACAATCTATATCTAATTCCTTAACAGTTGTTTTTAATGATAAATTGTTACTAGACTTTTCACCTCTTACTGCACTTATTATTTCACACATTAAATCACCATTCAACATTTCATCATCAAATGAGTAATTTAAAGGTTTAATTTCAGTAATATGTATTGATTTCATATCATGATATATGTCTTGATATATTTCTTCAGTAATGAATGGGAAGAAAACACTAAAATCTTGTAATAATTTATAAAGTAACATATAGACAGTTTTTTGTCCAGAGTATCTTGCCTTTTCACCGAATTCTTCTGGTCTATACAATCTATGTTTAACAATTTCTATATAGTTATCACAGAAATTCCAGAAAAACTTTTCTAAAATATTTAAAGCTAATCCTATTTCATAATTATCTAAATGTTTTATATATTCTTTTTCCATCTTAATAAAGTTACCTAAGATCCATTTATCAACATATTCAAAATCATCAAAGTCTTTATCTTGATAATCTTGAAGGTGCATTTGAATTAATTTAGAAACATTCCATATTTTATTAACTAATTTTTTACCACGAAGTAATGTTTCTTCACTATATGTAATGTCTGTTCCTAACCTTCCAGATGCAGCCCAATATCTTACAACATCTGCAGAATATTGTTTTATTAAATCTAAAGGTTCAACTTTTGAATTTCCCTTACTTTTACTTATTTTTTCACCTTTGTTTGCCATTACGAATCCTGAAATCATAACATTATCCCAAGGTCTAATACCAAAATGATAATAACTTTTTACAATAGTATAAAAATCCCAAGTTCTTATTATTTCAGACGCATTACTACGCAAACTCATAGGTTTTAAAATAGATTCGTAATTATCTTTTTCGCCATATTTCATATTAATAAGTGGTGTAACTGAAGAAGTTGCCCACGTATCCATAACATCAGATTCAGGTATAAACTCTTTACATCCACACTTAGAACATTTTTCAACTGGTGGAGTATCAGTTAACGGATTAACAGGTAATTGTTCTTTTGATGCAAATATAGGTTCACCACATTCTTTACAGTACCATACTGGAAATGGTACACCAAAATATCTTTGTCTTGATATGCACCAATCCCATGCAACATTATTAACCCATTCTTCATATCTGTTGTGCATGTGTGATGGATACCAATTAATTTCATTTCCAATTCTCAAGAAATCTTCTTTATGGCTCATTATATCAATAAACCATTGTTTCATTACCGTATATTCTACTTCTCTGCCACATCTTTCATGTGTTTGGACTTCATGCTCTAACTCTTCAATTTTAACAATGTAGCCACCTGCTTGTAAATCATTTACGATTTGCTTTCTTGCTTCTTTTATTTTTAAGCCACCATAATTTGGTACAGAATCAATTATTTTTCCATCATTTGTAAATATATATTTAAGTGGTAAATTATATTTTTTCCACCATTCTATATCTGTTTGATCTCCAAATGTACAGCACATAACAATACCTGTACCCTTATCAATTGCAACTTTTTCATCACCCATAATTGGAACATCAACATTAATTACTGGAATATGTGCAGTTTTTCCTATTAAATGTTTATTCTTCTCATCATTAGGATTTACAAATACACAAACAATGGCAGGCATCAATTCGGGTCTTGTTGTAGCAATAGTAAACTTTTCACCGTCTTCGACAGTTTCAAAATTTACATAATTAAATGTTGTTTTAATGGTCTTTGTTTCTAATTCAGCCTGAGCAATAGATGTTAAGCATTCATTACACCATAATGCAGGGCTTTCTTTATGATAACAATGTCCTTTCTCTATTAAATCCAAAAATGAATTTTGACTTATCTTTATTGTCGATGGACTTACTGTTTTATAGTGCATACTCCAATCTGTACTTACACCAAGTTTAGAGAATAAATCTTGAAATTCAGCTTCATATTTGTCTGTTGTTTCATAGCATAATTTAGAGAAGTTTTCTCTACCAATTTCATGTGCTTTTTTGCCTTGTTCCTTTTCTACTAATCTTTCACTAGGAAGACCATTATCATCAAAGCCAAATGGATAAAACACATTATATCCGCTTATTCTTTTATATCTTGCAATCATTTCTGCTTGTGAATAAGAAAATATATGTCCAATATGTATTTTACCATTAACTGTTGGAGGAGGTGTATCTATTGAATATACTTTTCTTTGATCTAGTTTAAATTCATATATTTTATTTTCTTTCCAATAATTTAACCATTTTTCTTCTTTTTCAAGTGAATTATACTTCTTATCTAACATTTTAATTCCTTCCTTTCATATAAAAAAGCCCATCCTAATCAAAGGATGAACTTGAGTCCACGGTACCACCTTAATTCATATTATTTTATTAATATGCAGCTTAATGTTTTAACGCAGCGATACGTAATTTCTTACTAATAGTTCAGAAAATATGCTCCCAAGCTACCTTCAATTACCTATTATGCAAATTTACACCAAACATTTGCTCTCTGTAATAAATTGGTAATCTACTCCTCTTGTTCTCAGCAGTTGCAACTATTATACCAGATTTTCCTTATATATTCAATAAAATTAGATAAATTGCAGAAAAAAAAGATAAGTTTTATTGATTTTTCTTATCTTTTCTAACAAGTTTCATGACTTTTGCTTCTTCTTGAACTGGTGCATCTACTGCATCTTCTACGTAACTATCTTCAATATTTCTTCCAGTAATTGTTACTTCTGTTTCATCACTTTTCTCAACGTCAATATGTTCAGCACGAGTACAACTTTGAATATCTAAAATTGAATCTCTTAAACATCTGATATTATCCAATGACGTTGATATTTTCAATTCTTCAATTGGTTCTTTCATTGATAAATTACGTTCAGTTTTATATTTACGAACATCTCCTACTACTTTTTTCATTGCATCACCAAATTCTATATATTTTTTATCATAAGGTAACTCTGTGAATTTACTTGTAGAAAGAAGTTCATCTTTAAGTTTAGATTTATATAATTCTTGATAAATATATTCTGTAATATGTGGAACAAAAGGTGAATACATTTTTTATACTTCAAGGAATACAGTTGCTAAAGTTTGTTGAGCAGCTTTTTGGAAATCTCCATATTTATTATCAGGATTATATAATCTTTCTTTTGCCATTTCTAAATAATTATCACATAAATCGTTCCAGAAAAATTTATCAATTTCTTGTCTTGCTAAGCCCATTTCATAATTTTCCATTTGTTGTTGATATTTTTCAAATGTTTCGTGACATCTAGAGATTAACCATTTATCAATAGATTGCAATTCTGCTTCTTCACTTAAATCAGCATCCTTGATGTGCATATCTACAAATTTAGCAGAATTCCATAATTTGTTCATAAATCTCTTTGAACTTTCTATATCTTTTGTATCAAACCATGTATCTGTTCCTAATTTATTTGATGCAGTCCAATATCTTATCATATCAGCACCATAAGTATCTAATAAGTCATTAGGAGACATCTTAGCATTATTTTTAGATTTGCTTATTTTCTCGCCTTTTTTAGCAAGTACAAATCCTGAAATCATTAAATCTTTCCAAGGTACTTGTCCAGTATGATATAAACTTTTTACAATTGAATAGAATGTCCATGTTCTTATTATTTCATGTGCATGGCTTCTCATACTCATAGGATATAAGAATTTTCTTTCGTCATCTTCACCATATTTCATATTAATGAATGGTGATACAGATGATGTCGCCCATGTATCCATTACAGCTGTTTCAGGTATAAATTCCTTACATCCACACTTACAAGCACCATGTGGGTTATGTTCTAATGGATTTAATGGTAATTCTTTATCTTCAGGAATCATTACATCTCCACACTCTTTACAATACCATACTGGAAATGGTACACCAAAATATCTTTGTCTTGATATGCACCAATCCCATTTTAAATTATTAACCCAATCTAAATATCTAGTTTTCATAGATTCTGGATGCCAATTAATTTCATCTGCTGCTTTAATCAATTCATCTTTTATACTTAAAATGTCAATGTACCATTGTGGAGAATTAATTATTTCTATTTCATTTCCACATCTCTCATGCGTACTTACAGAATGTTCAATTTTTTCACTTTTTACTAATAGACCTTGTTTTTGTAATTCCTCAACAATCTTCATCCTTGCATCAAGCGTTTTCATTCCACCAATTATAGCAACTTCTGGATTAATTGTTCCATCAGCCTGCATTACTTTCTTAATTGGAAGATTATATTCTTTTTGCCATTCCATATCAGTTTGATCTCCAAATGTACAACACATAACAACGCCAGTACCTTTGTCTATTGCAACTTTTTCATCTGCAATGATTGGAACTTGATTATTATATAACGGAACAGTAGCAGTTTTTCCTATTAAATCTTTATATCTTTCATCATTAGGATTTACAAATATTGCAACACATCCGCCTAAAAACTCAGGTCTTGTTGTAGCTATTTCTAAATCTTTATTATCAACAGAAAAATTAATATAATTGAAATAACTTTTTACATCTTTATTTTCAAGTTCTGCTTGTGCAATAGAAGTTTGGCAGCAAGGACACCATAAAACTGGCATTTCCTTTCTATACGCTTTTCCTTTTTTTACTAAATCTATAAATGATCTTTGTGAAACTTTTCTAGACAATTCATTTATAGTATCATATCCCAAATCCCAATCAGCACTGATTCCTAAACGCTTAAATAAATCTTGGAATTCTTTAATATATTTATCTTTTGTAGCAGTACATTTTTCAATAAATTCACTTCTAGGTAAATCTTTTGCAAATATACCATCTTCTCTTTCAACCAATCTTTCTGTTGGCAAACCATTGTCATCAAACCCAAATGGATAATATACATTTTCACCTTTTAATCTGTGATACCTAACAAGCATTTCAGATTGAGTAAATGAAAATATATGTCCAACATGTAATTTACCGCTTACTGTTGGAGGAGGTGTATCGACTGAATAAACTGGTCGTTCATCTACACCTTTAAATTTATAGGCTTCTTTTTCTTCCCATAATTTTTGCATTTCTTTTTCATTTTCAAGATTAAATCTTTTGTCTAACATGAGTATTCCCCCTTAAATTTTTAGATTTCTGTTTATTATAGCATAAAATTTATTTTGGTCAATGAATTCAAGTGAATTTAATATCAAAATTGGTTGATTTCCCTTATTTTTTTTATTTTATTGCATATATTAGAAAATTCATCAATTGTTATTGCCTGATCCTTATCACATAACGCTTCACTAGGATTATCATGAACTTCCACCATTATACCATCACACCCCGCAGCCGTTGCTGCACAACACATAGATTCAATCATATAATTATTACCAGCAGCATGACTAGGATCTATAATTATTGGAAAATCAGAATGTTTCTTTATGTATGGAATAGCTTGCAAATCAAGAACATTACGTGTTGAATTATCAAAACTTCTTATGCCCCTTTCACAAACAATAATATTGTCATTTCCATTTTGCTTTATATATTCACAAGCAGATAGCCATTCATTATAAGTAGCAGATAATCCACGCTTTAACATAACAGGCTTATTTAATTTTCCTACCTCTTTTAATAATTCGTAATTGTACATATTTCTACTACCAATTTGAATAATGTCTATAACATTACCATATTTTTTTACTTGTTCTATTGTTAATAACTCTGTTATTATTGGCAAGCCTGTTACTTTCTTAGCTTCTAACAAATATTCAATGCCTTCATCTTGTAAGCCTTGAAAGCTATTAGGATTTGTTCGAGGTTTAAATGTTCCTCCTCTTAGGACATCTACTCCTATTTCTTTTAAAGATTTAGCAATTCTTAGTATTTGTTCTTTTGATTCGACAGCACATGGTCCTGCAATAATCATAAAATCTTTTTTCATACTAACCATTCATTCCTTTCATTTAATCAAAACATACATATTTTTTCTTTTGTAAGGCAATTTTACATTTTAACTCTCATAAGAAGTGAACTATAAATATGTAATCATTTCATTTTTTTAATTGTTTTTCAAATAATTATCTATATAATTAATTATTTTTTCCAATTTAATTTTATCAGTTTTAAATGATTCAGGAATTTTTGTTTGAATTGGCATTTTTGTACCTGCTTTCATACCTTCTTCTAAAAATATTCCCATTATAGGATTGACCTCAAGAACATATATCTTTTTGTCCTCCTCTGATAAAATCATATCAACAATAGTTGTTGTTACATCAAGCGTTTTAGCAGCTTTTAATGCTATTTCTTTAAATTCTTCTGGTACTGTAATGTCTTCCATTGAACCACCAGAGGAAATATTTGTTTTATATGTACCACATTTTCCACGGCAATACGTTCCTATAACTTCACCGTTAAAAACTTCTGCTCTATAGTCATGGGATTTAAAGGGAATATATTTTTCTAAATAATAATCTTTTGTAGATGCTTTTGTAGCTTCATAAAAATCACAAAACAATTCATAATTATCAATCTTAATTATTCCTTTACCGCCATGATTTGTTCGAGGTTTTACAATTACTGTTCCCCACTCATCTATAATTTTTTTTAATTCTTCTTTTGTTAATTTATTATTTATCAGCATTGATGGAGGTACTAAAATACCGTTTTTTCTTAAAAGTAAATTACTTATAACCTTATCTTTACAATATATAAATGATTGATAATCATTAAAAACATGAACGCCTGATAATTCTAGTAATCTTAATATATCATTTTGATATTGATTTTGCTCATCAGCATTCATGTGATAAAATATATCAACATCTGACAAACAGTATCCATCTTTTGCATAAACTTTTCCATTTTTTAAATAGCACTCTCGCATATCAAAATCTGAATAGACTTCGTAGCCCAAATCTTTCAATGAGGAAACAAGTTTTTTCTTTATGTTTATTCCATTGTCATTTTCATACATCCAAATACCTATTTTTTTCTTAGTCATTACTTACCTCCATATACTTTTCTTCACCAAAATTACGCATTTTCAAACCCTTAATACAAAATTCTACTAATCTCTCATTTGTAATTTTTTTATTCATATCTAAATATTTCAATATTTCTAAATGATTCTTACATACTCCAACGTTAAATGCAATCAACTTAAATATATTTTCTTTTGATTGAGTACAATCACTTCTAATTTCTAACGTACCATATTTTGTCAATTCAACACTCCTATATGACCTAAAATTATCAAGATCAGAATATGATGGTACTACATAACAAGTTTTTCCATATTCATCTGTAGCCTTAACTCTTTTCTTATCAAGATATTTATTTAGTGGTTGTTTTGCATTCAAAAGAAGGTACTTGTTATTTCTTTCAACAAAGAATAAATTTCGCTTAGAATAATCATTAAGTAAATCATCTAAATTGTTATAATTAGGATTTGTACCAATATTTAAAGGACCAAAGTTGCTATTCTCCCACAAATATTTTCTACTATTTTTTAAGTTAGTCTCTTTCATATATGAATTAGAAAATATTTCCATTTTATTATTTTCTACTTTTAACAACATATTTATTAAATTTACTATATTATCCTTAGATGTATTAATATGAGTTTGTATGCTGCAACAATATGAGCAAAATTGGTTGTATAAATCACTGTTACTACTATTAGTCAATAATCTTTCAATAACTTTATATCTATCCTGATTTAAACATGTTTTATCTATATAATGATAATTAGGATTTATACCACCACAATATATTTCGTACTCATATTTTTCCAAATATTGTTTAATAAAATTATAGTAAAAATCAAATTTTTCTTTCAACCTATCAATTAACAATTCTTTTCCTAACGATAATTCGATTGTATTGAAAGAATATTCTAAAGATACAGTGTCATTTGTTTTTATATTTTTTATTGAAATGATATTTTTTTCATTATCATAATTTTCTATTTTAAATTCTTCATTATCAAGAAATGTCGAAAATAATCCTTCAATTACTTTACTATTAACAATATAAGGAAAATTCAAATTAATTATAGGCATTTCAATTTCAACACCTATATAATCATTTTCACTAAATTTATTAATATAATTTTCAATAAAATATTGTTTTATTTCCATATAAACACTCCATCACTTTCGTGCTTGATTGTAAGAATTACAACTTCTACAAACTGGCATTTTCTTTAATACTTTAACCCTTTCTGTTATAAAATCTGCATCATCATCAACACTACAAATTTTAGTCAAATTTTCAAAATCTTGAAAACAGCCAATCATATCACCTTTATAATTTACCGAAATGCTTGTGTCTCCCAATGGACAATAATTCGGATTTGCTAAATTTCTAACTTTTGTTTCATCTAAGTATTCATCTTCTGAATAAAAAATATTATATTTTTCCACAATTTGCTTTCTCAAATCTAGAATTTCCTGTTCTTCAACATTTCCGCCTCTATTCCATAATGGTAATAGATAAATATTGTTAACATCATTAGCTTTAAAAAATGATATAGTTTTTTCTAGTGCTGGGTATGTCTCTTCTCCACCTACTAAATGAATATGTAATTTTTCAGGATTATAATTTACTAATTTAGTAATATTTGCCCAAATCTTATCATAATTTAGTCCTCTATGAATCTTCTTAAAGATTTGTTCATCTATAGAACTTACCGATATTCTCATAATATCTAATTCGTCAATTAATTGTTTATATGTTGCATCCTTAATACCATCTGTTGTTGTTACAACAGATATTTTTGTCTTTAAAGTTTGTAATTTTTTTATTATTTCTATTAATTGTGGGTGAAAAGTTGGTTCACCCCTTCCAGAAATTGATATTTCATATAGTAAATAATCCCCAATTTTATCAATCAATTTGTCAACGGTATCTAAAGAAATATATCCATATTCTTTCACACAATCTCTAGGACACATACTACAATTAGCATTACAATAAGAGGTTGCTTCCAAATTTAATAATCTTTCCATATATATCCTCCTATTATTTATCTATTTATTTTTCTATATAAAGTTTTACATTTAGAACAATTTTGACAATTTTTAATACAACTTGATTTTTGTGCAAATAACGAATCCAACTGATCGTTTGGTAAATTGATGAATTCACTAAACCCTTTATCTACTATTTCCACTAAATTTCCATGATATGATTCAGTTGAATAAGCATGAATCATTTTTAATAATGTTTCTTCGTCAGTTGTCCTTCCAACTAATTTGAACATGTCGCTAATTCCATCATATTCCTTTAAGTCTTCTGGTCGTACAACATTATTTGTTAACATCATATAAGGATTTTTTTCATACAAACCTGTGCAACTCATTGCATAATCTAAATCATAACCTTTTCTATCAGCGTGTGATAAAGCATTTTGATGAAATCTTCTCCAAGGACAATTTCCTAAACAAGCTTCATTAACTAATAATGCTAACTTTGCTTTTTTTAAATTTGCCTTAATTTGTTTTAATTGTTCTAAATCATAATTAATTGAAGATGATGGAACTATCACATCAGCACCCATATCTTCATAATATAATGCACCACGTGAAGTATTAACATCACAAATTATTGATGCGGCTACACTTAAGTTTGTATTTTCTTTTGCAAGAGCCATTATAAATGGATGAGCAATAATTGCTGTATCAACTCCAATTGACTCTAAATGTTTTAAGTAATTTTTTACATTTTCCCACCATTGTTTTTCTGAAAGTGGAGGAACATTGCATGGTGAATTCAATGTTACAGCTAATCTTGCATTTTTATCATGGACAGCTTCAACAATTCTTTCTAATTCTTGT
>ERZ809224.2188-NODE-2188-length-12562-cov-6.042536_pt1 | contig 12562 bp, 15 predicted proteins | sample MGYA00520513_ERZ809224 | MGnify/ENA primary metagenome ERZ809224 (study PRJEB31576, sample SAMEA3212658) | Homo sapiens | biome: human-gut; feature: human gut; material: fecal | place: Sweden | collected 2012 ...
AGGGCGGGCTTAGAGCCCGCGTCCCGAGCCACCCGTTTTACGGGTGGGGGCGACTTGTTGCCAAGCATCCAAAGGAAGCTGCCGGTGGCAGCTTCTGTAGGTGACAAAAGAAAGTTCTCGCAGTGTGATGTTCATTTATTGCTGCGCGAACAACGAGGCAACATTTTCAAAGAAAAAGACATTTCATTTTCCAGTTCTGCATAGTATATCCTAAGAGGTGAGGACATTGAAGGATGCAGATGGATTCTTAAAAATATTTTCCATTCCCATAAGACAAATTTTACAAAAAATTCCCATAGATTTCTGCAATTTGCAGGAAATCAGAATGCGCGTGAACAGTCCGCTGCTGATCAGGTATGGGGGTAAGGAGTTTGCTCCCACAAGGCAGGGTATGCTGCAAAGATGTGAGGGAGAACCGACTACTGCCATTGACAGCAGGCATTATGTGACGCGCAGAGAATTGATGGAAACTATGGAGTATATAGCCGGATATTCGCTGTATGCATACGAGGACGAGCTGCGCCAGGGATTTCTGACGATTCAGGGAGGGCATCGCGTAGGAGTAGCCGGGAAAATTCTCATGGAGCAGGGGCGAATCAAGAGTATCCGGTATATTTCTTTTCTGAATGTGCGGCTGGCACACCAGGTGGAAGGGTGCGCAGATAAAGTGATCCCGTATATTGTGGAAAAGGGGGAGGTCTGCCATACGCTGATTATTTCACCGCCCTGCTGCGGTAAAACTACACTTCTGCGGGATGTCATACGGCAGATATCCAATGGAAATGCCTGGTGTGAAGGGAAAAATGTAGGTGTGGTGGACGAGCGGTCGGAGATCGGGGGCGCTTATCAGGGAGTGCCGCAGAACGATCTTGGTATGCGCACGGATGTGTTGGATTGCTGCCCGAAGGCGGAGGGTATGATGATGCTGATCCGTTCCATGTCACCGGAGGTGGTGGCCGTGGATGAAATCGGAGATTATGGTGATATCAAAGCCATTGAGTCTGTTCTGAACTGCGGCTGCCGTTTGATTGCGACCGTTCATGGAAGTTCAATTGACGACATTAAAAAGAAACCGCTTCTTGAAAAAATGGTGCAGGAGCATGTATTTGACCGATATATTATTCTAAATGGCCGCAAAAAGATCGGGACAGTGCAGGGGATTTTTGACGGCAGAGGTACGAGATTGCTGGGGGAAGGAGGCGTTGTATGCTGAAATTACTGGGAGCGGGAATAACGATTGTGAGCTGTTCGGCAGCGGGCTTTCGAATATGCTCCGTTATGAAACAAAGAATCCGCGTTCTTCAGGAGCTGCGCAGGATGACAGTGATGCTTTCGTCGGAGATTACCTACGCGAATGCCACAATGGAGGAAGCATTTTTCCGTATAGGAAAGAGACTTTCGGCTCCGGTCGGAACATTTCTTGCACATGTGCGTGCGGGGATGGAGGAGGGTGAGCATGGACTCCTGTGTGATATATTCCGCAGTCAGATGGAACAGGATTTTGCAGGAAGCGGGCTGAAAAGGACGGATATGGAAAGTCTTGAGACACTTGGAGCTCAGCTTGGGTATCTGGATACGGCAATGCAGAAAAAGACACTCGATTACTATCTGGAACAGGTAAATGATGCCTGTGCGCAGGCGCAGCAGGAATATAGGGAAAAGGAGAAGCTGTTTCGGTGCCTGGGCATCAGTGCAGGGGTGTTTCTGGTGATTTTGCTCTACTGATGGATGAGAGGAGATGAAGATGAGTGTTAATCTGTTGTTTAAAATTGCGGCTGTAGGGATTCTGGTTTCAGTGCTTGGACAGGTATTGAAGCACAGCGGCAGGGAGGAGCAGGCGTATCTCGCCAGCCTGGCCGGGCTTATTCTCGTGTTGTTCTGGGTTCTGCCGTATATCAGCCAGCTCTTTGAGAGCATAAAGGAGTTGTTTGCACTGTGACGAAAATTGCAGTTCTGGGACTTACGGGTATCCTGCTTTCTCTGTTTTTAAAGGACACAAAGCCGCAGTTTGCTGTGTTTGTCAGTATGACTACCTGTATTCTGATTTTCTTTTATGCAGTTGAAAAGCTTCTGTATCTTACAGGGACGCTGGAGACGATACGGGGCTATGTAAATCTGAAAGGTGCATATTTTGAGACGCTTATGAAAATTGTGGGAATCACTTATGTGGCAGATTTTTCAGCAAGTCTGTGTAAGGATGCGGGATTTGGAGCGATTGCGGGACAAATTGAGTTTTTTGGAAAAATTTCAGTTTTGGCGCTGAGTACGCCGGTATTGCTGGCTTTATTTGAAACCATTCAGGCATTTTTGAAATGAGGGCCGGAAAGCATATGAACAGGCATATAGGATGGATTGTGTTTACCTTTTTGTTATTTGCCGTTCCGATAAAAGTGCAGGCATCAGATGCGGACGGGCTTTTAAATCTGGAGGAGTTTAAGCTTGAAACGGTAGAGGAAAGCCTCGAAGAGCTTTCATACAGTGAAAGCTTCCATTTCACAGATGCAGTACGCAGTCTTATGAAGGGGGAAATTCCGCTTAATGTTGAAAATGTTAAACAGTTGGTTTTTCAGGTCCTGTTTTCGGAAATGCAGAATCAGAAGTCGACGGCGGTGCAGGTGCTTCTTCTTGTGATTGCGGCGGCTGTCATTATGAATTTTACAGATATCATGGAGAAAAACGGCACAGCAGGAGTAGGGTTTTATGTGATGTACCTTTTGTTGTTTGCTCTTTTGATGAAAGCATTTTACGGGATGAGCCAGATGATGGGCACCTCCCTTGGTCATGTAACAGGCTTTATGACAGCGCTTATACCTTCCTATTTTGCTGCATCCGTTTTCGCGGCGGGCAGCGTGAGCGGTGTGGCTTTCTACGAGTTTACGTTTGTGCTGATTGCCGTGATTCAGTGGCTGCTGAAACATATTCTGCTTCCGGGGGCGGAGCTGTATGTGCTGTTTCAAATGTTGAATCATCTGTCGAAAGACGACCGACTGTCAAGGATGGCTGAGCTGATGCGTACACTCATCGAGTGGACGTTAAGAACGCTTATGACTACAGCGATCGGACTGCAGGCGGTGCAGAGCCTTGTACTTCCGGCAGTGGATTCTGTGAAAAATACGGCGATCAATCGTGCTGCTTCGGCCGTGCCGGGACTTGGAAATATATTTGGAGGTGTAACGGATATGGTACTTGGTTCTGCAGTGCTTCTGAAAAATTCCATCGGAGTGTGCGGCATGATAGCGATTCTTTTTATCTGCATTGCGCCGGTCTGCCGACTGGCCATCTGTGCTCTTTTGTATCGGGCTATAGCAGCGGTTATCCAGCCGGTCAGCGATAAAAGGCTGAATGCCTGTGTGGCAGCAGTTTCGGACGGAGCCGGGCTTTTGCTGAAAATCATGTCGGCTACGGGAATGTTGTTCTTTTTGACGCTTGCTATGGTGACTGCATCGCTGGGAAAATAGCCGTGATATTCGAAAGGATTGAAAAATGGATAGTTTGCGGGTGTGGGTGCGCAGCATTGTGTGTTATCTCTGCTTTATACAGATCGTAGATCAGGTTCTTCCGGATGGAAGTTATCGCAAATATGTACGTTTTTTTTGCGGCCTGCTGCTGATTGTGCTTGTTATTTCGCCTTTTACAGATGCTGTGGGCCTGTCAGAAAAGCTTGCGAGAGAATGGCGTACAACAACGCTTCAGGAGGAGTGGGATTCTATGAATATGGAGCAGGAAAGCTTAAAGCAGCTTCAGGAGCAAACCATAACGGAAGCTTGCAAAAAGGAAATGGAGCGGCAGGCTACGGCCGTTGCAGAGGGAAACGGTATGGAAAATGCCGAGGCGGAAGTTACTTTCGCTAAAGACAGCGATGTGCTGGAAATGGAGAAGGTACGGATTACAGGAAAGTATCCTGACACATCAGATAAGAAAACGATTCAGGAACATATTTTGCAGGAGTTGGGGCATATTTATCAGATTGATCAGGAGAAGGTTGTATTTATGATGTAATAGGTGCAGCGCCGGGAGGAAAGGATGGAAGAGAAAAAAAACGGGTTTTTGCAGAAATTTACAAATGGCAAAGGAAATCCCTGGCTGATCGGGCTTCTGATCGGACTTATACTGCTGGTGATTGCCCTGCCGAGCGATTCGCCGGATAAGGCAGAATCCGGATTTGCCGATATTTCGAAAAAGTCAGAGAATAGTACAGCAGAAAGTTCGAATGGTTCTGCTTCGGATACGCAGGATGGTGTCAGAAATCTTGAAAAACGTCTTGAGCGGGTGCTTGAGCAGGTGGAGGGAGTCGGAGAAGTGGAAGTGATGATTACGCTGCGGTCTTCCGGCGAAAAGATAGTAGAGAAGGATGTGAAAAATTCGGGGAGCGAAAGTGAACAGAATCAAAGTGAACAGGGGAAAAGCAGTGCAAATGCCAGTGAACAGGAGGAATCTACCGTGTATACCCGGGGCAGCGACGGTGCGGAGATGCCCTATGTGAGGGAGGTGATGGAACCGGAGGTGGCAGGTGTGATCGTAGCTGCGCAGGGCGGCGGAAATTCCGTGGTTGCTGCAAATATTACCGATGCGGTCATGGCATTATTTGGAATCGAGGCGCATAAAATCAAAGTAATGAAGAAGGTTTAAGGAGGGGAATGTGTGAAACATATGTGGAAAAAGAATCAGGTTATTATCACAGCCCTTGCGGCACTGGTCGCAGTTGCAGGTTATCTGAACTATTCCGGCACAAAGCTTGGAGGAAAGGCGGTGCCGACCGTCTCGGAGGAAACAGAAGTCACACTGACAGACGTTGACAGTCTGGACAATGACATTACGCTGACCGATTCGGCGGATGGAGAGGTGTATCTGGGAGAGCAGGGAATGGATACCGCGGATGGAAGCGGCGGAACCGATACGGTGTCAGAAGATGCAGCTTTGACGGATGGGTCCCTTACAGACAGCGCCTATGCAGAGGATACATTGTCCGGAGATGACATGGCTTCTGCGGATACGGCATCAGAGGATGTGACCGACACGCCGGGGGAGGCGGTACTTACCAGCACGGGAAGCACCGGAAATTTTGCCGCGCAGGCGAGACTGTCCAGAGAGCAGGTGCGCGCTAAGAGCAAAGAAACACTGCTGGAGATCATCAACAATGATAATGTGACAGAGGAGCAGAAGCAGGATGCAATCAATGGTATGACAGCCCTGACGGAGAATGCAGAGAAAGAAGCAGCGGCCGAGCTTCTGTTGGAATCCAAAGGATTTTCGGAGGCAGTTGTGAGTATCACGGACGGTACTGTGGATGTGGTCGTTGGGCAGACGGAACTGACAGATGCACAGCGAGCGCAGATAGAGGATATCGTAAAGAGAAAAACAGAAATTTCCGGTGAAAATATAGTTATCACCACCATGCAGCAGGCGGAATAAGAGTGTGGGGGAGAGGACGAAAAGACGGACGGCGCCTTCATGCGATCCGCTGTCTGTTCCGTCCTCTTTCTAAATATGCAAACCACTTATAGATATCTGACCGAAAAAGCTACATATTCTATTGGCCTATATTTGCGCTGCCGCCCCGCCGCATAATTGCGGGGACAGATATCAAGTGAATATGCCGGAAAAACAATCAAATTTCGTTTCTATTATTGACAGTGTTCGGCTTGCTTGCTAAAATATCGGTTGGCTGTAAATTTGAGATAAAAAGGTAATGAGCTGTGGGCTGTCCGGTATCCGATGAGAGCTGCCGATGGCAGAGTCAGTGAGGTGTCGGGTATTCGAAGAGAACTGTCGGTGAGGCTTTACAGGAGGCACAGTATGGAGGGATTGTCGTGACTGATGTTGCAAGTGAAATAAAGAAACGGAGAACTTTTGCGATTATTTCGCATCCGGATGCGGGAAAAACTACTTTGACGGAGAAATTTCTGTTGTACGGAGGAGCCATCAATCTTGCAGGCTCTGTAAAAGGAAAGGCGACTGCGCGCCATGCAGTTTCAGACTGGATGGAGATTGAGAAGGAAAGAGGTATTTCTGTCACTTCATCCGTGCTGCAGTTTAATTACGGCGGTTTTTGCATTAATATTCTGGACACGCCGGGTCATCAGGATTTCTCGGAAGATACGTATCGTACCTTGATGGCGGCCGATTCTGCGGTGATGGTGATCGACGCTTCCAAGGGTGTGGAAGCGCAGACCAGAAAGCTGTTCAAGGTGTGTGTCATGCGCCATATTCCCATCTTTACCTTTATAAATAAAATGGATCGTGATGCAAACGATACCTTTGATTTGCTGGATGACATTGAGAAGGAGCTTGGCATTGCCACTTGTCCGATCAACTGGCCAATCGGCTCCGGTAAAAATTTCAGAGGCGTGTACGAGCGCGGAAGTGGAAAAATTACGGTGTTTACCGATACGGAAAAAGGTACAAAGGAAGGAGAGGCGAGAGAAATTCCTTTGGATTCACCGGAGATTGATGAGATCGTGACAAGCGATCAGAAAGCGCAGCTTATGGAAGAGATTGAGCTGCTGGATGGAGCGAGCGCGGAGTTTCATCAGGAGCTGGTGAGCAAGGGTGAACTCTCACCGGTCTTTTTCGGTTCTGCACTGACGAACTTTGGCGTTGAGATTTTCCTGAAGCATTTCCTGAAAATGACTACCCCGCCGCTTCCGAGAAGGGCGGATATAGGCGTGATAGACCCGATTGAGGAGGATTTTTCCGCGTTTGTATTTAAAATTCAGGCAAATATGAATAAGGCGCACCGGGACCGTATCGCATTTATGCGCATTTGTTCCGGCGAGTTTGATGCAGGTATGGAGGTCTACCATGTGCAGGGCAACCGCAAGCAGAGACTTTCCCAGCCGCAGCAGATGATGGCTCAGGAACGTCATATTGTGGACAAGGCTTACGCGGGAGATATCATCGGCGTGTTTGATCCCGGTATTTTTTCCATCGGTGATACGATCTGTATGCCCGGGAAAAAGTTCGCCTACGAGGGCATTCCGACCTTTGCGCCGGAGCATTTTGCGAGAGTGCGTCAGGTGGATACCATGAAGAGAAAGCAGTTTGTGAAAGGCATCACGCAGATTGCCCAGGAGGGTGCGATCCAGATATTCCAGGAGTACAATACAGGTATGGAGGAAATTATTGTGGGCGTGGTCGGCGTTCTGCAGTTTGAGGTGCTGAAATACCGCCTGGAAAATGAGTACAATGTGGAAATCCGTATGGAAACATTGCCCTATGAGCATATCCGCTGGATTGAGAATAAAGAAATTGATCTGAATAAGCTGGTTGGAACGTCAGATATGAAGAAGGTTAAGGATCTGAAAGGCAATCCATTGCTTTTGTGGGTAAATTCCTGGAGTATCGGCATGACGCTGGATCGAAACGAAGGATTGATTCTCACAGAGTTTGGACGGAATTAATGTCCGGGAGAAGGGAACATGAGAATTATAAATCTTATGGAAGACACTGCGGGCATCAGCGGTTGTGTGCATGAGCATGGACTCAGCTTTTATATCGAGACGAAGAAGCACAGGCTGCTGTTGGATACCGGGGCATCGCAGGCGTTTCTTGGAAACGCAAAGAGGCTTGGCATTGATCTGAAAAAGGTGGACATGGTTGTATTGAGCCACGGACATTACGACCACACAGGCGGAGTGCTCGCATTTGCAGAAAAGAATCCGTCCGCCAGGATTTATATGCAGACCCTGGCCGATGGTGAATATTACAATATATACCACAATCCGCCCAAGTATATCGGCATAGATAAACGGATTCTTGATCTGCCGCAGCTTGTGCGCGTGGAAGGAGATTTGGAGATAGATGAAGAGCTGTCTCTGTTTTCAGGTATTTTTGGCAGCCATTGTCAGGCAAAGGGAAATTTATATCTGAAACAAAAGATCAATAATGTCTATGAGCAGGATGACTTTGCCCATGAGCAGTGCCTTGTGATTACACAGGACAAAGAGAGGACGCTTTTGTCAGGCTGTGCGCACAATGGGATATTGAATATTCTGGACCGCTATATTTCCATATATGGGAACCTTCCGGACAGGGTAATAAGCGGATTTCATATGATGCAGAAAACAGAGTATACAAAAGAAGATATTCAGATCATAGAAAACACGGCACGGGAACTTAGGAAAACGGATGCGATGTTTTATACCGGACATTGTACGGGACAGCAAGCCTGTGATATTATGAAAGAAATCATGGGGGAAAAGCTGGTGCAGATTCACAGTGGGGAAAGAGTGCTTTAGAGGGAAAATTGTATTATACCAGACGAAATTGAGAAAGAAATTATTGTTTTAATTGATTTTTGGAAAAAGGTTTATGCGCAGGAGGCGTGAACAAAATGCAGCATAAAACAATTTTGGCACAAGGCGGAACTGTACATTATTGGATTGCCAGAAATAAAAATGTATCAAACTGTATTGTTTTTACGCATGGAGTAACCGCAGACCATACCATGTTTGAAAAGCAGATACCCTACTTTTCAGATAATTACACAATCATCTTATGGGATGTTCCTATGCATGGATTGTCAAGACCATATCAGCAATTCACTTATCAAGATACAGCAGAAATATTACATAGCATATTACAGAAAGAAAACATTGAAAAAACATTTTTAGTGGGAATGTCTATGGGCGGCTATCCAAGTCAACATTTTGCTGCTTTGTATCCTGATATGGTAAAAGGATTTGTGGCGTTAGATACGACGCCATTGGGACTTAAATATTACTCAAAATCAGACTTGTGGTGGCTGAAGCAGGTTGCTCCTATGGCAAAATGCTTTACAGCCAATCTTTTGCGAAAGAGCATGGCATGGTCGGTATCAGAGAGCCGTTACTCCTATCAAAAAATGTTGTCTATGTTAAAACCACTGTCTAAAGCAGAAATTATCCAGCAAATGCGGATCGCCTATGAATATTTTATTGTAGAAAATAAAGATGTTGATTTTTTGTTTCCTGTATTGATATTGGTGGGTGAGAAAGACAGCACAGGCAAGGTTAAGACATATTGCAAAGAATGGTCAAAACAAACAGGTTATCCTTTGCATTTTATAAAACAAGCAAAGCATTTTGCTAATGGAGATAATCCAGACCAAGTAAATAAGGAAATAGAAAACTTTATTATCGAAACGGTCCACCAAGAAAGAAAAAATTATGCTGTATTATGATGAATATGGAAACAAGGAAAATCCGACTATCCTGCTGCTGCATGGGGCGGCTGCTGAGATTTATGAGCCAGAAAAGACCGTAGAGGAACTCCTTACGCTCACTTCTACTGCCCGAAATGTAAACGGGAAATTTTAATTGATGTAAGGGATTTTCAAATAATCGTCATCAAAGAGCCAGACGCATAAGACGCAGATCCGATGAATGAGTGAGCAATCACCGTTCATCGGATCTTTCCTTTTTACATAGGCAGGACAAGCCCGCTTCGGGTGTTGGTTGTCACTCACCACCTGCCAGTCTAATTTTCACTCAAAAAATTCAGATTGGAGGTAAAGAACGTGGCGTACAATCACGGACGGGAAGAAAGAAAATGGCATATCGGGTTAAGGCGTATACGCTAAAAGAAGAAATCACAGAGAACGGTACAAGCTACTTTATTGGTTTTAAAGACGGGCAGGGAGATTATCACGAGTTGGAAGTATCTGTCGCTTGTTATGAGTTTCGGCGGTTGGAACTGAATAACCGCAAATTAGAAAACTGGAACTGACGACACAGGGAGTTTTCCGAGGTATGGGATGAAACACTGAACAAGCGGGCGAGAAAATTACCAAAGAGCGTTGAGGAGTTGATGATTGAAGCGGAACGCTCCGAACTTCTCCAATAGGCGATTGCCAATCTTCCAGAAATTCAGCGGTGGCGTTTCCTGCTCCACTACGAGTATGATTATAAACTTTGCGAGATTGGGAAAATGGAACATTGCGCCGCTTCTTCAGTAGGTAAATCTGTTTCCATTGCTAGAGAAAATGTAAAAGCGCAGATGAAAGAATATCTTTGTGCTTAGTGAAAGACAAGTACCCTCGCAACTTCGGATATGAGGGTAGTTTTAGCAAAAAATAATAATAATATTAATATTATTATAAAGGCATTATTGACTCAAAATATAATATCAGTTATATTATAAATAATAAAGGTAATTTCCGAAAGGATCCGCGGAAAATGTTTTATGGACGGAAAATGTGAGCAAAAGGATTTGAAATAGAATACGCAGAGTATGATAACAGCAATACCAGAACGGCGAGCAGTGTGTCATATTAGTACGATACGGATGGGCAGATTGTGTCGGTAAGGTATGGGAAATGGAAAAATTTTGATTACCGTGATTTTGCTGCCGGAAGCAAGGAAGCCTATATTCGTAGAGATTATGAATACGACAATCTGCAGCGGGTTACGAAAATGGTATATCGTGAAAGCGGTCAGTTAGACAAACCTAAGGAGAGCTATGCCTATACTTACAATAGCCTAAATCATATCTATGATGTGAAGAATCACCTTTCTTCTCTGCAGCTTCAGAAAGTAGGAACGACCATCCTGACCCGGGAAAATCTCTATAGCGGACACGGACAGCGTATTTCCAGTAAGGATGGCAGAGGAAGTACTTCCAGTATTGTATGTGCAGACGGAAGAAGTGCGGCGACCTACGAGTATACGGATTTTGGAGAGACAACGATACATGGCGGCGGAGTTTTTGTATAAGTAAAGTGTGAGAAGTACCTAAACAGCAAAATTATTAAACCTGATAAAGAAATGTAAAAGAATCTAGATTTAGATAATTGTGTAAAGAGTTTGATATATAAAGAAAATGTCAATATAAAGAAGGTATTGAAAATATCTTTAAACATGTCATTTTTTGAAAGAAAGGAGATCAAAATGGGGATTACAAAAATCTTATCAAAATATTTGGAAAACCAGCAGTTGGTAGCTCTTTATAAAAACAATGATATGGAGAGCGGATATTTTGGAATTATTACAAAAATAGGTGATGGGGAAATTCTAATAAAAAGGATTGATGATGCAGGAAACTACGATGGATATCAAATACTTGATTTAGAGTCTATTGTGTGCTGTTGTGCAGATAGTCTGTATTTGAAAAAGGTTTTGAAATTGATGGAGCAGACGGAACAGGGGATACCTGAAATAGAGGAACTGCCAGGTAAAGATATTTCGAATGAAATTTTAGAGTATGCCTTTCAGACGGGGGCTTATTTGGAAATTTATATAGGTTCATACAGAGACAGCGGAAAGATTGCAGATTATTCCGATGAAAATATAGTTTTGTATGGAATTGGACCACTGGGAAGCGAGGACGGGATAAATTATATCAGGCGGGAGTATGTAGAGTGCCTGATATTAGACAGCAGAGATATGCGGGAAAGAGAAAAATTAAATTTGCATCCTGTTTGGCCGAAGCACTATGTACAAAAAAACTTTACAGAATTACTGCAAAACATCAAAGAAGATGGCAGGCTGGTGGAAATCTGGACAGTGGATGATGAGGAAAGCTGCCATGTCGGAACCATTGAGTGTTCAAATGATGAGGAGGTTTTAATTAAAAATATAAATGAGGAAGGTGAATACGATGGTTATTGTGTGCGGAAAATAGAAGACATTGTACGTGTAGTGGAACATAGCGGTTATCTGAAAAAATACGAACAGGCAGGAGAAAAAGAGAAGTGCAAAATACAAATGCACTATGCGGGAATCATGGAATCTATTTTACAGAGTTCACGTCAAAATGGCAGGCATCTGAGAGTGGAGACGGCGGAGAGTTATCATCTGGGGAAAATTGAAAATGTAACAGACGATTTTGTGGAGATGACAAAATACGAGGAGTATGATTACACCTGTGATGGGAAGATATTTATAGAGAGGTCCTGTATCGAGCTTGTTTGGATTGATACCAAAGAATTACGAAGACAGGAATGTTTTTGTGAAGCAGAGCTGAGTTAAAATAACGCACAGCGATCCTGTTTTTTATGTTTTGGCCTGTTGATAAAAGAAAATCTCAAAAATGAAACAGAAGCAGGAATCTTCAGGTATTGTTCCATTCTTCTGTCCCACGGAGAACGCCGGGATATGCACGAAGGGTCAAACTGGCGTTTCGCAAACGCCTACTCGAGAACTATAGGGTGAAGGGAAAGGAAGAGATTGAGCAGATAAGAAAAATGGAAGAGTAGATAGAGGAAAGTATTTATACGCTGAAAGGTGGAGGTTTACATGAAAAAGAAATGGTTTAGGATTGTGATAATAGCTGTAATGGTTTCCTTGATGTCACAGACAATAGTTGCATTTGCAGCGGAAAAGGAAATACCGAGGCAGTTTGTGAAATTTACATATGTGCCGGATGACGCTTATACAGATGATGATTGTGTCAGCGGAAGCTGGTATGTATCAGGAGATGCTGAGGTTACCTATGGAAAAATTGCGATAACTTATGATGATAAGAAGTTATTTTTATATGATGCAGATATTGAGTGCTGTGATGCTCTGAAGGGTATGACGGTATTTATTTTAAAAAAGTATGAACGATGCAGAAGGTCTTATGTATATGAAAAAAGATGATATAG
>ERZ809224.2195-NODE-2195-length-12529-cov-28.516995_pt1 | contig 12529 bp, 10 predicted proteins | sample MGYA00520513_ERZ809224 | MGnify/ENA primary metagenome ERZ809224 (study PRJEB31576, sample SAMEA3212658) | Homo sapiens | biome: human-gut; feature: human gut; material: fecal | place: Sweden | collected 2012 ...
TGCAGGGTCAAGGGACAGCGTCCCTTGTGGGGTTTGGGGCAACGCCCCAACTGTCCCTCGTCCGACCAATCCCAAGGAAGTCGCCAACAAAGGCGCAGGCAGCGCAGCGTCCCTGCCAGTAACTTTGCGCGTCCGCAGACGCGCCCCCAAGCTGCTTTCCCCCCAAGCTTCCGTGAAGAACTTTTTTGTGTACGCATTTTGTGCATGAACGCATTTGCGCCGGGATATGATAGGAATACGCACCCGGAAAGGATGCAGGAAAGAGAGGAAAGACGCATGGAAGAACGCAAATGTGTCGGTTGGCAGGAACAGGAGACATCCCGCCTGTTTTCCGCTGTGCAGGAGGCACAGGGCAGCGGCGCACCGCTTCGGCAAGTGTTCGAGGACTTATCCGTGGACTTGGGACGCAAGCCCAACAGCATCCGCAACTACTATTACGCCTGTTTGCGGAATCAGGAGCAGAATACGCCGCGCGTACAGGCATTCATTCCCTTCACGGAGGCAGAGACGCATGACCTCTTGCGTCAGGTGCTGACGGGCTGCGGGCAGGGCATGAGCGTCCGAGCGTGCGTCATGCGGATGGCAGACGGCGACCACAGCCGGATGCTGCGCTATCAGAATAAGTATCGCGCGATTTTGAAGCATCATCCGGAGATGGTTGCGCAGGTGCGGCAGGAGCTGCTGGCAGAGGGCGTTGCTGCGCCCGCGCAGGGGAAGAATCCGACTGATGAGGCAGAAAACCGCGCCGCGTCCCAGATGATGGCGGAACCGTGTGTGCTGAAAATGCTGGAAGGCATGAAGGAACTGCTTCAGCGGGCGTCGGCGGTGGAGGAGAAGGAGCAATTGCAGCGTTCGCTCGATCGAATGCGCGTGGAGCAGGATTTGCGGCGGATTGCGTGGGAGAAAGATTATGACGCGGCTGTGCAGCTGATTCGGGAGATGCGGGCGTGCTTGGAAAGCGTTCGTAATTCGCTGGACGGGGAGAAGCGCTGCGATGTGGAGGATTGCCTTGCGAAAGCCGCCTCGTTCCTCCAATAAACACGCGGGAGAAGCATGAATGTGTCACCGACTGAATCGCGTGTAAGGGCTAAGGTGGAGGACTTCGGCGCGCTTCATTCGCCCCTTGCGTTCCCCAGAAAAATGCGGTATACTGTCCTTGTAAAGGGGGCATCCACATGGAAATCGGAATTCGGCTGCATGATACGGCGGGGAGTAATTTGGAGGAACACCTGCGTAACGCAAAGGAGCAGGGGTTTTCCTGTGTTCATATCGCGATGAGCAAGGTCGTGCCGGGGTTTAAGATGGCGGATGCGCCGGAGCTGCTGACGGACGCGCTGGCGGATGAGGTGCGCGGGCTGTTGGAGAAGTACAATCAACGGTGCGTGCTGCTGGGGTGCTATTTGAACCTGTGCAGCCCCGATTTGTCGGCGCACGAGCGCACGCTGATGAATTATCGTGCGCATTTGCGGTTCGGCAAAAAAATCGGCGCGCTGATGGTCGGGACGGAAACCGGCGCGCCCAATATCGGTTACAAATCCTGCCCGGAGTGCCGGACGGAGGAAAGCCTTCGCCTGTTTATTGAGCGCGTGAAGCCCGTCGTCCGCTGGGCGGAGGAAGAGGGCATGATGCTTGTTATCGAGCCGGTCACGCGGCACATCGTCTGCACGGCGGAAAGGTGTCAACGGGTGCTGGCGGAGGTGCACTCCGAAAACCTGCGGGTTATTCTTGACGCGGTGAACCTGCTCGACCGCGAGAACGTCCATCAGGCGCAAGAAGTCGTAACGGATGCGATTGCGCGTCTGGGGGATTCCGCCGAGTTGCTGCACATCAAGGATTTCCTGCCCGATAGCACGGACGAGTGTGCATGGGCGCGGCAGAATATCGCGAATGTCAACATGTTTGATGGACTGCTGTCGATTGCGCCGGGGCTGGGGCAGATGGATTACCGCCCGCTGATGCAGCTCGCGAAGCGCCGGAATCTGCCGATGACGCTGGAAAACACAAATCCGCAGAACGCGGTGTCGGCGCGCCAGACACTCGAAAAGACGCTGGAGGAATGCTGAATGGCAATGGATTTGCAGCGCCTGATGAGTCTGCTGCGCCAGTGTATGCAGCGCTACGATATGGTGTCGGCGGGGGATAAAATCGCGGTCGGACTGTCCGGCGGCAAGGATAGCCTGACGCTGCTGATGGGGCTGAAGCACCTCCAGCGGTTCTATCCCGTGCCGTACGGGCTGTGCGCGATTCACGTCGGCAGCGGTGCGCCGGGCAGCAAGGCAGACGTGGAGACGATGCGGCAGTTCTGCGAAGGATTAGACGTGCCGTTCTATTTCGTGGATGCAAAGGTGTACCAGATTGTGTTTGAAATCCGCAAGGAGAAGCACCCGTGCAGCCTGTGCGCCAAGCTCCGACGCGGCGCGCTCAACGACAAGGCAATGGCGCTGGGATGCAATAAAATCGCGTATGCGCACCATCAGGACGATTTCATCGAAACGAGCCTGATGAACCTAATGCTGGAGGGGCACTACGACTGCTTCCCGCCCGTGACGCACCTTGATCGCACGAACCTGCAAGTCCTTCGCCCCATGCTCATGGTCAAGGAGCGCGACGTGATTGGCTTCGCACGGAGGGAAAATCTGCCTGTTGTCAAGAATCCATGCCCTGCCGATGGGCATACGCGCCGGCAGGACGTGAAGGACTTCATCCGGCGCAGTCGCGACGTCTTTCCGCAGGGACGCGAATGCCTATATGCGTCGCTGCTGGACTATTTCGACCGAAATGTGACGAAAAATGCAAAAAACGGGTAAAAATCCTCCGAAAACGATATTTTTGGTGAAAAACAACAAAAGCTTTCGAAAAAAATACGAAAAAATGGCGCATTTAGCCGAAAAAAATGTACAAAACGCCCGAAAACAGGGAAATGACGCTGTAACGATGACAAGTAACCTACTTGACACCATCCGAAAGTAGTGTATAATGGACAATATACGTTGGTATAGGTGACTGATTGCGGGGATGCGGTTCGTCCACTTGCCAATGTATAAGAATGGCTGAAGTGTCACTAAGAACCGAATTTGGCAGATATGAAATGTCCTCCGACGCAAAATTATCGGGGGGGGGTATTTTGTCTGCCGATTTTGCAACCTCTGGTTTCACACCGCCCGATGGAAAGTAGGACAAGCCGATGATTACCATGCAGGAAATGGAGAAGGAGCTGGCCATTTACCGCAAGAACTTTACCGCGGTTCGCCTCATCAGCGAGGCAGATATCTTGCGTACAATTGAAGCGCGCAAGCACAATCCGGCTTCACGCGCCTGCCCCTGCCGGGATGGGCGGATGACATCGCAGGGATGCCGAAACTGCATCGTTCTCCGGGCGTACATGGAGAAATGCAAGAAAATCAAGCTCGAATACGATGATCCGAATGTTTATCAGGTGACAGCGCGTTACCTGCATGTCGAGGGCGGGCGTTATGTGCTGGAACTGGTGCAGAAACTTGACGACGACATGATGATTGACGCCGAGTCGGGCGAGAAACTTGCCAATCGCCTGTCCAGTTATGAGGACAAGCTGTACCACGATGCGCTCACGGGGACGCTCAACCGCCGCTATTACGAGGAACACATGTGCAAAACCGTCTATGAGGCGGGCATTGCCATGATTGATGTGGATAACTTCAAACTTTATAATGATGTTTTCGGGCACCGCGCGGGTGATGTTGTGCTGGAGACGATGGCGCAGTCCGTTAAGCTGCATACCGCGAGCGGCGATCTGCTGGTGCGCCTGGGCGGAGACGAGTTCCTGCTGGTTATGCCCGGCATCCCCGCTGACCGCCTGTACAGCCGCCTGCTGCAAGTGAGCGAGGCGGTGCACAATACGCCTGTGCCGGGGTACACGAACCTGCAAATTTCGATTAGCATCGGCGGCGTGATGGGCAACGGCCGCCTGCTGGAAACTGCCGTGGAGCAGGCCGACCAGCTGATGTATCAGGCGAAAACGCGCACGAACATGGTTATGACGGAGATGATGCTGGCGCAGTCGTCGGAGCAGGAGAATGAGCTGCACGCGCGGAAAGAACGCATCCTGATTGTGGATGACTCGGAGTTGAACCGCGCGCTGCTGACGGAAATGCTGGAGGACGACTACGAAATTCTGGAAGCTGCGAACGGGCAGGAGTGCATGGACATCCTGAACGCGGGCAGCGATAAAATTTCGCTGATGCTGCTGGATCTGCTGATGCCTGTGATGGACGGCTTCGAGGTGCTGGCGTCGATGAACCGCAGCCACATGCTGGAAAATCTGCCGGTTATCATGATATCCAGCGAGGACTCGGATGCTTTTATCCGCCGCGCCTACGAGCAGGGCGTGAGCGACTACATCAGCCGCCCGTTCGATGCGAAAGTAGTCTATCGGCGCGTCTACAACACCATTAAGCTGTACGCCAAGCAGCGTCGCCTGGTGTCAATGGTCACGAGCCAAATCCTCGAAAAAGAAAAGAACAACATGCTGCTGATTAACATCCTGAGCCATGTGGTGGAGTTCCGGAACGGTCAAAACGGCTCGCATGTGCAGCATATGCGGCAACTGTCGGAGCGGCTTCTGGAGACGCTGTGCGCCAAAACCGACCGCTACCGCCTGACCCCGCAGGACTGCGACCTGATTGCCCTCGCGTCGTCGATGCACGATATTGGTAAAATCGCCATTGACGCGAAAATCCTGAATAAACCCGGCAAGCTGACGCCGGAAGAGTTCGAGCAGATGAAGCAGCACACGATTCTTGGCGCGAAGATGCTCGACGATCTTGCGGCGCACCACAACGAGAAGCTGGTGGGCACGGCCTGCGACATTTGCCGCTGGCACCACGAGCGCTATGATGGGCACGGCTATCCCGACGGTCTGGTGGGGGACGAAATCCCGATTTCGGCGCAGGTCGTTTCGCTGGCGGATGTGTACGATGCACTCATCAGTGAGCGCGTCTACAAACCCGCGTACAGCCACGAACAGGCGATGGCTATGATCCTGAACGGCGAGTGCGGCGTGTTTAATCCGCTGCTGATTGAGTGCCTGAAGGAACTTCGGGAGACGCTGCGGTGTGAGCTTGACGTGCCGCTGCTTAACGTGAAGCGCGAAAAAGCACCGGGCGACGGCGCAAAACCTGCGGAATCCAAAGCATAAAAGACGACCCGGCTGCCGGCAATATCGGCGGTCGGGTCGATTCTTACCATTGGTTAACGTGTACGCGGTTTTCTTCGTAGCGGCTGGGGCGCACTGCGCGCATGTCGATATCCTCCGCTGGATAGCCGAGCGCGAGTATCGAGTGGGGTACAATCGTCTCCGGCAGCTGGAAAATCGCCGCCTGCCGCTTCACGCGCGTTTCGTCCGGCCAAGTGCCAAGCCAGACCGATCCGATGCCGAGGTCGTTCGCCGCTAACGTCATGTTCTGCGCGGCAATCGCGGCGTCAATCACCCAGAAATCCGGCGCGGGCGGAAAAGCGCGGTCGAGGTCGCCGCAGACAAGAATCGCCGCCGCTGCCTGATTGAGCATCCGCGCGACGCGCCCGTTCGCCTCCGCCATCTGCGCGAGCTTTTCCCGGTCGGTTACGACAATGAACGCCCATTCGCGGGCGTTGACGGCGCACGGCCCGCTCATCGCGGCTTCGAGAATGGTGTGGAGTTTATCGGGTTCAATCGGCTTGTCGGCAAATTTGCGCACGCTGCGGCGGGTGAGGATGTTCTGCATGGTTTCCATGGAAATTAGGCTCCTTTCAATGATGATATATAGTGTGCTTTTTGCATTGCGCGGGGGTTTCGCCTCTGCGGACGAGATTCTACTGCGACCAATAAAGTTCCGTGAGAAAATGTCAGCAGCGGAAGCATACGCTGCCATCCTCAGCATAACACATTTGTGTGCGCAAGACAACGCGCGCCACCGAAAAAATCGCGGGTGGAAAATTGTGCAGCCGCGAAGTTTCCCGGCGGGTCATGTACAAATGGGAAAGAATGCGGTATAATAAAACATGAGCCGCGAGGAACGGCTCGGAAAGGATGAAGCACCAATGCTCGATCAGAACGTTGCACGGGAAGTATTGCAGGAAGCGGTACGTACCGGCGGTGATTTCGCTGAAATTTTCATGGAAGACCGCATTGACCACGCAATGGGGATGCGCTCTCATAAGCTGGAAAGCGCGACGACCAGCCGGAAGCACGGCGCGGGCGTGCGCGTGTTCAGCGGTACGAATGCGATTTATGTCTACACCAACGATACCAGCCGGGAAGGGCTGATGAACTGCGCGCGTCAGGCAGCAGCGGCGGTGCGCGGCGGCAAGGGCTGCGTGGTGGAACCGTTCAAGCCATGGGATGCCTCCCGCCCGGAAGAAATTCTGCTCCTGCCGACTGACGTGAAGGCGGCACTCAAGGCGGAGAAGCTCCGCGCGGCGGAAGCGGCGGCGCGCAGTGTCTCCCCGGAAATTGTGCAGGTGATGGCGAATTATGGCGACCATGTGCAGGATGTGTGCATCTGCAATACCGAGGGCGTGTTCGTGACCGACCGCCGTGTGCAGACGCGCCTGCGCGTGAGTGCGATTGCCAGCAACGGCACAGAGAATCAGTCCGGCAGTGATGCGCCCGGCGCGTCCATGGGCTTTGAAATGTTTGACACGCGCGTGAATGCGGAGGAATCAGGGAAAATTGCCGCCCAGCAGGCAGTGACGATGCTTCATGCACCGGTCTGCCCCGCGGGTGTGATGCCCGTCGCGATTGACAACGGCTTCGGCGGCGTTATCTTCCACGAGGCGTGCGGCCATTCGCTGGAAGCCACCAGCGTGGGCATCGGCGTGAGCGAATTCTGCGGCAAGCTCGGTCAGCAGATTGCCTCGCCCATCGTGACCGCCATCGACGACGGCACGCTTGTCAACAACTGGGGTCAAATTCATGTGGACGACGAAGGCACGCCCAGCCAGCGCACGGTGCTGATTGAGAACGGCATTTTGAAGAGCTACATGGTGGACCGCCTCGGCAGCCGCCGGATGAATCACCCGATTACCGGCTCCTCCCGCCGCGAAAGCTATGCCTATGCTCCCACGAGCCGTATGCGCTCCACCTTCATCGCCCCCGGCAATGACAGCAACGAGGAAATCATCGCGTCGATGGGCGACGGTCTGTATGCCCGCAAGATGGGCGGCGGCTCGGTCAACCCGGCGACGGGCGAATTCAACTTCTCCGTGGCGGAAGCGTATCTGGTGCGCGACGGCAAGATTGCCCACCCGGTGCGCGGCGCGTCCCTGATTGGGCGCGGCAGCGAAATCCTGATGAAAATTGACCGCGTTGGCAAAGAACTGGAACTGTCGCAGGGCATGTGCGGTTCCAAGAGCGGCAGCGTCCCGACCGACGTCGGTCAGCCGATGATTCGCGTCAGCAGCATCACCGTGGGCGGCCGCTAAGGAGGAGAAGCAGATGAAAGTCAACGAATTTTTGAATGAGGTGCTCGCGGCAGCCAAGGCGGCGGGCATTGATCCGGCGGAAGTATATTATCACGGCGGCGACAGCTTCAACGTGAGCGCGCTGGACGGCGAAATCAGCGACTATAAGGTGGCATCCTCGTGCGGGGTATCGCTGCGCGGCATGTTTGGCGGCAAGATGGGCAGCGCGTCCACCGAGGCGTTTGATGATGATGCCGTCCGCCAGCTGATTGACGGCGTGAAGGAATCCGCCACCCTGCTGGAAACCGACGAACAGGACGAGATTTTCGCGGGCGAAGAGCGCTATCCGACCATCGAGAAGGAAGAAACCGACGTCGCGACGACGAGCGCTGAAGCGAAAATTGAGAAGTGCCTGAAGCTGGAAGCCTTGGCGAAAGCCGCTGACCCGCGCATTGTTCGCGTACCGAGCGCAATGGTCGCGTCCTCCAGCAGCGAAGTCATCCTGCGCAACAGCTATGGGCTGAATTTGCAGGATTCTGGAAGCTACTTCGTGTCGTATGCCAATCTGGTTGCCAAGGATGGCGACTCCACGGCGGTCAATGGCAAAATCGCGGTGTCCGGGCATTTTGCAGATATTGATGCGGAAAAGCTGGCGAAGGAATCTGCGGCGGAGGTGCTGTCCCAGCTGAACGCTTCTCCCGTGCCGACGGGTGAATACCGCGTGATTTTCCGCTATGACGCCATGCAGAGCCTCTTGCAGACGTTCTGGGGCGTGTTCTCGGCGGAGAATGCCCAACAGAATCTGTCTCTCTTCGCGGGCAAGGAAGGGGAAAATGTCGCAGCGGACGTCGTGACCATCGTTGATGACCCGCTGATGAAGGGCGGCTTGGCGACGAGCGCGTTCGACGGCGAGGGCAGCGCCAGCCGCACGAAGAAGGTCGTAGACAGCGGCAAGCTGACGACCCTCCTGCACGACCGCAAGACGGCGCGCAAGCAGGGCGTTGCATCGACCGGCAATGCCGCGCGCGTGGGCGGACGCATCATGGTTGCGCCGACGAACCTGTACATTGCCGCGGGCGAGAAGTCGCTGGATGAACTGATGGCGGACGTGGGCAACGGCGTGGTGATTACTGAACTGGCGGGTCTGCACGCGGGCGCGAATCCCTCCAGCGGCGATTTCAGCCTGCTCAGCAAGGGCTACACCATCGAGAATGGCAAGCGCGGCCGCGCCGTGGAGCAAATCACGGTGGCGGGCAACTTCTACCAGCTGCTGAAGAGCATCTGCGCCGTCGGCAGCGACCTGACCTTCGAGGGCAGCAGCATCGGCAGCCCGTCTGTGGACGCTGGCACGCTCAAAATCTCCGGCTAATCTGTTCTATCAAGGGGAAGCGCGGCATTTTCGCCCGTTTCCTCTTTTTTTGATTTTCGCCAACCAAACCGATGAATGCGGCGTCTAATGATATGGGGAATCCCAAGCAACGGGAAAGAATGCTAACAGTAGGGCGCAGGTGATTCATTGCCCCCTGGTCGCTCCCACAGGAGCGCCCCCCTGCGCAACACAATAAAGGGAACACTCCCGCGAATCGCACCCCAAAATCAGAAAGGAGGCGTAACCGCAATGACCGAACAGCAGCTTCGCGAGAAGCTCCAATTCGCCTACGGAAACATGCCGGACGCAACCCGCGCCGCTTTTGAGCATTCGCTGACGCACCACCGTGCGCCGGAAACACACCGAAGCATCGGCTTGAACCGGACGATGCGCATCGTCATCACTGCTGTGCTGATGGCGCTGATGCTGACGGCGGTTGGCGTGGCGGCGGCGCGGTTCTTCAGCGTCACCGACGTCCACCCCGCGCAGGACGGCACGGAAGGGGACTATCAGGCGCATTATCTCGCGCTGGAGGAGCGGTATGACAGCGATTTGCTGTCTGTGTCAGTCAACGACGCCGTGTACGACGGCAGCGTGCTGGCATTCACGATGGAGATGGCGGCAAAGACGGACGACGTGCTGGCGGTGGAAGTGCGCATATGCGGCGAATGCAACGGCAAAATGTACCGTTTTGACCCGCTGGATGTCTACGGCGGCGAGTTCCAAAGTCTGCTGATGCTGCCCGACCTCGGCGGCACATTCGATGGAGAAAAGTACGCTGCGGAAGGCATTTTGCTCGACGAAACCGGACAGATGCCGCCGGAAGGAAAGCCGATTGCGTGGACAATCGAAATCGACGTGCTGAAAGCTGTCTGGCAGACGGAAACCATGCCGGATGACCTGTATGAAGCGCTCAGCGAAGAGGACGACGTGGCGCAGTACATCCGTGAGCAGGCGGAGCAGCGCATCATCACGCTGACGGACGCGGGTGTGGAGGACTACCTGCTGGAAATGTGCGGCGTGGGCTGGAACGAGATAGAACAGATGTCCAAGGCGGATTTGCTCCTGCGCTGCGGCGGCTTCGAGCGCGCGGAAACATATACCGTGGCGTTCGCGACGGAAGGGAATACGCAGTACGTCCACCCGGAATTGGCTGGCTTGCGGATTCCGCTGGACGGGTACACGGCGGTTGTGGACTATGTGCGCGCATCGTTCCTCGGCGGGTGCGTGGTGGATGTGAATCAGCCGTCCATCTGCCTGTACTTTGCGCCGTGCGCGGATTTGACGAGCTTGCGCATCGTGCCAGAAGGCGAAGCGGGCTTCACGCTGAATTTGTCGGGAGAGAAGGGGACGGAATGAACGAAGCGACATGGATCGAAAAGATGCGCGCGGTTGAGGGAACACTCTACCATGTGACCTGCGCCATGCTGCGCGAGGAGTATGACCGCCGGGATGCGATGCAGGAGACGGCGCTGCGGGCGTGGGAGAAGCAGTCGACGCTGCGCAGGGAGGAATATTTCGGCACATGGGCGGTGCGCATCTGCATCAACGTGTGCAAGGACATCCGCCGGAAGAGCAAGCCCGTTATGTCCACTGACGACGTGCCGGAAATCCCCGCGCCGCAGGGGGATACGGACTTCCGCCTGATGCTGGACAATCTGCCCGATACGCTGCGCCTGCCGGTCGTGTTGTACTATCTGGACGGGCTGACGGTCGCGGAAACCGCGCAGGCACTGGGCGTTCCGGTAGGCACGGTGAAATTCCGGCTGCATCAGGCGCGGAAAAAGCTGCGTGTGGAGCTGGACGCCCCGGAGGGAGAGGGGGCAAACGTGCAATGACCGAGCGGGAACTGCGGGAGAAGCTGCAATCCGCCTACGGAAACATGCCGGACGCAACCCGCGCCGCCTTTGAGCATTCGCTGACGCACCACCGAGTGGAAACGCGCAATTCCGTCCGGATGAGCCGGAGAATGCGGACGATTGTCACGCTTGCTCTCATGCTGATGATGCTCACGGCGGTCGGCGTAGCGGCGGCAAAACTGGCGAGCGTGACGGACTATCCGCCGCCGTCGGGGCTGACGCCGGAATACATGTCACATTTGGTCGCGCTGAACGAAGCCTACGACGGCGATTTGCTCACGCTGTCCGTCAATGACCTTGTGTTTGATGGCACGACGGTCGAAGTTGCCATGAACGTGCAGCCCAAGGCGGGCAAGCAGGTTTTCATGGACATGGAAGTCACGGCGGAGTGTGCCGGGCGGGCGTACACACTGGAAATTGAGGGCTGCGGGGGCGGCGATTTCATGAGCGGCATGTTCCTGCCGGATGAAACGGACAGCTGGAGTGACTCGCCATTTGGGTTCGACGGTGTGCTCTGGGATGACGACATGCAGTCGCCGCCGGAAGGAGCGCCAATTGCGTGGACGATGACGTTCGAACTGCTTCAGCCCGTGTGGGAAGTGGAATATCTGCCGGACGAGCAGTATCAGGCGCTCTTGTCGGGCGGAGCGGACGCGCTCGAAGCCTATGTGCAGAATAACTGGCGGCAGCACATCATCACTGTGACGTATGGCAGTCTGGTGGAGTATCAGTATGCGGCGGAGGCGGCGATGCTGGCGGATGGAACCATTACCGAGCCGCTTTCGGGCAGCCGGACGGAACAGCTGCTTTCCTGCGGCGGATTCCGGCGCGCGGACACAATCATCGTGCAGTTCACAACGGATTTTGCGGATGATTACGCGCATCCGGAGCTGGTCGGCAAGCGCATCGGCATGGGGGACTACGACCTCGTGATTGACAATGTGAACTTGTCCTTCATGCGCGCGAACATCACCATGCACTATGAATTTTCAGCGGCGTATACCGAGGATGAAATCTGCCAAATGACGAACATGCCGAACGCTTGGCGCGTGTATGTCAACGGGCAGACAGAAGCCGGTTACGACGCCTACGCAAATTTCCAGCAGGTCACGAACGGCGCGTACGGCGTGGATACGCCCGAACAGCTGACTGTCGGCTTCGACTTCTATCCGGCGGAGACGGACATCACGCGGCTGACGTTTGTACCGATTCGCAATATGGGAGAGAAGTGGGATGCTTGCCATCCGGATGCGGAAAAGGGGTTTACGCTGGAACTTCAGGAATGATGCGCATATTTGCATAGAAAACACAACATATGAATGGAACAGCATGTTTTTTTTCGCCTGACCATTTGCGTTTTTCCGCCAACCATGCTATAATGAGAGCGATTTAGGCAAGGAGGCGGAATGCGTGGCGGAGGCAGAAGAGAAGCTGGAGGTAGAGGGCTGCGGTTTCCTGTGTGTGCACGAGAAAGTGGTGGAAAGAGTGCAGCACGAGCTGCCGCAGGAGGAAACGCTGCTGCGGCTGGCAGATTTGTTCAAGGTGTTCGGCGACGGGACGCGCGTGCGCATCCTGTTTGTGCTGCTGACGGCGGAGGTGTGCGTGTGCGACCTCGCGAAGTTGCTGGGCATGACACAATCCGCCGTATCGCACCAATTGCGCGTGCTGAAACAGGCAAGGCTGATTAAGGCGCGGCGCGACGGCAAGACCGTGTTCTATTCGCTGGCGGATGACCACGTGGCGACGCTGCTGCGGCAGGGCATGGAGCATGTCTGCGAGGGCAGCGGGGGAGAATGCGGGGAATAATCAATCATCAGCATAAAAAGAGGTTCTTCACGGAAAGTTGGGGGCAAACAAGGGCTTAGGCGAAGCGCCAAAAAGC
>ERZ809224.2198-NODE-2198-length-12521-cov-47.294000_pt1 | contig 12521 bp, 13 predicted proteins | sample MGYA00520513_ERZ809224 | MGnify/ENA primary metagenome ERZ809224 (study PRJEB31576, sample SAMEA3212658) | Homo sapiens | biome: human-gut; feature: human gut; material: fecal | place: Sweden | collected 2012 ...
TCAGGAGGCATGGAGCAAATGGAGGATAAACGGAGCCGGGAGATACAGGAGTTCAGGCAATTTTTGCGGGAGAGCCGCGAGAAGCCGGACCTTGACCGGTATGCGCAAGAACTGTTCGGCGAGCGGATGGAGGCGCTGGGGTTCACGACGTTCAAAAATCACCGGTGGTACAAACTCGTGCGCGATGAGCTGCTGCTTTCGTTCGGCCTGTTGCCGACAAAGTTGTTCACGGATCCCGTCAGCATCGCACATATCGGCATACAGCCGCTGTTCGTTGGGATAAAGGGACAGTTTGTGGAGAAGTATGTCGGCGACTCGTATCCGCCCAGCATAAAGATGGCGTCAAAAAACAATATGGCATATCCGCAGCATACCATAACCGATTATTATTTCGGTTATTCTACGCTCACTTCTCAAGATGTTATGAGGGCGCGGGATATGTTTGAAACGGTCATTTCTCCATCATTTGCGCGGTGTTCAAACGTGCGTCATGCCTTTGAACATTATCTCTGGGAGGATTTTATTATGGAACGTTATCAGTTAACACAGCCGACACCGGCGGCATATCGTTATAAATGCATTTTCCTTGAGTTGCCTTATTATGTCTTTTTCCGCATGTATGATGAATATGTGCAGGGGGCGATCCGCTACCACGCGTGGACGTACCATTTGATGGACGAACAGGGGCGGTATGATTATGATTACGTGGTGCAGTGGCTCAGGGAGAGGGATAGGCTGCCGAATGGATTTGAACAGATCGAGCGCGGGGAGTATGACGCGCTGGATGCAGCGCTGCACGCGGAATATGAAGCCTCCCTGCTGACGATCAAGCGGCGGCTGAAGCTGGAGCCGGACTGCAAGGACACGATCTGGGACAGGGACTACCGGCACCCGATAGATATCCAGAAAACGATAGAGGAAATCTTTGCGCGCTGCGCGCCGCGTGCGGCGCAGGGGGATTACACGATCGATACGCTCTGAACGCAAAAGCAGGGAGGAAACGGCCATGGGCATGACGTTGGGAAGCATCCATTTCAGGGGCGGGCTGCCCGAAGAGCTGCGGGAGGACTTCCCGTATCGCAGGGAGCGCGAGGAGAGAACGAGCCTGTATGACGAGGCATGGGAGGACCTGCGGCTGCTGCAGGAAACGGCGAAGCGGTTTTCATCGCTGCTGCGCCTGCCGGTGCTGGCGTGTTATCTGTGTGATGAGGACGCGCTGGTGCTGACGCTGTATAACAGGGGGCGGCGGGCAGCGGAATGTATGGCGACGGCCAATGACGAGATAGCCGGCAAGCCGGTACGCCCGGAGGTCATGGCGTCAGTATTCGGCACAGACGACCCGAAAGGGGCGGCCCTGCAAAAGCTGATGACGGACGAGGACCCGGACGAACCGGAGGACATGATGGAGCGGATCGAGGCGCTGTCGGCGTATTTTGACTTTCCGCTGGTTCCGGACCGGGAGATATCGGACAGGATGTACAGGTAAACGGGCAGCCGTCCGCTGCGCCTTGACCAACCGCATGGCAGACTGAGAAAACAGCACCCCCGGGCGGCAGGCGCATCTGCCAGCCGCCCGGCGCAACGGCGTGACGACGGCCAGCGGCGATGCGTTCTTCAACGAGGTGACGTTCACGGGGAGCATATCGGACGCCTCGGGCCTGCTGTACATGAACGCGCGCTACTACAACCCCGCCGCCGCCCGCTTCCTCTCGCAGGACAGCTACACCGGCTCCGCCGCCCTCAAACTGCTTTTACGCACCGGAGCAGGGACACCGTGGAATTTATACAAGTCAATTAGACTACGTTAAGATTGGCCCACGCCCCGTTGAATAGGAGGAATATATGTTGAAGAATTTGCGGCGCGGGAGGAGAGCAGGCAGTATATTTTAGAACCTTGAATTTGATACCTTCTTCTGTATGGACGTGGGCGCGGGCTGCGCGACGCTAAGAGAACGCGCAGGAGGGCGGTTGCGCCCGGGCCAACGCCCGCGCCGATGCCTGCGTATCAATCCTTAAAAATCTTTCTAAAATGGAGGAGGAGAAATATAGACAACAATGGTTAAAAAAGATGGTATCAGGATGATTGCAGGAGCTGGCATTATTTTGCTTCTTTCAATCATTGCGAAATTCGCAGATGGATGGCGTTTTAACCCATGGCTGCCTTTGATATACGGGATAATCATTATTCCAGTCGAGTTTCCTCCTTGTATCAGGTGGGCAAAGAGACTTTCTGTAAATCATGCAATATGGTCTAAATTCATCATGATAGCGTTGGGAATCTGGACTGCTGCCTGGTTCGCTTATTGTGTATTGATGATTGCTGGTGCGATCGGATGATGGAACAACCACACCGGCTCTGCACAATGCCACATCCCAGCAGCGTCAGCAAAAGAAGATTGTGTGGCAGCTTTAAGCGGATTACCTGAACAACGGGAGGTTGGCTGTGAAAAGATGGATCGCTATCGTTTCAACATTCATGATCGTTACAGTCGTGTTGATTATCATCGCCATGATCCAGATGGACAAAAACCTGGAAAAATCAGATGCATATCAGGCGGCAGCAGGATATCTATCCTCCGAGGAAATCAACAGGAGGTATGGTTCGCTTCAAAAGGATGGATTGTTTTCGTATAGTCGTATTTCTACTGAGAAAACGTTGAACGGGATGGTGGGAACGGCCGTATTTCAATACGAGGCGGTGGATGAAAATGGAGACAGATTTATGGTAAAAATTCGCCTGACCATGGAAAACCAGAGCTGGGTTGTTACGGATTGCGATATAATGAAAATTGAGTGAATTGTTTTTCATGCTGAGCTTTGTTAGTTGCGATGTTAGGGCACGGCAAACACAACCTCCCCGACGAGCAACAGCAGGCTGATCCGCTCGTATGCGTACAATGCGTACGGCGAGATCGAGAAGATCACGGACAACACGTCGTTCCCGACGGGCGGCACCTTGACAACCGAACTGACATATACGTACAACGACTACGGCCTGCCGGTGAAGGAGGGTGCCAAATGGAGAAATACAAGAGGACTTGGTTCCGTAACGCAATAGCTTTGGCCTGTACCGCCTGTTTCGCAATCTTTGCCGGGTGCGGATGTGTCAAAACGGGCGAAGAATTCCTGCAACTGGTATTTGATAGGCCGGTCGCCATCGAGGAGGCGGATAGCAGCGAGCATATTCTGGCATTGGAGCTTGGGCGATGCGATTACTATGTGGAGACAAGTTTTGTACGGGCTATTTCTCATCGAGAGGGACGGAAAGCGAGCATCGGTACGGTGGAGGACGGCATGTATTTTGACGGCGAGACAGCCTTCCGGTACCTGGATGGAGAAGCAGCGCCCGTTGACGCTTTTCCATGGGAGCAAGTGGACGAGCTGGCCGGCGAGTACCTGACCCTGATTCAGGCCATCGTACAGGGTGGATACTTCAGTTCCTACAACCATGAGGAGGATTCCGCATATTTTGGGCAGTTATTCTATTATATGGTTTCTCCGGAGGGAATGGAGCTCATCGCCAATCCCGCCTGCAAAAGCGGCTTGATTTACAGCGAATACCGAAACGGAACCTTCCAGAACGTAACGCTGGAACTGTATGATGCAGAGGGACTGTATTACGCGATTTGCGAGTTTGGAACGCTGTTTTACCGGTCACGCCTTGACCCGCCGCAATGACAACGGATTGTCGGTTTAACGCTCTCAAACTAGGAACATCCTCGACCCGTCGGGGACGATCGTGGCGGGCAAGCGGTTCGAGGGGCAAACGCGGCGGGCATGGCTCAGGTCAACAACGGAACTGCGGGGACGGCTGCGCCTGGGCCAACGCCCGCGCCGATGCCTGCGTATCAATCTAAAGCAGCAATGTTTGGAGGGCGAAGGGACAATGGCGCACGATGAGGACTATTTGGAACAGCTGGAAGAGTCAGCATCAATATCGGCAGATGATATGCGGCGATTGGAGCATCTTGCCTGTAAGGGAGATGTCGACGAGCGCTATCGTGTGGCGGCAATCTGTGCAAACTGTTTTGAAACGAAAGAACAGGCGCGCCGGGCAGAGAGGACTCTCTTGCGGCTGCTGAAGGATCAGGATAAGATGGTGAGGGTTAACGCATGCGATTCGCTTTGCCAGAGCAGCTCTTTGCGCGTTGCGTGGCGGCTGCTGGGACTCCTTGCGGACGAGGAACCCTTGCTGCGCGGCTATGCTGCGATTTCGTTGGCGGATATCAGCAGAAAACGCTCAAAATGCGCAAGAGGAATCTGCCGCCATGCAATCGCACGCCGTTATGAAAAGGAATGCGACCCGTGGGTACAGGTATGCTTTGACGGCGCATGTTACGCTCTTTGCGACAAAGTCCGCTTAAAAGGGATTGTAGAAAAGTTAACGCATCGGGACCATGAGGTGAGGTATATGGCGCTTCAGGTCATGGCGGAAGAAGCGGATTTGGAGGATTCTTCAATCAGGCATATTTTGCTGCAAGCAGCGGAAAAAGAAACGGAACCCTATATCCGCCAAAGATACGAGAACTTGCTCAACGTGCCGCATGGCGGGGAGGAATGAGAGCGCTGCATATTATTTCCGGCGGTCCGGAGGAAAAACTCCGGGTCAAGGGCCCGCATAAAGTTGGGCCTGGAAAGATGAGAAATCCAAAACTGCTTGCGAAAGACCGGCCGCGCAACCGAGCGCAGCGCGGGCGGCCGCGCCCAATGTCCCTGGCGGGATTTCTCTTCTGGTTTGCTGCGCTCTCCGCAATGTCGAGTTTCAGCCTGCTGCTCGCCTTTGAGTTTCGGGAGGACGGGATCTGGCCTTATGGGGCGATGTACGGCATTGCCGTTCTGCTTTTGCTGCTATTGACGGTATGCAATATTTTACAAGCGCCTGCGAGAAACGGATGCATGTTGATCGGCGTGATCGTTCTTTCCATCCTTGCAAACGGCTGGCTGATCGATTTGAGCGTTTGGAGATATCCGATCAGTTCCAGCCAGCCGTATATTGTCAAAATGACGCCGGATGACGTAGTATTGCTGCTGCTTTGCATTGGGCAGATCTTAGCAGAGACTGCGGCGGGGACGATTGCACTGTTTGCAGTAACGGCGCGGCGCTGCGCAAAAAACAAAGACCAGAGCGGCGAGGCATCGCAGGGAAACGGGCAGTGATGCTTCATGGCCAGTCCCACGGGTTCAGCGCACCGGCCGGTGGGGCGAATGCGGGTGGATATGCGTCCATAAAAACGATTTGGCCGAACACGGGAGAGAGCGGATGAAAAGGAAGCGGCAGGGAAAAAACTGGATAATGGGCATGTTTGTCTGGGCATCCGTTGTGATTTGCATAATTTCTGTGCTCGGGTCAGAGTGGATGCAGAAGAAGTATGGCTATGGGCAGGATGCGATCGAAGCGACAGAGATGCTTAAAGATGCTTATAAGCGCGATGCCGCGGGCTTTGACGCGCTGGTTCTTTCTCTGTGCGAATATCGCGAAAGCGAGCGGTTGCGTCATGAAGAGCCTCGGCTTGAGTATGAATCCACAGGCGGACGGTTGTATTATGAAGGCCATCGGCTTTTTCAACTGGTTTACGATGAGAATGAGGGGAAAAGCGTCACCATATCGCTTGAGGATCCGGCTGCGCAAGAGATCTGTGACGCTATGGAAAACTTAGCGGGTTGGGATGCGGTGTATATCACATTCATAACCGATGGGACGGACGATCCATCGGCGATACGGTCGGTCGAATTTTGGATGATGCTCAATACGGCAGGCGTTCCCTGGAGAAAGAGCTATGTAGAAATCAATATGAGATGCTGTCTAAGCGGCCGGCCTGCAGCCGATGATATCCGGTTTTCGGGAGGGGACTGGTTGAGCGACCGGTGGGTGATCGTTTCCAACGGGTTGGTATAAATGGCTTTCCAATTGTGGGTATTCTCTTCTTTAGCGGCAGACCGTCAAACCGGGAAAACGACCTGACCGGGCGGCGTGACAAAAGACGCGATGGGGCAAGGGCCTGCCTTGATAAGCTGCCGATTTTGACGGGCTTCATTTATTGAGAAGCGAACAATGGTTCCGGGAGGTTATGATGAAACGAAGAATTGGTTTTCTGCCTGCACTGCTGTCGATTGTTTTTTTTGAGCGGGTGTCTGTATGACATGCGCTATAGCGACCTGTATCAACAGGTGTCCTCAAACGTGCTGTGTACCAATGGCGTTTATGACGGGCAGGGCATCGAGATCGATGTGCTGGAGGAGGATTCCTACGGGCGGCAGTTGCTTCAATATTCCATGCACGTGGTAGCGACAAGCCAATATGATCGAATTTGCGTGGTGGCCATACGTCAAAAGGCGACGCTGCGCGATGTATACTTCTATGAGGACGCAGGGTTTTTGGTGGCGGAAGATTTTTCGGCGATCGACCGGCGGGCCGTCGCCGAGCTGAAGCTGCGAAACGATTGGGAGCAGCCGTTGCAGCAGGAAAAGATGTCAAAACGGCGCATAGATGCGCCGAGACAGTTTTTGGATGATGCGAGCGACATATTTCGGGAAGCGGTTCCCATGCAGGCCGGGGCAAGCATCTCCGGGAACTATGTCGACGCAGACGGGAAGGGCAAGGTGCTGTATTACTTCTATGCTTATCAAAAAAGTGAAGAGGGAGGACGGCGAACGGGGGAACGCTCGTTTATCGCCGTTCTCAACGAGGACGCCACCTATGACGCGGACACCTGTCTTGCTGAGCTGGAGGACAGCTATGCATATCAGGAACAACTGCACGCATTGAAACTGGCAAACGGGTGGACGTTTGGAGTGGGTTGAGACGCCGGGAGCAAATGAAAATGCCGTCTGTCGTCCAATCAGACGTTTTGCGCTGCGCCACAGCCGGCCGTCCCAATGGAAGACCCGGCGCAAGCATACGATACAAAAAGAAGACTGCGGAACGTGTGAAAACGGTACTCGTATTGAAGAACCATTGTCCCGGAACTGGTACTTGCTTTTTCTTCAAAGGCTTCGGTCTGCTCGGCTTCGTGGGCAGATTTTGGAATGAGAGATAGAAATGGCGCCCACCCTGTAAAGGTGAGCGTCACCGATTGTATTATTCGTGCAATTTGTGGTATAATTTCTTTGGAAACGGGGTGAGAAAATGGAATATTCGTACAAGTTCAGAATCTATCCGACAGCAGCGCAAGAGGTCTTAATTCAAAAGACTTTTGGTTGCGCCCGGTTTGTCTATAACCATTTTCTCGCCCAGCGTATCGCTGAGTACCAAGCAACGGGTAAGGCCCCCACACGGTTCCAGCAGGACAAAATGCTGACCTCTTTGAAGAAGGAATTACTTTGGTTGAAAGAAGTAGATTCCATCCCGCTTCAAGCCGAACTCCAAAACCTGGATGCCGCTTATCAGGGTTTCTTCCGCCGTGTTAAAAAGGGTGAAAAGCCCGGATACCCACGGTTCAAAAGCAAACGGGACAGACGGAAGTCCTACAAGACGAAACAGCACGTCTCCAACGGCAAACCCACCATTTGGGTAGATGCTGAGCATATCCGCCTCCCGAAGCTCGGCCTTGTAAAATGCCGCGTCTCCAAGGGCGTATCCTGTCCGCCACAGTATCTCAGGCCCCCAGCGGCAAGTATTTTGTCGCTATCTGCTGTACCGACGTAGACATTGAGCCTCTGCCCAGCACTGGGGCCGTTGCCGGCCTTGACATGGGCCTCAAGTCATTAGCCATCACCTCCGACGGAGTAGAATACCCGAACCACAAGTACCTTGCAAAGAGCACCCGCAAACTTGTCCGTCTCCAGCGTCAACTCTCCCGAAAGTCAAAGGGGAGCAAGCGCCGGGAAAAGGCACGGGTCAAGGTGGCGCGGTTGCAGGAACACGTTGCCAACCAACGGAAGGACATGCTGCATAAGCTGTCCATCCAGCTTGTGCGGGACTATGACCTCATAGCGATTGAGGACTTGGCTCCCAAGAACATGGTGAAGAGCCACTCTCTGGTCCGGTCTATCTCGGATGCTTCCTGGGGTGAGTTTCGCAGGCAGTTGGAGTACAAGGCACAGTGGTATGGGAAACAGGTAGTCACAGTAGACCGTTTCTATCCGTCCTCCCAACTCTGTTCCGCCTGCGGCGCTCAGTGGTCCGGCACGAAAGACCTCTCCGTTAGAGAATGGGTCTGCCCAGTTTGCGGTGAGCTCCACAACCGAGACATCAATGCCGCAAAGAACATATTGATCGAGGGCTTGCGCCTCCTGGCGTAGGCCAAACGGTAGGGCGGGACACGCCCGAACCCAACGCTCGGGGAGACCATGTAAGACCCGCTTGCGGGCAACGGTCAGCGAACCGAGAATCCCCACGGATTTATCCGTGGGGAGTGTCAAAAAAGTATTTCAGAGAAGTCAAAGCCCGTTCGCAAAGCTGTACCTCATCGAATACGATCAGCGTCTTTTCCTTTACTATCGTCTGTCCTGCAAAGTGCGATAAAATGGGTATCAGATAATCAGGGCTGATATTTTCCTCAAAGGTTTCGTTCAGCTTTGGATTTGTTTCAAAATTGAAGTATGCCACATTTTCATAGTGGCTGCGTCCAAACTCTAAAATCGAGTAGGTTTTTCCGACCTGTCTTGCTCCCTGCACAATCAGGGGTTTCCGGTGAACGCTATCCTTCCACGCTTCCAGGAAGCTCATTATTTTTCGATACATTGCCGGACCTCCCTTAAGGTGCTGAACATAGTAAAGCATACATTCGTGTAAATTACAATGATTTCCGATTGATTTTTGACACTAAATTACGCGTACTTTATTTTGAACTTCTCAAAATTCGACACGAACACCGCCGGACCCGCTTTGCATCGACCTGGTGGCATCGGGTCATTTGCGCCTCCCTTTGGCAAAAAATGATCAAACCTGCAACGGGCGTATGGAAGCATCACGCCTCCAGGGCGCGGGCGGCTCTGGTCCGGAATTTTGTTGAGGGCGGTCGATCTTTGTGATATAATTTCTTCTGTGTGCGCCAATGATGGAGGTGGATGTCCTCCTGTGCGTCAGAAAAGGGGATGCGAATATGCTTTGCAGGATATGCGACGATGAAAGAAGCGAGCTGGAGGCAATCCTGAATATCGTTTCCGACTATGCCGGGGAGCATCCGGGCCTGTGCCTCGCGGCGCAATGCTTTTCAAATCCCTCCGACATGCTCGATGAAATGGACAGGAACGGCGCGCCGGATGTCGCGCCGCTGGATATCTGCATGCCCGGCGTTCTGGGCACCGAGGTCGCGCGGGAAAGCAGGCGGTTATACGCTGACGGTGCACTACAACCCGCTGGGCGCGGCGTATGCCAGCGGCAGCGGGAACGATGCGTCCGCCGCCACCACCATCGCCCTGCGCGTGCAGAAAGCGACGGGCAACGTGACAATCACAAGCGATATCTCCAAGGCATATGACGGGAGCGTCGTGGCCAATGTTGCCTGTCAGGCGTTATCGACCGGCGCTGTCACGCCGGGATCGAGATTGACGGCGAAGCCATCGGCGCGCAGCAGTACACGGCGGATTCCGGCAGCACAGGGATAACGCTGCCGCCGAGCTACCTGAACGCCCTGCCTGCGGGCAGGCACACCATCGCCGTGCTCTATACGGACGGCGAGGCCCGGGGCGGCTTTACCATTGCGGAAATCGCCGCTCCTCCGGCGACCGGCGATGAATCGCTCATCATTCCTTGGATCATCCTGATTCTGATTTCCGCCGGCGCAATATTGACGCTAAACGTCACGCGCCGAAGGAAAAGAGCTTGAGCAGATGGTTATCAAACCGCCAAACGGCATGGGCGGTGAAGGACCTTTCCCTTCGCCGCCCCTGTTATATCCGGATTGGGAGGCAGGCAAAGCGGTTCATGAAACCAACGCACTGCACGTCTGCAAAATTCATGCAGTCAACAGAGGAAAAACATCTGACAGCCGCAGCGAGCGGCGCAATATAGGTTTCGCAAATTGCAGGTGGAAAAATGGCGGCATGGTTTACAAAACACAAACAGAATGAGGCAGCGGCGTCAACCAATTGAAAAGGCCAGCGGATGCAGGGCCTCAAACTCTCGCGCTTGATTTGTTTTTCCGCTCCATGATGCAGAATTAGTCAATCGTAAATTGCCAAATCGTACTTGACTAATTTTTGCTTTGTGGTATATGATGTTATTGAACCTATGGCAGATGGGAGGATGGCGCCCATGTTTATCGGCAGAGAGCGTGAACTTGCAGCGCTGAACAAGCTCTACGCTTCGAACAGGTTTGAGTTTGTGGTGATCTACGGCCGCCGCCGTGTCGGCAAAACGGCGCTGATCAACCGTTTTATTGATGATAAAAACGCCATCTATTTTATGGGCTTTGAGAGCAATGCCAAACAGAACCTCGATAATTTCAGCAGGAGCATTCTGGGCTATCATCCCGGCATGGACGCCGAAACCTCTTTCCTGTCCTTTCAGGCGGCTTTGGAATATGTGTTCAAGCTGTCCGAAAAGGAACGGATTATTCTTGCCGTCGACGAATATCCCTATGTCGCCCGTTCGTCGAAGAGCCTTGCTTCCACCATCCAGCTTTTGATCGACCAATACAAGGACAGCTCCAAGCTGATGCTGATCCTCTGCGGATCGTCCATGTCCTATATGGAAGACCAGGTTCTTGCCTACAAAGCGCCGCTTTACGGCAGACGGACGGCACAGATGAAAATCCTGCCCTTTGACTTTGCAGAAACCTGCCGCTATTTCCAAGACTTTACGGCGGAGGAAAAGGCCTGTGTGTACGGCATCGTTGGCGGCACGCCGCAGTATCTGCTTCAGATGAGCGACAAGCTGAGCGTTGAGGACAATATCAAACATACGTTCCTGAATCCCAACTCCGCTCTGTTTGAGGAACCGGAAAACCTGCTCAAGCAGGAGGTGCGGGAACCGGCGCTCTACAATGCGATCATCACGGCGATTGCCACCGGCGCTTCCCGCATGTCGGAGATTTCCAGCAAGGTCGGGGAAAGCACCAACATTTGTTCCGCCTATGTGAAAAACCTGATCTCCCTCGGCATTATCGAAAAAGAGACGCCTTACGGAGAAAAGGCGTCCCGGAAAGCGATCTATTCGATTGCGGACAATATGTTTCGCTTTTGGTATCGCTTTGTGCCGGAAAACAACTCGATCATCGCCCGTGGCGCTGCCGATCTTGCCTACAAACGCATCGCGCCGCATCTGTCCGACTACATGGGCAAGGTGTTCGAGGAAATCTGCAGGCAGTATCTCTGGAAGCTGATGCTCTCCGGCGAATGTCCGGTGGAGTTCTCCTCTCTCGGCCGCTGGTGGGGGAACGATCCGAAGAAAAAGCGTCAGACGGAAATCGATATCCTCGCCGAGCAGGACAAAAACACCGCTCTTTTCGGCGAGTGCAAATGGACGAATGAGAGGGTCGATCTCGGCGTTTTGGAAACGCTTGTAAAGCGCAGCGAGCTGTTCCCCTACAAAAATGTCTACTACTACCTCTTTGCCAAAACCGGCTTCACCAGGGGTTGCGCCGATCGGGCAAAGGAAATGCGGAATGTCTCCCTGGTTGGCTATGCGGATATAATGAGCAAAATGGAATAGAGTGCTTTTGCATGATGGACAATTAATTATGGATCCTCAGAAAGGGAAATGGCCATCGCATCAAACGCCATGATTCTTCGCTGGCGGCCGCCCGGTCGGGCGGCTGCGGCTTTTCAGCTTCCTTTCAGCTTCGGGGCCTATACTGTGCTCGACCATACGGGAAGGAGGCTTTTTATGCTGCAAGTGGAACACCTCACCAAGCGGTACGGTGCGGTGACGGCGGTGGACGACCTGAGCTTTGAGATCGAGAGCGTAGGCGTCTACGGCTTTCTCGGTCCCAACGGCGCGGGCAAGACCACGACCATGAACATCATGACCGGCTGCCTGTCCGCGACGCAGGGTACCGTCAGGATATCCGGCTGCGATATCTACGAGGAGCCCCGCGCGGCAAAACGCCGTGTGGGCTATCTGCCGGAACAGCCGCCCCTCTATCTTGGTGAAACGCCGGCGGAATATCTGCGCTTTGTCGGGCAGGCCAAGGGCGTGCGCGGTGAGCGTCTGCGCCGGCAGATGGAGGACGTGATCGAGGAAACGGGTATCGGCGACATGCGCAACCGGCGCATCAGCGCCCTGAGCAAGGGATACCGCCAGCGCGTGGGCATCGCGCAGGCGCTGCTGGGGGAGCCGGATACGGTCATCCTGGATGAGCCCACCGTGGGGCTCGACCCCATACAGATCCTTGAGATCCGCGCGCTGATCGCTTCCCTCGGCAAGAGCCGCACCGTGCTCATCAGCTCCCATATCCTCTCGGAAGTCCAGAACATGTGCAGCAAAATCCTGATCATCGCCCATGGCAGGCTGGTGGCCTTCGATACGCCCGACACGCTGGAAGCGCGCCTGGCGGCGCCGGGGGAGATCAGCCTCATGGCCGAGTGCGGCGCGGCCGACGCCAAAAAGCTGCTGGATGGGGTCCCCGGCGCGGCGT
>ERZ809224.2203-NODE-2203-length-12470-cov-7.231172_pt1 | contig 12470 bp, 9 predicted proteins | sample MGYA00520513_ERZ809224 | MGnify/ENA primary metagenome ERZ809224 (study PRJEB31576, sample SAMEA3212658) | Homo sapiens | biome: human-gut; feature: human gut; material: fecal | place: Sweden | collected 2012 ...
GAACGAGCACGCGCGGCGTGCAGGGAACGCCGATCGTCGGGGACATGGCGAGGACCATGGCCTTTTCCATCTGCTCGGGCGTGCCGTTCTTCAGATGAACGGTCGCGGCGGCGATAGCGGCAGAGCCCGCGCCGTAGCCTTCCAGATTGCAGCCGGTGGTGACCTTCGCCACGCGGAACAGGCTGCCGACCTTGAGCATGAGGCAGGCGACCTCGGCGAGAGTGGTCTCGTCGGTGCCGACATCCATCAGCGCGCGCAGGAAGCCGGTGTAGGGGCAGGGGTCGCCCGTGCCGGCGCACGGACGCACGCCGATGCAGTGGTTGCCGACTTCGGCGGCCACGGTGTACATGAGTGCCTTGTCAAGCAGCACATCCGCAAAGATGGTGCCGGGGCCCATTTCCTTGAGCTGGGTGGGAACGGTGCCGAGCAGGAAGCTGTTTCCGCCGGAAACGCCGATCTCCACAGCCTTGAGGTTGTGCGCATACTCTTCCATGACGGCCTTGAGCACGCCTTCGCGGTCAAGACCGGTGCGCAGCTCGCTCTCCGTGAGGACAACGTCCACCACGCGCACGCCGTATTCTTTTGCGAGGGCGATCGTCTCGCCCATCGTCAGCGGAAGCTTTTCCGCAACTACGCTTTTCAGATCTGCCATCTTTTTCTCTCCCGTCTGCGCTCAGCGGCCGGTGGAGGAGGCGTAGGTGTGCTCGATGTCGCGGATCTTCTGCAGACCCATCAACTCGTTGAACTGGGCAAACGGAACCATCTTGTCAAGCTGGGTGATGGTGGTGCCGTCGCGCTTCAGGCCTTCCCACAGGTCGATCATGGCCTTGGTGGTGACGTAGGTGGAGGCGGTGGGGTAGATAACGAGGTTGTAGCCGAAGCTCTCGAGCTCGTCGTTCTTGAAGATCGGGGTGCGGCCGCCCTCGACCATGTTGGCGAGCGTCAGACCGGGGATCTCCTTGTTGATGAGCATCATCTCTTCCTTGGACTCGGGGGACTCGATGAAGATGATGTCCGCGCCGGCTTCCTTGTAAGCAAGGCCGCGCTTGATGGCCTCTTCGATGCCGTAAACGGTACGGGCGTCGGTACGGGCCATGATCATCATGTCGCCCTGGCGGGCATCAACGGCGGCCTTGACCTTGCCGACCATCTCTTCCATGGGAACGACCTGACGGCCGGTCATGTGGCCGCACTTCTTGGGCATGACCTGGTCCTCGAGCTGAATGACGGCGACGCCGGCCTTCTCATACTCGCGGATGGTGCGCTGCACGTTGACGGCGTTGCCGAAACCGGTGTCGGCGTCGGCGACGACGAGGGCGTTGCCGGCAGCTTCCACGGTGTTGGAAGCGCGCATGACCATTTCGCTCATGGTCATCAGGCCGACGTCGGGCTGGCCGAGGTGGGAGGCGCTCTGGCCGTAGCCGGTCATGTACACGGCGTCGAAGCCGAGGTAAGAAATGATCTTCGCGGTGAGAGCGTCGTGGCAGCCGGGGGCGACGACGAGCTTTTTCTCTTCAAAGAGCTTGCGCATTTTCTGTCCGTTGGTCATGGGAATCAGTCTCCTTAATAAGTATAAGTATTTGAGTGGTTTATTTCTTTATCACATGCTCTTTCATGTACGAAAGAACTTCTTCGGGGAAGTGCTGCGCCAGAACGCCCATGGCGTAGAGGATATAGTCCTCGTCGAACCAGATGTCCGGGTCGTTGAGCGGCAGCAGCGAGATGCCGGGGTTATCGAACGTGCGGCGCACGATGTTCTCGCGCTCCTCGCCGTGGCAGTGGAGGAAAATACCGCCCACGCACAGCACCTGGCGCACGTTGCGAAGATCGCGCCCCATCGGAGCGCCGGCCATGATGCCCATGACGGGATCGGCCTCCTTCGCGTAATACCCGGCGTGACGGCGGATGGCGACGTCCGCGGCGCACGCGGCAAGCGCGCGGTCGAGACAGGCCTCCTTCTCGTCGGCGGGAATATGATCGTTGTGCGCTTCGAGCAGATCGACATAGTTTTCCACATCCTCCGGCGTCAGACCGTAATCGTGGTCCATGGCGCGGAGAACGGCCTTGTCGCCCACGGCCTCGGGAATGCCGGTCGCGCTCACGCGCAGACCGAGATTGCCCTCGACGGTGCGGTAGGAAAACTGCTTTTCGTTGCTCACAACAAGTCCGCGCTCTTCGATGTTCATGTCGATGAGCTCGGGCAGAGCGGAATGGATGTCGGTCGTAGCGCCGCCGATATCCACGAGGATCACGCCGCCGACGCCCTCCTGCTCGTAGCTGCCCTTGGCAAGCAGCTCGCTCGCAAGGAGCACGGCGCCCGGCGTCGGGATGACGGTCTGATCCGCGAGCGAATCGCGGAACTCCTGCAAGCCCTTCGCATGGGTGATCTGGTTGATGAACTGCTCGTGGATGGCGATGCGCGCGGGCTTCACGTTCAGCTCGTGGATCGTCGGCAGGATGTTCGGCACGCGGATGCAGTCAATGCCCGCGGCGCGGAATTTTTCCGCTGCCTCGCGCTGGGCGAACTTGTTGCAGCCGAGAATGACCGTGCCTTCGCCGTGCACCTTGCAGATGATGTCCGCGTTTTCGAGCACGTTGGCCATGTCGCCGCCGTCCGTACCGCCGGAGAGCAGGATGATGTCGGGCTTGATCTCGCGCAGCACTTCCTCGCGGAACTCGGGCGGCTCGTCCGCGGAGACGACCTCCATGACACGTGCACCGGCGGTCATGGCAACTTCCTTCGCGGCCTTCGCGGTCACGCGGGGCATGAACCCCATGGCGACCATGCGCAGTCCGCCCGCGGCGCTGCACGAGCTGAACCGAACCATATCGGGCGCGAATTCCACGCCCTTGGCGCGGATCTCCGCCTCGGCGCCGCGCGCGCCGTCGCTGATGTTCTCCAGCGTCGTCGGGTGCTGGCCGCGGGCAAGGAACGTCAGTTTCCCGTCCGCAAGGGCAAAGGCCGCGCCCTTCGTATAGGTGCTGCCGACATCATAAACAAGAATGTTTGCTTTCATCGCTTTGACTCCTTAACCGCCATCCGGGAGACCCGGATGGCGGACATGGGTGCTCTTACTTCTTGCGGGGGTCCTTGCTCTTCTCGAGCAGGGCGTAGCCCTCCATAAGACGGCGGGCGGTACGCTCGATGGCGGCCTTCTTCACGGTCAGATCGGGCGTGACCTCGGAGTAGCAGTTGATGACGCCGGCGGGGTGGCCGATGCGCACGAGCTCTTCCGGGTTCTCCTTGCCGATGACCTGGTTGACGATGGTGCCGGGGATCTTCGCGGCGACGCCGGTGCAGACCGTGGCGGTGCCGGCATAGGTCTTATGCAGCACCTGCATGAACATCAGGCGGGAGACAAGATCGACCTCTTCCTTCTTGATGGTCTTCTTCTCGGGGGGATAGTAGTAATCCTGCGCCTCGGTGATGAAAGCGACCATCGGGAACGCCGGGGAATTCTTGGTGGCGTCGGCGAGATCCTTCGCCATGCCGCACTTGACGCACGCGATGCCGCGGATCTCTTCGAGATACTTGAGCAGTTCCTTGTTGCCGTCGATCTCGACCTGATCCTCGGTGCCCTTCATGCCGACGCTCTCGGCGCGCACGAAGATGACGGGGTTGGCGCAGTCAACGATGGAGGCCTCGATGGGGCCGCGGCTCGTCTCGATGACGTCCACGGGGTTGCCGGTCGGCAGGAGCTTGCCGGTAGCGGCGCCGGCGGTGCCGGACATATCCATCTGGATGAGAGCGCCGGTGCCGGGCACGCCCGCGATGGCGACGTCACCGGTGACCTTCGCCTTGCCGTCCTCGACAAGGACGTAGGACTTCATGACCTTCTGGGTGTTGACCTGCCAGATGGTGACCTCGTTGAGACCCTCGTGGCACTTCACGATGGACTCGTCGATCGCAAACGGAGCAACGCCGGAGGAGATGTTGCCGCAGTTGCCGTTCCAGTCAACGACGGCGTCGGTGATGGAGACCTGGGCGAACGTGTAGTCCACGTCGCAGCCGGGCTGCTTGCTCGGGCCGATGACGGCGAGCTTGCTCGTCAGGGGATCGGCACCGGCCAGACCGTTGATCTGGCGCTTGTCGGGGGAACCGAAGATCTGCAGGATCATGGCGTCGCGCTCGGGGCCGGGGGCGGGCAGATCGTTTTCCTTGAGGAAAATGCCCTTGCTGGTACCGGCACGCATGATAACGCAGGGAATTCTGTACTGGTCCATGGTGTTCTCTTTCCTTCCTAAATTACTTGTTTTCTTCTTTCTCGGCGAGCTCTTTCTCTTTCGCCTCGATGAGTTCGGTGATCTTGGTCACGCACTGCTCAGGCGTGGACTCGGGGCCGAAGAACGCGTCAACGCCCATAAAGCCGGTGCCCTCTTCCGCGATCTTCTTCTCGTAGTAGGCGTGCTCTTCTTCCTTCTCGGCGATACGCCCGCCGGCCCAGACGACGACCTTGTCGCGCATTCCGAGCTCTTCGAGACGCTTGCCGACACGCGGGAACAGCGTCACGCCGAGGCCGAGCAGGTTGCTCACGCCGATGGCGTTTGCCTTCGCCTCCGCCGCGACTTCGGCCACGGTCTCGGGCAGGTTCATGCCGCGCAGGAAAATGATCTCATAACCGGCGTCCTGGAACGCCTCGCGGATGGTGTTGATGCCGTTGACGTGCGCGTCGGCGCCGACGGTCGCGAGGACGATCTTCTCCTTGCGTGTAGGCGGCTTCTCGATGTGCACGGTAACGTGCTCCTTGGTGATCGGGCAGCGGGAAGGATCGACGCCCAGCGGAGTGTAGCCTTCGACGTAGCGGGTGATGCCGTCGGGGTCGCGGTTCGTTTTGACAAAGCGCTTGAGATCCCAGCCGCCGGCGCGCGGGGTGTCCATCTTGCCGGACTTGCCGCCGTCAACGATGAGGTCGATGAGCTCTTCGTCCGTCCACTGCTTCCAGAATTCCTCGGTCAGGCAGCCCTGGTGCAGGCTGTGCGCGGGGAGCTTGAGGACGGCTTCAAGAACGGCGAACGCCTCGTCCATCATCATGTTCTCGTATTCGTCGATCTTCGGAGACTCAATGCCGGGGTTGTAGGTGTGCTGGAACACGTCGAGCGTAGCCCAGCAGGCCTGGCCCATGGAGTCGCCGGTCGGGATGCCGACGCTCTCGGCCGCCTTCGGGCGGTAGAAGTTGGCGCCGCCGAGCTTGGCGGAGATGGCCATGCGGGCAAAATGCGCCTGCTCCGCGATCAGGTTCGCGGGCGGATGCTGGAACGTTTCGGGGACAACGATCAGGCTCTTGGAGAGCATGTTGTGGCGGAACGCGCGGATGATGGCGAGGTCGCGGTACAGGTTGTTGCCGCCGACGTTCATCTGGATGCCGGAGAGCTCCCAGGGGAGGCCGGCGTGGGTGGCAATACCCTCGGAGAGAAGGCACATCGCGATGGCCATGCCGTCGGTGCCGCCGATGTTGTTGATGTGCTTGTGGGTGTCGAGCTGCGCGAAGATCTTGTTCTCGGCGCAGACGATGCAGGACTTGTAACCGTTGACGACCTTCGTGCGGAAGTCGTGGATGCCGCGGCCGCCGAAGTGGACGTGGATGACAGGGCCGATGTCGGTGCCGTCAAAGCCGGCGATAAAGCCATTGAGGATGTTGATGTGCGCTGTGTCGCCGGTGGCGTTGATACGCACGGGGTGCTTCGCGCCGCCGCCCATCTGGATGAACTCGCGCTCGCCCTTCGGGGTGATGCCGCCCTTACCGCGGGACTGCTCGATGAGCTCGCGGCCCTTGAGCGGGTCGATGTGGCGGGTCGCCTCGGAGTGGACGAACTGGAACACGGTCTGGCCGAACTTTTCGGCGTACTTGTAAATGTCGTTGGATTCCTTCCAGGTCTCTTCGGCGCTGTTGCGGCCGAGGATCGGGTTCAGGCAGGGCATGCCGGTCTCGACGGCCTTCTGGCCGAGCTCGTAGATGCGGTAGCCGCTGCGGACGACACCGGCGACCTCGCGGGGATACGGCGCGGGCAGACCGACGACCTCGCCGTTCTCGTCAAGATCGGGCATCTCAACGCCGAACGCATCAGCATAAGCGCGGATGGTCTCGATATCGTCCTTAATAATTTGTTTTGTTCTTGCCTGAGGGTCTTTCATAGCCATAGCTCTTCTCCTCTGTATATTCCTTATTTGATTCTTTCAAACCGGTTTATTCGGTGATGCCGAGCTCGGCGCGCACACGGGGGATCAGTCCGCCGTATTCGAGCGTTTTGAGCACGTTCTCCGAAAGAGGGTTGGCTTCGATGACGCCGCAGGGCGCGGTGATCGTGCCTTTTTCGAGATCGACCTCAATGATCTCGCCGGTGTGGAGCTTCTTCACGGCGTCGGCAACGAACACCGGCATGCCGATGTTGATGCAGTTGCGGCGGAAGATGCGGGCGAAGCCCTGCGCCACGACGAGGGCGACCTGCGCCTGCTTGAGGGCGATGGGGGCCTGCTCGCGGGAGGAGCCACAGCCGAAGTTGCGTCCGGCTACGAGAATGCACCCGGGCTCGCGGTTGAGCTTGAAGTCCTCCGTCGGGAGGCCGGCCATGGCGTACTTGCCGATCTCCTCGTAGGGCTCGCTCATCGCGTAGCCGGGGAGGATCTGGTCGGTATCGACGTCGTCGCCGAGAATGATAACTTTACCTCTGATCTTTTCCATTTGTGCTTACACCTCCGGAACGGTGATGACGCCCGTGAGGGCGGTGGCCGCCGCGGTAGCCGGGCTCGCCAGATAGATCTGGCCGACCTTGCTGCCCATACGGCCGGGGAAGTTGCGGTTCGTCGTGGAAACGCACACGTCGCGCGGGGTGATAAGTCCCTCGTGCGCGCCGAAGCAGGAACCGCAGCCGGGGTTGAGAATAGTGGCGCCGGCGTCGCGGATGATCTTCGTCCAGCCGCGCTCTTCCATCTGTCCGAGGATCTCGCGGGAGGCGGGAACGATGAGCACGTTGACGTCGGGGCTGACCTTCTTGCCTTTAAATGCCTTGGCGACCTGCTCCATGTCGTTCAGACGGCCGTTGGTGCAGCTGCCGACGACGACCTGCGTGACCTTGATGCCGGCCTTCTCGCGCACCGGAACAACGTTCGCGGGGCTGAAGGGGCAGGAGATCTGCGGTTCAAGCGTGGAAAGATCGATCTCATAGGTCTCGAAGCAGTCGGATTCCTTCTCTTCGGTGCCGAAGATGGTGATCATGCTGCCGATCTCGATACCCATGTTGCAGACGGTCATGCGCTCGGCGATGGAGAGATCGTCGATGCCGGGGCCGGTGAGAAGAAGGCCGCGGTCCACGAGATAGTCGGAGCCGAACTTGCTGCCGAGATACAGGATGAGATCCTTGCCGAAAACGTTGGAGGGGCGCTTGCCGGTGAGATATATCTGCACAACCTGGGGCACCTCAAGATCGAGCGTGCCGGTCGCCATGGCCGCGGCCAGCTCCGTGGAGCCGACGCCGATGCCGATCTGACCGTAACCGCCGCAGGTGCCGGTGTGGGAGTCAGCAATACAAACGATATCGCCGGGATTCTGCTTATGCTTTTCATACATCAGCTGGTGGATAACGCCTTCACCGCGCTGATACAGGGGAACGCCGAATTCCTTGGAGAAGTCGTCCATCGCCCAAACATTGGCGCGGGCCTTCTCCGTGGCGGCGGGGTATACATGGTCAACGATCAGCGCCACGCGGCTGGGATCGAAGACCTTCTTCACGCCGATCTCGCGGAACATGCGGATGGCGATGGGAGCCGTCACGTCGTGCGCGGCGACAAAGCTCACCTTGCAGGTGAGATCCTGGCCGGGGGCGACATGTTCCTTGCCAGCCGCTTTTGCCAGATACTTTTCAATAAGGTTCATTTACAATGTCCTCCAGGCCTTTTCTCCCGCAGATGATTCTGCGGTCATGCTTGAAAATAGCCCCCTTGTTGCCAAGGGGGCTATTGTTAATCGCGGGGAAGAATTAGTGCATGCCGTCCTCGCACTTGGCTTCGGACTTCTGCAGACCGCCGATACGGCCAACGCCGTTGACGAGAGCATGCGGACGGCCGGCGTCAGCCAGAACGACCGCCATGACGATCTCATCGCTCTTCGGGGCATCGGGAATACGGACCGCGAAGGAGCCGTAGTGGGTGCGCACGAAGGCAGCATCTTTGAAGTGCAGGGAGATGTCCAGCTCGGAGCCGGCAGGGCCGACCTTCTCGTTGGAAGGAATGATGGACTTGCCGCCGCCGATAGCAGCGCGGATGGTCTTGCCGGACTTCGGGTGCAGCATAGCGGAGGAGTGCTCCAGCTCGCCGTCGAGACCGACGATGCAGCCCTTGCCGTAGGTTTCAACGTTCTCGGCGCCGAGGAGCTCGGCACCCTTCTTGGTGAGCAGATCGCCCAGGTACTCGCCGTACTCGGTCAGCTCAGACAGGTCTTCGACCCACTGGCCGGCGTACGGATTCTTGATAACGGCAGCCACGGACACCGTCTTGATGGACTTGCGGCCGGAGTTGGTCTCCACGGGCTTCTCAGCGCCGCCCTCGTAGAACACTTCTTCGAGGTTGGTAACGATCTTGCGAATCTTAGGCTCTTTCATTGGTATATCCTCCTATTAAAATTAATAGCTAAATGAGTTGGGCTTCTGTGCGAGCAAGGCTCAGCAGGGCTTTCTCGACGCAGGAGGAGTGTTGCTGGACTTCTTGACGTTGATCTTGCCGTCAATGATGACATAGGACAGGCCCGGAATATCGCCGGCGGCGAAAGCTTCCATGGCGTCCTTGCCGACGGAACCCATCGGGGTATCCATGATCAGCAGGTCGGCTTCCTTACCCGGGGCGATGACGCCGCGGTTGAGCTTCGTGTAGACCTTCGCCGGGTTGCCGGTCGCCATGGCGACGCAGACTTCGGGGGCGATGTCGGTCATGGAAGCGGCGAAGCTGATGTTGCGCATGATGCCCAGAGGAATGATGCCCGTGCCGGACGGAGCGTCGTTGCCGAAGATCACGCGGCCGAGCTGGCCCTTTTCGGCAGCGCGGTTGAGGACGTACTGAGCGGTCTTCGGGTTGCCGCACTGCACGATCTCCATCGCGAACGGGGTCTCGTCCATGATGCGGTCAACTTCGTGCAGAGGAATGGAGGTCGGGCCGCCATTGATGTGGGAAACAACGTCGGGCTTCGTCTTGATGACGTCGTCCGCGGTAACGGTGGAGGAGCCGGGGATGGAAGTACCGCCGGTGTGCATCTGTACCTTGAAGCCGTGCTTGTGAGCCCACTCGACCATGGGAGCCGCAGTCTCGGGGTTGTTGACGGTGCCGAGGCCGATCTCACCGACGACCCAGACGCCTTCCTTGGCGAGGTCTTCGAAGTCCTTCTCGACCAGACCCTTCTCGAGGATCAGTCCGCCGCCTTCGACCTTCACGCCGGAAACGCCCTTGGCAAAGCACTTGTGGCCGACAATGGCCTGCGCCTTGGTGTAGACGGGGTCGCCCTTCGGATGGCCGGGGATATGGCATTCGCCGGCAGAGATCATAGTGGTCACGCCGCCGTTTTTCGCACTCTCAATGAAGCCAAAGGTCTTCTGACGGGTGCCGTAGCCGTCCGCCGTGGAGACATGCACATGCGTGTCCCAAAGACCCGGGGTGACGGTGGTGCCGTTGGCATCGACGACGGTCGCGTCGCCGACGTTGGCGAGGAGTTCTTCGCCGCCGATCGCCTCGATGAGGTTCTCGTTGATGACGATGACGCTGCCCTCAAGAACGGGGTGGTCAATGTCACCAGAAACGATCTTACCGATGTTCTTAATTACCAGAGTAGCCATGGTAAACTCCCTTCTGCTGCTGCGCGCAGCAAATAAATTGTGTGTTTGCCCAACTCCCCCGGCGTTGCGCAGTTCTGCGCCGGGAGCGTTTTGCCAGAGTACACGCGGACATTCCGCCGCCATCCGCACATCCGGGATATGGCAGCAGCCCTGTCCAAGGGGTTTTTCTGTCGCGGCAGGGGTTTGCCCGGAAGGACGGACGCCCTTACCGTGCAGAAAACCCCTGGTTCCCCGGTCAAACTGTGGCTGGGGAGCCGACTTTTGATTCCCTAAGATTCTCCGCTCAATCCCCGGCGCACAAGGCGCCGGGAACCGGCGAATATTGAATAACTCAACGCCTTTTCTAAAAAATCCGCGCACGAGCTGTGCTTACCTCGGAGCTGCAGCTTACCCCGGGAGTAAGTAGAGTTTTGTGCCTGTTAGGATTACAGATCGAGAGCGTAGTCGCCTTCCTTGATGAGGCCCTTCTTGCGCATGAGCTCGCTGACGAGCCAGCTGACAAGAGCGGGGATCACGAAGGAGCAGACGACGAGGCCGATCCAGTTCAGAGCCGGGCTGGCCGTAGCGGCGGCGAAGTCAACGCCGAGAGCGGCGTTCTCTTCGCACACGGGGGCCGCCCAACCGGTGATGAGGCCGATCTGGCCGCAGAGGCCGGAGGTGCCCATGCCGGAGTTGATGGCAGCGCCGTTCATCTGGAGCTTGAACAGGCAGGTGGCGAGCGGGCCGTTCACGATGGAAGCGACCACGGGGGGCAGCCAGAGGATGGGTTTCTTGACCAGGTTGGGAACCTGGAGCATGGAGGTGCCGAGGCCCTGAGAAAGGAGACCCTGCACGCCGTTCTCACGGTAGGACGAAACAGCGAAGCCGACCATGTGGGCAGAGCAGCCAGCAACGCAGGCGCCGCCGGCGAGACCGACCAGACCAAGACCGGCGCAGATAGCGGCGGAGGAGATGGGGAGGGTCAGGATGATGCCCATGAGAGCGGAGACGAGGATGCCCATCCAGAAGGGCTGGAGAGCGGTCGCCTTCATGACGAGGTCGCCGAGAAGGACGGCGCCCTTGCCGATCGGGGGAGCGATCAGGAAAGCGAACAGAACGCCGACAACGATCGTAACGAACGGGGTCACGATGATGTCGATCGGGGTGCGCTTCGAGACCAGCTTGCCGGCGAACACGGCAATGACGACGACGAAGAACACGGCGAGAGGTCCGCCCTGCGCGCCGAGGGCGTTGGCAGCGTAGCCAACGGCCAGCGTGGAGTACATGACGAACGGGGGAGCCTTCATGCTGTACGCGATAGCAGCGGCCATAGCGGCGCCCTGCACGGCGTAAGCAGCGGTCTTGGAAGCGATCAGCAGGTTAGCGCCCGCGAGAGCTTCGGAACCCCAGGGGTTGACGACGATGTCCTTCAGCAGGGGAACGTACATGCCGATCGTGTTGATGATGCAGCCGATCAGCAGAGACGCGAACAGACCGTGAGCCATGCCGCCCAGGCCGTCGATGAAAATGCGCTTCGTGGAGAACTCAATGTTCTGCTCTTTGCAGTACTTAGCCCATCCCTTAAGCTCGGTGTTGTTGTTTGCCATTAATTAAAGTGCCTCCCTTAATTTAATGTTGATTGCAACATTCGTTGAGCGTTTACTTGTGTACAGTTTCGGGCAGCTGCAAATTGCCCGAAGAGGGACGTGCGCGGTTCCTTATTGCTTGGTAAGCTGGCCGCGCCGCGTACGACGCGGCCGATGAGTTATTGTTAAAAAGTACCTTAGGGGTGTACTTTCAACCTTAGTTGGCGGCAGCCTCCGCTGCCTGCTTGTCCTTCCATGCCTTCACAATGTCGGCGGCGAGGACGGGGGTGTGATGGAACTTGACGCCGAGCGCGTTGCCGATGGCGGCCATCGTCGCGGGGATGCTCGGGATGAGCGCCGGCTCACCGATGCCCTTGGCGCCGAACGGTCCGGCCTCACCCTCGCTGGAAACAACGATCGGGTATACCTCGGGAACGTCCATGCTCGTGCCGATGATGTACTTGCTGAGGGAGGGGTTCTTGATAGCGCAGGTCTTGGGATCGGTCTCGATCTTTTCGCTGACAACGAAGCCGGTGCCCATTGCCGTGCCGCCCTCGATCTGGCCCTCGCACATCTTCACGCCGACCGGCGTGCCGACGTCGTGCGCGGAAACGCACTTGAGAAGCTGGACCTCGCCCGTGTCGGTATCGACCTCGACCTCGATGATGCAGGTGGCGTAGGAATAGACCTCATACGGAACGCCGGACATGTCGGCCGGATTCAGATAGGTGGTCTTCGGGTTGTAGTAGCCCGCGCCGACGGCCAGACGGCCGTTTTTGCCCATCGCGCCCATCAGCTCGGGATAGGTCATCTTCTTGGATGCATCCTTGGAGCTGTAGATCTCGCGGTGGCGGAAGATCAGCTCTTCCTGCGGGACGTTCAGAAACTCGGAAGCGGTGCGCTTGAGCTCGCCCATCGCGTTCGTGCAGGCATTCTTCACGGCGTTGCCGGTGATGAACGTCTGGCGGGAGGCGGATGTCGCGCCGCCTTCGGGGGCGATCTGGGTATCCGCCCAGGTCACGTGGATGTTTTCAAACTCAAGACCGAGCGTTTCGGCGGCGATCGCCGCGGCGACGGTCGCGACGCCCT
>ERZ809224.2206-NODE-2206-length-12457-cov-7.100710_pt1 | contig 12457 bp, 11 predicted proteins | sample MGYA00520513_ERZ809224 | MGnify/ENA primary metagenome ERZ809224 (study PRJEB31576, sample SAMEA3212658) | Homo sapiens | biome: human-gut; feature: human gut; material: fecal | place: Sweden | collected 2012 ...
GTACTCATAAGCATCCCCTCCTGTGCAAGACTCAAGGCGAGGAGTGTAGCCGCCCTACTGGCTGCCGTGGTAAGTATATTATTTGCGCGAGCGCAATCTTGCGCGCGGGTGGAGCAGGTGAAGGGTATTCGCTGCGCTGGAAAGCCGCAATAGGTGAACGCAAAATTGCGTTCGGCTCCGTCTATTCCCATTTGCTGTCATCGTTCATAAGGTCAATATCATGCTGCCTACCTTCCGGTGTGATTTCTACGTCTATGCGATCATGCGCGGCCATTACTTCCAGTGGATCAGGCGCGATGCTGGTGTCTTCCGGATCCGGAGCAGATGAAGTATCATCCGGAGAAGGTGCTTTACTGGCTATTTCTTTTTGGTATTCTGGTATTTTAGTCAAAAGTTCTATTTGCTCTATAGCTTTGTTTTGCCCAGCCTCGGTTAATAAAGACATATAGGTGGTCATCCTTCGAAGTGCTGCGTTAGGATCTGGCTTGTCAGCATCTTCAAGTTTTAGTTCGTAGTTTGAAGATTGCAAAGTAGGTCCGTAAAAATCACCAATAGGCGTCCCAGATTTATCGAAAAATGTACCTTGTTTTTCCCAGCCCATAAGATACGCGGGAGAAACTTTAAAATAGCTTGCGATTTGTTCTATCATTTCTGCACTTGGCTCGCGTTTATCATTTTCCCAATTAAAAATAGCGTTTTGTGATACGTGCAAATACTGCGCGAGTTCTTTTTGCGTGAGTCCGTTTTGGATTCTTAGCTGTTTGAGAATATAAGAAAGCCTTGCCATGTATAATCCTCCTTTTGAACGCAGATCGCGAAGCGACTGCGTTCATGAGCAAGTAGCGAAGCTAGGCCCTGTCAGCAGAGCTGCAGGGATGGATTGCGAATGTCCGCTTTACACGGATAATAGCAAAAAGGTGTTAAAAATGCAATTAGATATTGATATAATAGCATAATGGTGATGAAATGTCAATAAACACTAAAATGGTGTATTCCGGAGAGGTGAAAAAATGAGAATGAGTGGTTCCGAGGTAGAAATAATTATGGCGCGTCAGGAACTGACAAAAATGTCCATGGCCGAAAAGATCGGGATAAGCAGAAATCGCCTTTACACTGCATTGAACAGCAAAAACCTTGCACCAGCGACCGTTGGCCGCATAGCCAAGGTTCTTGGCGTTGATGTAGAGGAGATTCTGGAAGATGAAAGCAGGTGAGATGATGGAAAAACAGTTATTTCAGCATGGGGATAAGATCCCGGCCATGGTGACGATTCGGGAAGTAGCGAATCAAACCGGCTTATCCTACGATTACATCCGAAAGATATGCATACAGGACAAGATTGTTTATGTGAAGGCCGGAGCCAAGCGCCTGGTAAATCTGGACATACTGCGCCGGCATCTGAACCGGGGAGAGGCGGCTAAGTAGCTATGATAAAGATATACAGAGATTTCACAGGGATCAATCAGCAAATAATGGAAAAAGCATGATATTCAGACATTAATGCAAAGATGCTTTTCTTCCATTTGGCCTTAGATACACCAGTTGGCGAGGATGGTGAGAACACCATCGGAGATCTGGCGGCGGATTCGTTTAACCTGGAGCAGAGCATTACAGACCGTATGCAGCAACGGGAGCTGGAGGCGGTGCTCTGGCATTGTAGAGTCACTTTCGGAGCAACAGGCGAAAACAATCCGGCAGCATGAATACAATGCGCTGCAGCTGCTTTGATTTTGTCGCTCGGTTGTCGACCGGGCTTTTCGTGTTTTTATGAATCATATCACATCACAGATATAAGAACCATTTGATGATTTGGCTACTAAAATTATACCGATCTCTTTTCACACAGTTTATTTTCATTTTATTTTTTACCCATGTAAGGATATCATCTCGTGTTGAACCACGTTCAATCAAAAGCTGTTCCAACGCTTTACTTTGCGGACAATTATAGAAGATGTACATATCGCAAAAACGGTCGGAGTATGGTATAGTAAAAGAAGAAATCTGCCGCTGGATCTTATTGTGATTGATTACTTCCACTGGGAAAAGCAGGGAGACTGGAAATTTGATCCGGTATACTGGCCGGATCCGGATGCAATGATTCAGGAGCTGAAGGAAATGGGTGTGGAATTGATGGTTTCCGTCTGACCAACCGTGGATCCGGAATGTGAAAATTATAATGAAATGCTCGAAAAGGGATATCTGATCCGTACGGAACGAGGCGCTCGTGTAGGTCTGAATTTCCAGGGCGCGACGATTCCCTGTGATGTGACGAATCCGGAAGCAAGAAAATACCTTTGGGATAAGGTTCAGAAAAACTATTATGACAAAGGCATTCGTGTATTCTGGCTGGACGTGGCGGAACCGGAATACAGCGCTTACGATTTTGATAATTATCGCTATTACATGGGAACCGATCTGGAAGTCGGAAACATCTATCCGCTGGAATATGCCAGAACCTTTTATGACGGAATGGAGCAGCAGGGAGAGAAAAATATTGTCAATCTGCTTCGCTGTGCATGGGCCGGAAGTCAGAAATACGGAGCTCTTGTATGGTCCGGAGACATTGCCTCCAGCTTTAACAGTATGAGAAATCAGCTGGCAGCAGGTTTGAATATGGGACTGGCCGGAATTCCGTGGTGGACGACGGATATAGGAGGATTCCACGGTGGAAATCCGGATGATCCGGCATTCAGAGAATTATTTGCCCGCTGGTTTCAGTGGGGTGCGTTCTGTCCGGTTATGCGTCTTCATGGAGATCGTGAACCAAGACAGCCGCAATATGGCACGACCGGCGGAGCGACCTGCCGTTCAGGAGCTGCGAACGAAGTCTGGAGCTATGGAGAAGAGGTTTATCATATCTGCACAAAATATATGCAGATCCGTGAGGAGATGCGGGATTACACAAGAAGTCTGATGATGGAAGCTCACGAAAAAGGAACTCCTGTTATGAGAACATTATTCTATGAATTCCCTGAGGATACGCATGCCTGGGAAGTTCACGATGAATACATGTATGGAGATAAAGTCTTGGTTGCTCCGATTCTGGAAGCCGGTGCAAAAGAGCGCATGGTTTACCTGCCGGGAGATGGCACACTCTGGAAAGAGAGCGAAACAGAAAAAGAATATTCGGGCGGACAGTGGATCTGCGTACCGGTTACACTGAAAAGTATGCCGGTATTTATTAAGAAGTGACAAAGGAGACAAAAACATGAACAAAGGCCGTGTAACAATACCGACGAATCTGGATGTGGTACCACAGACGCTGGAGATGCTGAAGGAATGGGGGGCAGATGCAATCCGGGACTGCGACGGAACGGAGTTTCCGCAGGAATTAAAGGAAACGGGTGCCAAAATCTATGCAACCTATTACACAACCCGTAAAGACAATGCATGGGCGAAAGCAAATCCGGAAGAAATTCAGCAGATGTATATTATGACTTCGTTCCATACAGCGACGTCTACGCAGCTGGAGATTCATCTGATGGATCATCTGTATCCGGATATGCTGAAGGTAAATACGCGAGATGATATTTACAGATGGTGGGAGGTTATGGATCGCACTACCGGAGAAGCCGTCTCCACAGACCTGTGGAGCTATGTGGAAGAAACCGGAAATGTGGTTATCCGATCTGCAAAGCCGTTTCATGAATATACCGTAAGCTTCCTGGCTTATATTATGTGGGATCCGGTACACATGTACAATGCAGTCGTAAATGAATGGAAGAATGTAGAACCGCAGATTACCTTTGATGTGCGCCAGCCAAAGACCAGGGCACATTCTATGGAGCGTCTGCGCAGATTCCTGGATACGCATGCGTATGTAGATGTAGTACGGTTCACGACATTTTTCCATCAGTTTACGCTTGTGTTTGATGAACTGGCGCGGGAGAAGTATGTGGACTGGTTTGGATATTCTGCATCGGTAAGCCCGTATATTCTGGAGCAGTTTGAAAAGGAAGTGGGCTATCCGTTCCGTCCGGAATATATCATTGACCAGGGATATATGAATAATACCTATCGGATTCCGTCACCGCAATTCCGGGATTTCCAGGCATTTCAGAGACGGGAAGTGGCAAAGCTTGCCAAAGAAATGGTAGATATCGTTCATGAATACGGAAAAGAAGCCATGATGTTCATGGGGGATCACTGGATCGGTATGGAGCCGTATATGGATGAATTTGCATCGATCGGAATCGATGCGGTAGTCGGAAGCGTCGGAAACGGTGCAACGCTGCGTCTGTTCAGCGATATTAAGAATGTAAAATATACGGAAGGAAGATTTCTTCCATACTTCTTCCCGGATACCTTCCATGAAGGCGGAGATCCGGTAAAAGAAGCAAAGGTGAACTGGGTAACCGCAAGAAGAGCGATTTTAAGAAGTCCGATTCAGAGAATCGGCTATGGCGGATATCTGAAGCTTGCTCTGGAATTTCCGGATTTTGTACAGTATATCAAAGAAGTGTGTGATGAATTCCGTACTTTATATGATAACGTTCAGGGGACGACGCCTTATTGCGTGAAGCGGGTGGCGGTTCTGAACTGCTGGGGGAAAATGCGCTCCTGGGGAAATCATATGGTACATCATGCGATCTATTATAAGCAGAATTACTCCTATTTTGGAATTATAGAGGCATTAAGCGGTGCGCCGTTTGATGTATCCTTTATCAGCTTTGATGACATCCGCAATGACAGAGAATTACTGAAGAATTTTGATGTCATCATTAATGTGGGTGATGCAGATACGGCACAGAGCGGCGGCGAAAACTGGATTGACGAAACGATTATCACGTCTGTGAAGGAATTTGTATATAATGGCGGCGGATTTGTCGGAGTAGGAGAACCGGCTGCACATCAGTGGCAGGGCAGATTCTTTCAGCTGAATGACGTTCTCGGTGTGGAAGAGGAGCATGGCTTCAATCTGAACACAGATAAATATAACTGGGAAGAACACCGGGATCATTTCATTTTGCAGGATACGGACGGAGAAGTTGATTTTGGCGAAGGCAAGAAGAATATCTTTGCATTACCGGAAACCGAGATTCTGATTCAGAACAATCAGGAAGTGCAGATGGCGGTGAAGAACTTCGGAAAAGGAAGAGGCGTATATATCAGCGGACTTCCGTACAGTTTTAAGAACAGCAGGATCCTGTATCGCGCGGTCCTCTGGTCAGCATCCGCAGAGGCGGAGCTTGAGTGCTGGTATTCCACCAATTACAATGTAGAAGTGCATGCATACGTGAAGAACAACAAGTACTGTGTCGTGAATAATACGTATACTCCGCAGGATACGACGGTTTATCGTGGAGACGGAAGCAGCTTTGAGCTGCATCTGGAGGCAAACGAAATTAAGTGGTATCAGATTCAGAAGGAGAAAAAGTAATGTTTTACAAAAAACAAAAGCATTTGACTGCTGTTCTTATGATCATTCTGCTGATATTATCAGGTCTTGTCGGAGCAGGGATCTTTCTGATAAAGAAACAGCTGCAAACGGACAGGACGGATGAAATTGGCAGACAGGTGGCAGTGCTTGTTGAGCCGTATCTGAATGAGAATGGGGCATTTGAATATGAGCCGGAACAGCTGACTGACGCCGCAAAGCAGGTGTATACTTACGCGCAGTCGCTGAAGGAAGAGGGGGTCATCGCAGGCTGCAGTTACTGTGAAGAAGGATATTCCGTTGCATTTTTTATGAAAGACGGGACAACGACGGTATATTTTCCGGACATAGAGGACTGCTACAGCGGCACAGAAGACGAAGCGTTTTTGGTAGCGACCTTTAATCATTTTACAGATGAAAAACTGGATGCGATGCTTGCGGAAAAATGGCATGATTCCGATCCGACCAAAGCGATCCGGAAGGAATTTCCGAAGTCCGGTGCCGCCATTTATGATCATACTCTGACGGTGGATGGGCTGAAAACGGTATTTGGTACACTGGATGCGCAGGATGTGCGTGCTATTTTCTGGAAGGGACACGGAGGGGTCTATACCGCAGCGAACGGGGAGAAGGTCTTTAGCTTTAGGCTCGGAGAAGACGTGAGCAGCCAGAAGGAGCAGGTATACCGGGAAGATCGGAAAGCAGCCGGGGCAGAGGTGCCGGGAGTCGTGAAAGCGACTGGCAGCGAGGGCATCGAACAATATGCGATTACCTATAAATTTGTAGAGAAATATATGTGCCAAAAGTCTGGAGGTCTGTTTTTTACCGTCTCCTGTATGGCAACGGCAGACGGAATGAAAATGGCACATACGATTCTGGATAAGGGATTTGAGGCATATGTGGGATCATCGGATGTCGTACAGTGTACCTATGGAAATATGCTGGTGGAAGAGGTTGCGCAGAATCTGTGTCAAAAGGATGAAAAGGGACTGTATAAGACGATTTTGGATGCCTTTACGCAAGCGCAAAGCAGTCTGGCGGACATCAGACAGCTGAATCAGCTGGATGTGTTTATCGCAAGGTTTGCACAGGTGTTCGCATGCTTCTCAGTCGTTCAGACCTCGGATTTCCGCCTGGTTGACCGGTCGAAGATTTATTGCACCCTTACAAGCGAGGATGGCACGGTGGATTTATCAAAGGTTTCTGTAAAGGCAGTAAGAACCGATAACAAGCATGCGTCATTTGATTCCAGAATCAGCGGAGCCGACCTTGTGAAGCAGGAAGGACGTTTTTTTCTTTGCAGCCGGGCAACGGATGTATCGTGTAACCTTGATATTTCCTACGGATCTGCGCTGCTGAAGAAAATATCGGTTGATGAGATCAATGCGGATACAAAGGATCTGACCGTAGACTTGAGTGCTGCGAGCCTGGATATTATCGTGCAGGATGAAAAAGAGCAGTTTCTTGAGGATGCATCGGTCCGTATCTATGGAAAGGGCGGAGAGAGCGGCGTGGAATGGCTGATCCAGACGCCTTCTCTGACGGTGAATGAAGCAGGAGATCAGGTGTATCGTCTTTTTGTAGAACCGGGAACGTATTATGTCTCTGTGACAGAGGGTGACCTGGTGCTTGCAAGAGAAGAGGAGGTGCAGGTTGCGGGAAATACGACGCGTATCTATAAACGGACAAACTGGGAAAAGCAGCTTCGGATCCTGACAGAGACCTGTGATATCTGGAGCAGCAATGAGGTTTTTTCTTTTGACATTAGTCAGCCGATATGTTGGGTCAGTGATTATGACCAGAATGGTCTGTTGGAGGTGAACCTTGCAGTCACACAGGGAAGCGGTATTTTCACTACCTGGAGCTGTTATGAAGTCAATGATACACTGGATGGTGTGACACAGATTATATGGGATGCGATGCAGTATGCACCGGATAATTTTACGAATCTGTCTTTGGGAGACCGGGAATATCGTGATCTGGTGCAGGAAAACGGTTATTATGATGAGGCCACCAACACGTACTATTATGTGATGTATGATATTGTGCGCGGAGGCTGGGCATATAATGCCACCAGCTATTATGCGATGTCTAAAGCAGGAAAGCTTCTGAGCTTTATGGATCTGGGCTTACTTCAGAACGAAAACAGTACCGATGGCAATAATGCGAATACCGTGACTACTTATTTTATCGGAGACACTCCGGTTGATTCAGAGGAGTCCTTTTACGCGGCAATGCGTGAACCGCTTTCCGGAAAAAAGGAAACACGGTATGTTATTTCGCATTTTGACAGGAAGAAAAGTGAGGATTTATATCTGGATTTACAGGAAAGCGCACAGGCGTTCCGCGTGGAAATTCTGTAAGGACATAAAAATTTATAAAAAATAGCCGTTCAGGACGGCTATTTTTTACGTGCTTGATTCGGTTAAATTCAGAATCCATAATTCTTCAGGATTTCATTTGCTTTATCGGTATCGTCGCAGACACACAGGACGGTGTATTTTCCGGCGCTCTTGATGATAGCGTCATCGAGCTTTCCGGCGGAAGCGGCATCGTAGGAAGCGTAGAGCGCTTTCTGGCTGTCGACCCGGTCCTGCAGCAGCTTTTCCATGGATTCGGCGTTTGCTGCGTCTTTGCTTTCGATGACAGCGACTTCACATGCAGTCGCACCGGAGCTGGCGTAGGCAATCGCGGAAGTGACGTCATCCGACTGGTAAAGGTATACGGTAGACGGATCGACGCTCATCTTGCTTAACTCGTCACTCGTTACAGTCGTGAGCAGCTCATCTGCGAGCTTTGCGGTATCAACGGTGACATCCTTGCTCTTTCCGCCTCCACAGGCAGTCAGGGTCAGGGCAATCAGTGCGGTGCAGAGCACAGCGGCAAATTTTTTGAACTTTTTCATGGGTAAACTCCTTTCGGTTTTTGAATATTATCTGCTGGTTGCTATCTTATCGACAGGCGAAGCCTGTCCGGAAAGCTATAACTATCCATTATTTCATTGCGTGTACCATCGGGATCATATGCTTTTCATTGTCGATCTAAGCGGCTCCGGCATCTGACGTCTCCGTTTCAGATTCCGTCTCGGTTTCCGTGGAAGATTCTGATTTTGTATCAGAGGTATCCGCGGTGACATAGTGGTTTTTCAGGTAATCGAGCATCATTTTACAGTACTTCTCGTAAATGTGAACACCATCGCTGGATGCGCCCTCAATCAGAGAACCGTAGCCGTTTGAGAGAACTTCGTTGAGGTCGAGATAATGGTAGCCCTGCTCTTCGCATACCTGGAGCAGAATCGAATTGATCTTATCTACATTCGCATTGTTCACATAGGCACCGCCTTCTACTTTGGATTCCTCCACATAGATGACGCTGCAGATGTAGAAAATCGCATCCGGCTGAATTTCCTGAAACCGCTGCAGGCATGATGTAAAGCCATCGTGGAATGAATTCCAGTCGTATTCGCCAAGGTCATTTGCACCGAGCATAATATAGACTTTATTGTATTTATTGCCTGAGAGGGCTGCGGCTACTGTGATGTTGCCCTCTGTGGTGCGGATCACGGCTTCGCTTTGCATCGCGGAAAGCGACATGCCGACGCTTGTGAAGAACGTCCCCTGTGTGATGCCGGAAGCATTCTGAAAGCCCTGCATCCGGGAATCACCGATAAAGGCGGCATCCTTGAAGTAAGAGTCATCGACGGGAGTCGATGACTTTGGAACAATGGCGGAGCTAGAGGGATCCGAAGTCGTCGCATGCGTCTCTGCCTGTGTCTCAGGGGTAGCGGCTGCGGCAGCCGAGGAAGCTTTCACGGTAGGCAGCCCGGCAAGTACCGTATCTCCGTTTTGTGCGGTAGCTGCCGCGGATGCCTGGGTCTGCAGGGTGCCATCCTGTACAGCGGCTGCGGCAGTGCTGTCGGTGACAGTGGTGCTCTTCATGGAGGAACGGTGTGTGATCATCGTGACGACCAGACGCCCTTCAAAGACGACGAGCACGACAGCGACTAATATCATGAGCTGAAGTACCAGCGAATCATGCCGCTTTTTTCTTTTGCGTTTTGTCTTTGCCATATATATTCTCCTGTATTCAAAGATGAATGGATTGATATTATTATAAGTAGAAACAGATATCGCAATTTCCTATTATATAACAAAGTACGTCATTTTCCAAGTATTAAATGCGTGCAAAAATGACAAAGATTTTATGAAAATCGTTTGCTTATCTGACAGGGATACGCTATAATGGGAACGCATATCCGGCTTTGCAGCGAAACTGCATGGATGAACTTTTACAAAGTATGACGTCAGGCCGGAAATTGCAAATGAGAAAAGGAGTAGTTACGATGGTTTTCAGCAGTCTGCTGTTTCTGTTCCGGTTTTTACCGGCAGTTTTGATTCTGTATTTTCTGGCTCCGAGGAGATGGCGCAATCTGGTACTGTTGCTGTTCAGCCTTGCATTTTATGCATGGGGGGAGCCGGTCTATATTATATTGATGCTCGTCTCGATCCTAGTCTCTTATACCGGCGGTATTCTCGTGGACCGTTTTTTGCGGCAGGGGCGCTCTCGATCGGCGCGCGTGGCACTGATCGGATCATCGGTCGTGAGTCTGTCGCTGCTTGGATTTTTCAAGTATGCGGATTTTGTGATTGGGACGGTGAACAGTCTGACCGGGTCTGAGCTTGGGCTTTTGAAGCTGGCACTCCCGATCGGTATTTCATTTTATACGTTTCAGACGATGTCCTACACGATCGACGTCTACCGTGGAGAGGCGAAGGTGCAGAAGAATCTCATCTCCTTTGGAGCATATGTCACGATGTTTCCGCAGCTGATCGCAGGTCCGATCGTGCAGTACAAGACGATCGATGAGCAGCTGCGCACGCGGAAGGAGACGGCGGAGCAGTTCGCAGAGGGCGTTCACCGCTTTATGGTCGGTCTTGGCAAAAAAGTGCTGCTGGCGAACAATGCGGGTGTGCTCTGGGATTCAATTCGGGCGATGACCTGCACAGAGCTTCCGGTGCTGACCGCATGGGTGGGACTGGCAGCCTATACGTTTCAGCTTTATTTTGACTTCTCTGCCTATTCGGATATGGCGATCGGCCTTGGAAAAATGTTCGGCTTCCATTTTCTGGAGAATTTCAACTATCCATATATTTCTAAGAGCATTACGGAGTTCTGGCGGCGCTGGCACATTTCCCTTGGCACCTGGTTCCGGGATTATGTGTATATACCGCTCGGCGGCAACCGGGTAAAGAGCTGGAAGCATGTGAGAAACATTCTTGTCGTATGGCTGCTCACCGGCATTTGGCACGGCGCAAGCTGGAATTTTGTGGCGTGGGGCGTCTACTACGGTATTTTGCTGTTGCTGGAAAAGTTTGTATTTGGAAGGTGGCTGGAAAAGCTCCCGGCTGTGTTCCGCCACATTTACTGTATGTTTTTTGTCATGCTCGGCTGGAACCTGTTTGTGTTTGAAGACTTCGGAAGCGGGATCGCTTATTTAAAGGCACTGTTTGGACTTTACGGACAGGGGCTTGGCGACCGGGAGACAATTTACCTGCTGTACAACAATGCAGTATTGCTTGTCTTGCTGATCCTTGGCAGTACACACATTCCGGCGCGGCTCGGAGGGTGGATCTGCCGGAAGCTGGAAGACCGGGAGCTGGTGCGCACGACGCTGCGGAATCTGTTTTACGTCGGCATTTTCCTGCTGTCTGTGGCATTCCTTGTCGATGCGTCATACAATCCGTTCCTGTATTTTAGGTTTTAACCGAAGCAAGCAAGTCACCTGCTTCAATTGCGCAAAGCAATAAGCAGTGGGTTGGGACTTAGCAGGCAGATAAAAGAAACACGGACAGAAAAAGGAGAAGTATGGAATGGGAAAACGAGAAGCGTGGAATACAATACTTGTATTTTGTATTCTGACCTTTGGCTTTACGGCGGCGACAATCATCAAGCCATCGGATGATTTTTCTGAGACAGAGAACCGTTCACTTGCGCAGATGCCGAAGCTGACAGGGAAAAATATTCTGGACGGGACATTTGAATCGGATTATGAGAGTTATCTGACGGATCAGTTTATTCTCCGGGATGCATGGATCGGTCTCAAGACGGATGTGGAGCGTCTGGCGATGAAAAAGGAGAGCAAGGACATTTATTTTGCGGATGATGATTATCTGATTGAAAAGCATACCGGCAGCTTTACGACGACGCAGGCCGAACGGAATATTCAGAGCCTTGCGCAGTTCTTTGATATGTATCAGGATACGTTTCCGAAGGGACATCGCTCTGTACTGCTGATTCCAAATGCGGTCGATATCCTGAGAGATAAGCTTCCGCCGTTTGCCGCGCCATATGATGAGGAGGACTACCTGGCAAAGGCGAAGGCCACGCTCGCAGATGATCTGTGGGTGGATGCTGGATCCGTGCTGCGGCAGCATACCGATACACAGCTGTATTACCGCACGGACCATCACTGGACGACGGAGGCGGCGTTTTATGTATATCAGAACTGGGCCGCTGCGCAGAAGCTCCCGGTGCGTGACGCAGATCACTATGAGATCCGCACTGTGACGGATGCATTTGAAGGTACGATCCAGTCAAAGCTTGGAATCCATACGGTAACGGATTCCATCGATCTGTACCTGGCTGAGGGCGATCCGTTTTACACGGTGCAGAAAAACGGGTCAGAGGAAGTAGATTACAGCATTTATGATTATAGTGCACTCGATACGAAGGACAAATACGCCGTCTTTTTTGGCGGTAATCAGGCACTCGTGAAGATCAGTACCCGCGCAAAGGCAGACCGGAGATTTCTGGTGATACAGGATTCCTACGCACACTGCTTCTTGCCGTTCCTTTTCGAGGATGCAAGTGAGATTGATGTGGTGGATCTGCGCTATTATAATCAGAAGCTGAGCGATCTGATCGCGGAGGGCAATTATACAGATGTATTATTTTTGTACAATGTGGCAGGCTTTGCAGAAGATACGAGTCTTGCAAAGCTGCTCGGCTGATTTCAGGTATCGGTAAATGAGTAAGTATAGTTATAGAATGATGTTGTGGTCAAAAGGTATTTTGACCCCT
>ERZ809224.2210-NODE-2210-length-12436-cov-10.297230_pt1 | contig 12436 bp, 10 predicted proteins | sample MGYA00520513_ERZ809224 | MGnify/ENA primary metagenome ERZ809224 (study PRJEB31576, sample SAMEA3212658) | Homo sapiens | biome: human-gut; feature: human gut; material: fecal | place: Sweden | collected 2012 ...
CAGGTCTGGCCGCCTGCCCCTCCGGGCCGCCGCCTCTGCTGTGCGGGGGACGCTGCGCCGAGAACTGCTGTCTTATGACGGACCAAGGAAATGAGCGCGGCGTCCCCAACATTTTAGGAAGGAGGCAGACCTATGAACTGCGCCCCCGAACTGGCAGCCCTGCTCTCCCAAACGTGGAGCAACAACGCCTGCCGAGGCTATGTCATCTATGTGATGGAACACTGTGGCTTTGCCCCCGGTGACATCCGGCGTGTAGTAGCAGAACTCCATGAGGTTTTTGACTTCTGTGGGCTGGAAGAGGCCCAGCAGCACTTCGCGAACAGCCCCTACTAACTGCGAGACAACTTGTCCCATAGTGGAGCAAGGCAAGAGGGCGGCACCGCCGAAGGTGCCGCCTTTCTGCGTTTCCCCACGGGACAAGGGGGACTGTCGGTCATTGTTTCGTATCGTTCTGGAAGGAGGCCCACATGGAAGATCCCGTACCCGTCAAGGAGGAATACACCTATCAAGTCGGCAAAATCCAATTCATTGTCACGCCCGTCTACAAGGACACAGGCGAGTCCATGCGTGACATCCTGTTGAAGCTGATGCTGGCCGATCTGGAGCCAGCCTAACTGTTCCATCGACATCCTTAACTCGAGCGGTCGGCAGAGGTATAACATTTATAGGATAAAACCTCTTGTTTGACGTCAGAAAGGAGGACATTTTGAAACAGTCAAGCAAGAAATTCTCTACCGGAACAGCCGCTCTCTACTGTCGGCTGAGCCGTGATGATAATATGGACAGCGAGTCCAACAGCATCCAGAACCAAAAGAAAATTCTCCAAAAGGCCGCCAAAGACAAGGGCTATACGGACACCATCTTTTTCGTGGATGACGGGATCACCGGCACTACCATGAAGCGCCCCGGCTTTCAGAAAATGATCGCCGCAATCGAGGCCGGGTACATCTCGGCGGTGTTCGTGAAAGACCTCTCCCGGCTGGGCCGCAACTACATTGAGGTTGGCAAGCTCACCGAGGAATTTTTCCCGCTCCATGATGTGCGGCTGGTGGCCGTTTCCGATGGCGTGGACAGCGACGAGGGCGAGGACGATTTCACCCCGTTCAAAAACATTATGAACGAATACTACGCCAAGGACATTTCCAAGAAACGCCGGATCGTCAATAAGATGAAAGGCAACGCCGGGATTCCGCTTTCGCCGCCGCCCTACGGCTACATAAAGAACCCGGATGATCCCCGGTTTTGGGTGATTGACCCGGAGGCCGCCGCCGTGGTGCAGCGCATCTATCAGATGACGCTGGAGGGCAGTGGGCTGGCGGAAATCGCCGCCGCCCTTGGAGCGGATGGGATCGTCAACCCCACCTATTATTGGCGGAGCCGGGGCGTCAACCGCTCCGGCAGCAAAAGTACAGTGGAGCCCACCAAATGGGGCCACACCACCGTCAAGAAAATCCTCACCTTGCAGGAATACTGCGGCGATGTGATTAACTTCAAGAGTTACTCCAAATCCTATAAGATCAAACGCCGCATTGAAAACCCGGAGGAAAACCGTGCCATCTTCCTCAATGTCCACGAGCCCATCATTGACCGTGCCACCTGGGAAAAGGTGCAGGCCCTCACCAAAGGCACCCGCCGCAAGCGGCCCCAGGTTACCCAGGAGCCCAGCGTGTTTTCCGGCTATCTGAAATGCCCGGAGTGCGGCGGCAATCTGAATTTCCACTTCAACCAGGGCAACCACGACATAAAGTTTTTCAGTTGTCAGAACCACAACTCCGGGCTCCGTAAATGCTCGTCCACCCATTATATCCGACTGGACTTCCTGGAGCGGGTCGTGCTGTATGAGGTCAATCGCCTCGCCGCCTTTTCCAGTGAGTACGAGGACGATTTCATCAAGGCCATTATGGGCCGCTCCGCCAAGGTTGCAGAAAATGTGAGGGTGCGGAAACAGCGGGAGTTGGATGCGCTGTTGGCCCGTGACAAGGAACTGGATATGCTCTTTGAGCGGCTTTACGAGGACAATGTTGCCGGTAAAATCGACGACGCCCGGTTTGCTAAAATGGCAAAGCGGTATGAGCAGGAGCAGGGTGAAAACGGCAAGCGGATTAAGGCGCTGCGCCTGGAGCTGAAACAATCTGAGAGCAAGCGCATGGACATTGACGGTTTTCTCACCACCGTCCGGCGCTATACCAACGCCGCCAAGATTACCAAGCGCATGGTGGGAGAACTCATTGACCACATCGATGTATATCAAGCGGAAAAGCAGGACGGCGTTACCACCCAGCACGTCGTGATCCATTACAACTGCATCGGTGCCTTTGATGTGCCGGACCGTCGGAAGATACCGGAGGCCGACATTATCATGGAAACGAGAAAGGGCGTAGCAGTCAGCTACGCCCCGGCGGTGTAAAGGTGGTGTGGGATATGAGAGCATTTCTCTATTGCCGTGTCGCCCATGACGATTCTTTCGCATTGGAACACCAGCGGTTTCTGCTCCAGCTCTACGCAAAGAAGGCGGGATATACCATCATCGGCGCTGCGGACGAATACGGCAGCGGGCTCACATTAGACCGCCCGGCGCTCCAGAAGGTAACCGAGGCCGTTGTCGCTGGCAAGGTGGATGTGGTGTTAGTCCATAACCTGACCCGGGTAGGCCGGGAGTGGGGCATGACCCAAAGCTACATTGACCTGCTCACCCGGCATAAGGTAAAGCTCTTGTGCATCCGGGATCGACTGCTGTTCGATGAAAACGGCGCTGCCCCAATTTTGACAATAAAAAATGCGGAGTGTCCTTTGTAGGATACTCAGATCCTATAAGGACACTCCGCATGGTCCGAGTGACAGGACTTGAACCTGCGGCCTCTTGACCCCCAGTCAAGCGCGATACCAAACTTCGCCACACCCGGATAATAGCTCCTACAAGAGCCTCAAGTATATTACCACACATTCCGTTGGAATGCAAGGGGAAAATGCAAAAAAATATCACCGATCAGAAACTTCTTTTCTCTCCTCTATTTCTCCTCCTTGTTCCTTCTGCTGTAAAGCCGTCCGAAGGTTTCCTATAGGAATCCTCCGGACGGCCCGAAACGGAAGTGTACATGTTTCCTACATGAAATTACCGGGCACCCTCAAATTCATCGTAAAACCTCTGGTGAATTACCTGTACCGCCCGATCCGCATCGCTGATATGTACCAAAACAGACACCTTGATCTCACTGGTAGAAATCATGTTGATGTTGATCCCAGCGTTGAACAGGGCTTCAAACATGGCCGCAGCCACACCGGGGCTGTTAACCATGCCGGCACCCACAATGGAGACTTTCGCAATGTTATCAGATACATCGATATGGTCAAACTGAATGCTGTCCCGATTTTCTTCCAGCAGCTTTTGAGCCAGCTCCATATCCGCCTTTGCTACGGTGAAACTGATATCCTTGGTATCGCTGCGGCCAATAGACTGTAGGATAATGTCCACATTCACGTTATTTCTGGCCAGCAAGGAAAAGATCTTAAATGCAATGCCAGGAGTATCCTCCAGGCCCACCAAGGCCAGACGGGCAATATTTTTATCCTTCGCGACGCCGCTGATGTGGGATTCTTCCATGGTCTTGACTACCTCCTTGACTTTTGTGCCGGGCTTCCCCGAGAAGCTAGAAAGCACCTCCAGCTTTACACTGTACCGCTTGGCCATCTCCACCGAGCGGTTGTGGAGCACCTGGGCCCCCAGGGTGGCCAACTCAAGCATCTCATCGTAGGTGATCTCCTCCAGCTTGTGGGCGGAGGGCACCAGGCGGGGATCAGCGGTATACACCCCATCCACATCGGTGTAGATCTGGCACAAATCTGCATTCAGGGCCGCCGCAAGCGCCACTGCCGAAGTGTCCGATCCACCCCGTCCGAGGGTGGTAATGTCATCATACTTGTTGATTCCCTGAAAACCAGTAACGATGACGATCCGCCGCTTATTCTCTAGCTCATCCCGCACTCGCTCGGTCATCACCCTCTTAATCCGGGCATTTCCGTAGCCGGAATTGGTACGGAAGCCTGCCTGCCACCCAGTCAGGGAAACTACTGGATATCCCATGGCCTCAATGGCCATGGCACACAGGGAGCAAGAAATCTGTTCACCTGTGGATAACAGCATATCCATCTCCCGCTTGGATGCGGAGGGATTGATCTCCCTCGCCTTTTCAATCAGGTCATCGGTGGTATCTCCCTGGGCGGACAGCACCGCCACCACACGGTTGCCCCGTTGATAAGTATCCGTGATGATCCGGGCCACATTACGCAGACGCTCAGCATTGGCCACTGAGGTACCACCGAATTTCTGTACGATCAATGCCATTTCCTTCTTCATCCCTTCGGACAATATTCCTGAATTATCTTATGCCAACCCGCCGGATCAGTTGAGTACCCGGATGACAGAGCGCACATCCAAGCTGCTCAGCTTTTCCAGCAGCTGGGGCTGCGTCAACTCCTCCTCTGTCAGGCAAGCCGCTTCCTCTCCGGAGGCGCCGCTCCGGGCCAATAGCTTCACCTCACCCAAAGCTGAGCGCAGCTCATCCGCGCCGGCGTTGACCCGGACATACCAGCGGCTGGCCAGATTTCCCGTACCAGATACCGCATCCGGCCCGCCGGGAGCCCAGCACAGAGCCTTGCGATGCCCCATGTTTCGGGCAATATCCATTACATCGGCCACTACTGCGGAGGCGGTGGGCAGCTTTCCTGCCCCCCGGCCATAGAACATGACATCTCCAATGGCATCCCCTCGGACGGAGATGCCGTTGAACACATCCTCCACCCCGGCCAGGGGATGGCTGACGTCCACCAAGTGGGGCGCCACATAGGCGCAGATTCTGCCGTCCTCCATCCTGATGGCCCGACCCAGCAGCTTGATCTTCTTACCCGCCCCCTCGGCATAGTCCACGTCGGCCAGCGTCACCTTGGTGATCCCTTCGGTGGGCACCTGGTCGGGATAGATATGTCTTCCAAAGGCTATGGCAGACAGGATGCAGATCTTCCGGCAGGCATCCTGTCCCTCCACATCGGCGGATGGATCCCTCTCTGCGTAACCCTTTTCCTGAGCCTCCCGCAGCGCCTGCTCAAAGGACAAGCCGGCCTTGATCATCCGAGTCAGAATGTAGTTGGTTGTCCCGTTCAAGATACCGTAGATCTCCAGGATCTCATTTGCGGCCAGGCACTGAGACAGGGGCCGGATGATGGGGATACCGCCCCCCACACTGGCCTCAAAAAGGTAGCATACCCCTTTCTCTTTGGCCAGCTGGGTCAGCTCATAGCCGTGGGTGGCCACCAGCTCCTTATTGGAGGTCACCACACTCTTGCCCGCCTCCAGTGCCCGCCTAGTGAAGTCCAGGGCTGCTGTAGCTCCGCCAATGGTCTCCACCACAATATTAACCTCAGGATCCGACTCAATCACAGAGAAATCCTTAACAAACAGATCCGAAAATGGGCTGTTCGGGAAGTCCCGCACATCCAGAATATACTTCAGCTTAACCAGATCGTCTGTCTTCTGGGCGATGCTGTTCTCATGTCCGGTGAGCACCTCAGCCACCCCGGAACCAACAGTGCCAAAGCCTAAAACCGCAACATTTACCATGGTCTTTTCCACCTCGTGTCTATACTCAGCCCGCCAGTACCTCGCAGCGGACCACTTCCTTCTTCTCCCGCAGGGCCGTGAGCAGATCCTCCAGATCAGACTCTAGCCCCATAGTCTCCAGTCCCACCGTCACCGGCGCGGCATCCCCTCCGGGAATAGCCTGGTGGATCGTCAGCACATTGCCCCCCCAATCCGCAAAGGTATTCAACACCGAGGACAGCGCCCCAGGTTCATTGCGCAGCAGGATCTGAATGGTTACAATCCTGCCATGGATCATATCCTGAAAGGGACGAATGGCATCCTTGTACTTATAAAAGGCGCTGCGGCTGATCCCGGCACGACGGGTGGCTGCATTCACGGTACGCACCTCGCCGGTTTCCAATAACCGTTTGGCGTCCGCCACCTTCAGGTAGATCTCCGGCAATGCCGACGCCTCCACGATGAAATACTTTTGCCTTGGGGACATATCCATTTCTCCTCCTCGCTCTCTGCCCACCCTTTTGTCTCTGTACTGCGGTCTATTGTATCACAGAGAAGGACATTTCTCAATTCCTATTTGGCCCTGTTTTCACCAAACATTTCCCCGCTCCCGTCTGGATTTCCGGCAGGATGCAAAAAATCTCCGCGAAAGGCGAACTTTCGCGGAGATTTTTGGACGGTCAATCTGTCCCCCCTGAATCCGGCGGGACCTCCGGCGTGGGCTCCACCGGCGGGCTGGACTCCACCGGCGGGTCACTGGGTTCCACCGGGGGCTCGCTGGGCTCCACAGGAGGCTCGTAGTTGGGCCAGGTGGTCTCATCCTCCGGATCAAAACCGGGCCACTCCTCTTCCGTGGGCCAGGTCTCGGGGTCATTGATGTCAAAGATGCTGGGGTCATACGGCTGGCCGTCGTGAGTATCGCAGTAGCGGTCCTCCTCGTTGGGGAAAAGCGTTTCGTAGATGGAGATCAGGGCGTACTCATCCCCGATGGTAACGGAATCGCTGACAACTTCTCGTTCATAATCCACCATGGTGATGGTGCGCACCGACTCCTCCGGGCAGTGCTCCCCAGCCAGCTTGTAGGCGCCGGTCTCCTCCCCGTTGGCGTCCAGGATGGGGCAGTCCAGGCAGATCTCCACCGGCACATGGCAGACGCAGTACTCCGTGGGGCCGTCCCCCGCCGCCAGGTAGAAGGTCTGGCTCCGGTTGCCCCGGGAGTCGTTCTGGCAGTCCTCGGTGGCCAGGTTGCCGCAGTCCATGCACACGGTGTAGGCCCGGAGATTGTCCAACATGGGGAATTCCCGGCGTTCCAGGCCCTGGTGGACCAGGGTCATGACCTCCCGCCACAGGTAGACGGAGGGGTTGCCCCACTGGTCGTTGACGATCTCATCATATTGGGGATAGCCGGACCAGACGGCGGCGGTATAATGGGCGGTGTAGCCAGCAAACCAGAAGTTGTAGGAGTTGTCCGAGGTGCCCGTCTTGCCCGCCACCAGCTGGCCGCTGATCCGGGCGCCGGTGCCGGTACCAGAGGTGACGGCGCTGGTGAGCATGCTGTTGATATAGTAGGCGGTGGTGTCCTTGATGGCCTCGCCATTGGTCTGGGGGGTGTGGTCCACCACCACGTTGCCGTCCATATCCTCCACCAGCAGGAAGGTGGTGGGTTCGGTGTAGGTGCCGTTGCGGGGGAAGGTGGCAAAAGCGGCAGCCATTTCAAAGGTGGTCACGCCCCGGGTCAGTCCACCCATGGCCAGGGGGCTGTAATCGTAATCAGTCTTCCACTCCCCGGCGCTGTTATAGTAGCCCTCCTCCAGGGTGGTGATGCCAAACCGCTCCTCCAGGAATCGGAAAGACTCCTCCGGCGTCACCAACTCCAGCACCCGGGTGGCGATGGTGTTCTTGGACTCGATGACCCCCTGGAGGACAGTATACAGGCCGGAGTAGCCCCGGGGCAGGTTCAGCGGCCACACCTGGCCGTTGAGGATCCGGACCGGCGCGTCGTCCAGCACGGTGGCCGGGGTGATCAGCCCCATCTCCAGCCCGGGGGCGTACACCGACAGGGGCTTGAAGGAGGAGCCAGGCTGGCGGGTGGCCAGGGCGTTGTTCCAACCCCGGTTAACCTCCTTCTCCCCCAGGTCGCCCGACATAGCCACCACATAGCCGGTGGTGTTGTCCACAATGGTGATGGCGGAGGACAGCTCCTGGCCGGTGCTGGAAATATAACGGGAGGCATCCCAGTTCTCAAAAATCTGGTCCACGCTGGCCTGGGCGTCCGGGTCGAAGGGGGTGTAGATGCGCAGGCCGCCGGAGTATACCAGCTGGGTGGCCGCCCGCTCGGCCATGCCCTCCTCCTCCATGAAATAGTCGATCAGCTCGCTGATGACCGCGTCCACGTACCAGGAGTTGACGTTTCCGCTGTCCTCTTCCTCCACCACCGGGGTGCCGTCCTCGTTGAACTGCACGTCTCCGGTGTAAGCGTCGTCCCAGGTGAACACCAGGGTCTCGGCCACAGCGGCGTCATATTCCGCCTGGGTGATGGTGCTGTAACCGTTGGAACCGTCCGCGTCCAGCATCTCGCCCAGGATGAGCTCCTGCCGGGCCTTGTTGTAGTCCCGGCCGTTCCAGATTTCTGCCGGACCGTAGTTCTCCGCCCCGCAGTAGCTGCAGGGCTCGTCGTTGGACAGGGAGTAGGTCCCGCATTCCAGGCAGGGATAGCGGGTGACGTTGAGCTGGGCGTTGGGGCTGTATAGGGACGGGTTGTTGGTGATGCCCGCCAGAGAAGCGCACTCAGCCAGGGTCAGTTCAGACACCGGCTTGCCGAAGTAGAACTCCGAAGCCGCCTGCACTCCGTAGCAGCTGTTGCCCAGATAGATCACATTGAGGTAGAGCTCCAGAATCTCATCCTTCTCATAGTGGTCCTCCACGTAGAGGGCGGTGAAGATCTCGCTGATCTTGCGGGTGACCGTCACATCGTCATACTGGGTGAGGTTCTTGATAAGCTGCTGGGTGAGGGTGGAGCCGCCGAAGGTGTTGCGCATGCCCAGGAACATGTTGACAAAGGCGCCGGCGGTGCGGTACCAGTCCACCCCATCGTGATCCCAGAAGCGGTGGTCCTCAATGGCCACCACCGCGTTGATCAGATCCTCTGGAATATCCTCATAGTCCACCCACTCCTGGTTCTGCGATCCCACCAGGGTAGTCAGCTCCCGGGCCTGGCCATTGTCATCATAATAGTAGATAACAGAGTTCTCGTTGAGGGTGTAGGCATCCAAATCCAGCGTGGCGTTGGGCAGGACTGCCGTTTTGATGTAGACCGCGGCGTAGCAGGCCAGGAAAGCCCCTGTCACGATGCCAATCAAGAGCAAGGTCCCCAAAACCTGGAAGATGCGAAGAAACACTGTGGCCACTGTGGAACGTTTTTTTCGTGGCTGCTTTCCAGCATAATCCTCTCTCTGCGCCCGGCGTCCGCCCCGGGCCTGGGAGTGCCGTTGGGGCGCGTCATAACTATGATTATTCTCTGCCATTCAAATACCTCCGATGTATGCAGACACGCCATATCGCGCGTCACCTTCGATCGACTTTCAGTATAGAATAGAGCGTACCCAGTTTGGGCACATATAGGGGCAGTATACCACACCCGCGCATTTTTGTCCACCCTGACGGGGCGGTCATCCCCCATAGCCACCCCCTCCCTGTTGTTTCGCGCATTTTCAGCATGCCTTCTCCCGGAGCGGATTTTTTCCTTCTCCCCCCTTGCATTTTTTCATGGGAGACGCTACAATAGGAATGGCTTAAACCGATGTCGAAAGGAGTGAACCCCATGAGCGAAGCGTTCGGTCCTGATTTTGTCAGCGTTACCGATGACGAGGGCAACGAATTTGAGCTGGAGCATTTGGGCACCTTAGAGTATAAAGGGTGCACCTATATGTCCTTCCTCCCTGCGGATATGGATGAGGCGGACGAGGATTATGGGTTGATTCTCCTGAAGGTAATCGAGGAGAACGGTGAGGAACTCCTGGCCGATATCGATAATGAACAGGAGCTGGATGAGATTTATGACCTGTTCATGGAGCAGCTGTTCTCTGAGGAGGATGAGGAGTAAGCTTCTCTTCCCCTGCCGGGTTCTAACTACGTGTCCACCCGTTTAAAACCCACATCTTTTATACGGGACGCTGAACTCGTACCGCGGATCGCAGGCCTCCCAGCCCTCTCCGGAGGTGTCTGGACGTTGGAAGCGGAGAAACGGCGCGGAAGCGACCCACCTGCATTCACGTGCAGGTTTTTAATCGGGCGGCACGGCCACGGCGGGGGTTTTGACCAATTTTGCGGGAGAGCGGACGCTCTCCCGTTTTTTATTTTTCTCTTCTCATTCAAGCACAAAAATTTGTCTGTTTTGTGGCCGGTTTGTGAATTTTCCGTAGAATCAGGCTGAAACTCGATTTTTTCCTTGCAAGGCTTGACACACCGTGCTATAATGTCCCCATTCGGCACATCGGCACCTGGAGGATGTGCTTTTGTTCCGTCTATGTGAAACACCAGAAACTGAGAGGATTGATATACCATGAGCGCATCCAGAGAGAAGAAGCAGCGCCAGGGCAGCGGCCCCTCTGACAAGGCCGCGCAGGCCAACCAGAAGCAAGCTGCCTATAAGCGCAAGGTCCGCACCTACACCAGCATCGGTGTTGTCGTAGCCGTACTGGTCGCCGCGCTGCTGATTTGGAACTCCGGCTTTTTCCAGAGCCGTGCCCTTGCCGCCACCATTGGCGATAACGAGCTGAGCGCCGCGGAGCTGAGCTACTATTACTACGACGTCCGCTACCCCTATACCATCTATAGCATGATTGACACCAGCGTCCCCGACGACGAGCAGATCTATGACGAGGAGGAGGGCACCACCTACCACGACTTCTTCCTGGAGGAGGCTCTGTCGGCCGCCCAGTCCGAGCTGGCCCTATACGATGCGGCCATCGCCGCCGGATACTCCCAGGAGGATATTCAGGATGATCTGGACGCCAGTATTGCCTCCTTCCAGTCCGCCGCTGCCAGCAGCAATTACAGCTACCGCTCCTATCTCGTGTCCCGCTATGGTAAGTTCATGACTCCCTCCATCTTTGAGCGGCTCCTGGCCAGAACCCTGCTGGCCTCCCTGTACGCCAATGATATGGGCCAGGAGTTCTATGACTCCTATTCCACGGAAGACCTGGAGGCTTACTACGAGGAGCACGCCGATGATGTGGATGATTTCGAGTACTCCTACCTCTATTTCACGCCCGAGGCCGTCATGAATACCGATGACGACGGCAATGAGCGGACCGAGGAGGAATTGGAAGAGCTGACCGCCCAGGCCCTGGCTGATGCGGAGGCCCTGGCGGAGGAGGCTCTGGCCGCCTACGAAGACGGCACCGATGTGGCAGACCTCATCGAGGAGTATGAGCCCAACAGTTCTGGGGATCACACCACAGTTACCGGAACCAGCAGCATCAGCAGCACCTACCGGGACGAGCTGCTGGAGCTGGAGGAGAATGAGGCTACTGTGGTGGAGAACGGCGAGTCCGGCTACTATCTGATCATTTTCCACAGCCGCGGCCGCAACGAAGATCTCACCGCTGATGTGCGTCATATCCTGATCCGGGCCGAAACAACTACGGACGAGGATGGCAATACTGTGGAGCCCACAGACGAAGCTTGGGAGTCCGCCCTTTCGGAAGCTGAGGATATCTTGGCCGAGTATGAGGCCGGTGAACTCACTGCGGAAGCCTTTGGTGAGCTGGCAAACGAATACTCTGACGACACTGGATCCAACACCACCGGCGGACTGTATGAGGCTGTCGCCCGCACCGACAGCTATGTAGAGGAGTTCCTGGACTGGATCTTTGAGGACGGACGCCAGGCGGGCGACACCGGCATCGTGCGGCACGAAGGCGATGTAGAGTCCTCCACTTCCTATTGGGGCTATCACATCATGTACTTCCAAGGCTGGAACGAGGCCGAGTGGATGCTGGATGTGCGCAGCGACATGAGCCAGGAAGACCTCACGGAGCTGCAGGACAGCCTGCTGGAGAACGATGCCTACGCCATCACCACCGCAGACGGCGCCAAGTACCTGGGAGCTTAAGCAGCGCCAAAGCAATCCGTAACAAAAAGGGGCCGGACGCGCAGTCCGGCCCTTTCCTTTCAGGGGGAGAATCCTATGGACAACCAGTTTATCCGCACGGAAATGCTGCTGGGCTCCGACGGGGTAGCCCGACTGGCACGCAGCCATGTGGCTGTGTTTGGCCTGGGGGGCGTGGGCGGCTGGTGCGCCGAGGCGCTGTGCCGGTCCGGGGTGGGCGAGCTCACCCTGGTGGACCAGGATACCGTGTCGGCAAGCAACCTGAACCGCCAGGCCGCCGCCCTCCACTCCACTCTGGGTATGGAAAAGGCGCAGACCACCGTCCTGCGCCTGGCGGACATCAACCCCGCCTGTATCCTCCATCCCGTGGCCGCCCGGTATGAAGCGGAACGGCGGGAAGAGTTTTTCCAGGCCACTTATGACTACATCGTGGATGCCATCGACCTGGTCAGCTGCAAGTTGGATTTGATCGAGACTGCCCACCGCAGGGGTGTTCCCATCATCTCCGCTCTGGGAACTGGCAACAAGCGGGACGCCCAGCAGCTGCGTATCGCCGACCTGTCCAAAACTGAGGGCTGCCCCCTGGCCAGGGTGGTGCGGAAAGAACTGCGGGCCCGGGGCATCGTCCACCACCAGGTGGTGTACTCCCCCGAGCTGCCTTACGCCGCCTGGCAGGGGGATGAGACCCCGCCCCCCGGGCGGCGCAGCATCCCTGCCAGCGCCATGTGGGT
>ERZ809224.2213-NODE-2213-length-12426-cov-5.203460_pt1 | contig 12426 bp, 8 predicted proteins | sample MGYA00520513_ERZ809224 | MGnify/ENA primary metagenome ERZ809224 (study PRJEB31576, sample SAMEA3212658) | Homo sapiens | biome: human-gut; feature: human gut; material: fecal | place: Sweden | collected 2012 ...
GATGATATATTGGCTAATATTTGTGTTAGCTAATCTGTAGACATTAAGGAGCAGCATATGAGAATTGCTTGTGTGAAAGTTAAGAACTACAGGAACATAGATGGAATTAGTGTTATGCTCAACCCAGAGTGCAGTTATATCATCGGGGAAAACAATCTCGGCAAAAGCAATTTTCTGTCGCTTTTAGCTACAGTTTGTGGCGGTAGGGGCTTTGAAGAAAAAGATTTCGCCAATTCTGATAACCCTATCGAGGTCGAACTGGATATTATTCTTCGCCCCACCGAACATGGCTTTTTCGGCGATAATTTTTCTCCAAATGATGCTTCATTAATAAAAATAAGATATCACCAGACTGTCGAGGACGCATACCCATCTATTATCAGCTTTGAATCCAATGAAAGCATAGCTCCCCGTCAAATGCGAAAAGTCAACTTCCTTAAATATGAAACCACATCCTCGCCGAGTAAGGAGCTGCGCCTTGATATGAAGAATGGGATGGGGCTTCTATTAAGCACTATAATTGACCAATTCAACAGTGAAGAATCTCCTACATTTCTTAATAGAGAGCAAGTTAACAAGCTGATGGAATTTATCAACGGATACCTCAACAAAATCCGGAGTTTTCGAGATTATTCTATTAAAGCAACTGTTGCTCCAAACCCAACAGAGATGCTTACGAGTTTACTCTATTTATCTGATGGTGAAAGAAAAATCGAGACTACCGGTAGCGGAGTCCAATACATGGCAATGGCATCTGTTAATATAGTTTGTCAAATAATGGAACTATATAGGAGCAAATCCGTTCAGTTTGCTGATTTGCTATATACGGATACTTCTGGCAATAAACTGTTGCCACTTGTTTTATCCATTGATGAACCAGAAGTTCATCTCCACCCGTTCCTTCAAAGATCTCTCATTGGTTTTTATAAGCGAATTCTGAGTAATGCTGATGCCGATTTTGCACAACTACTGAAAACATGTTTTGGTATTGATGGCATTGATGGACAACTAATCATCGTAACCCATTCGACTGATGCTTTGGCTGGGGATTATCGAAACCTGATTCGTTTTTGTAAGAACGGTGACAAAACATCTGTTATTAGTGGCTATGCACTTCGTCCAATTCAAGGCAACAACGTCACCGGACGTATTAAGGCAGAAAATGAAAAACATCTTATTATGCATTTTCCTGAGATTAAAGAAGCGTTCTATGCTAAATGCGCTATTTTGATCGAGGGTGAGACGGAGTATGGATGCATTAATGCCTTTGCCGATAAGCTGGGTATATCCCTTGACGATTACGGAATCTGTGTAATCAATGCAAGGGGTGAAGAGTCGATTAAGCCGCTTCGTCGTTTACTTGCGTTTTTTGCAGTCCCCAGTATAGCTATTTACGATGGCGATGTTAAGGCTGGACATTCACCAGACGTGGATGAATTTTTCACGTCCGAACTATGCTTTGAGATAGAAATTGTCAAAACGCTCTATACTGCTGGAAAAGCGACGGTGGTTAGGAATATTGCTCTCAGCAGGGATAGTAGGGCCAATTCTATTGAATTGGATATTAACTTTGTCCGGAAGCATTTTGAAAAGATGAATATTGGCCTAGCTGACTATATACCCAGGAAACTGTGTGATGTAAGCGATGACAACAAAGAAGATTTTTGCCAAATGTTTTCAGCATGGTTTATGGCAAGGAAAGGGGTTCTTCTCGGCAGGATTATCGGTGATGAGATACCTGCACTAAACATCCCTTCCTGCTACAGCAATGCCATAAAAAGGGCACAGGAGGTAGCAGCAAATGCATGATCCTAATTTTGAAAGAATCAAACAAGAAATTGCTGCCCAACATGGAGGCGATGTAAAACAGCTCAAAGTTATTTTCTCTGACTGTTCACGCATGATAGTAGAAGCACCCGCAGGCTATGGAAAGACAACCACGATGATAAGCCGAATTGCTTACTTATTCGCTTCTGGCCGAATTCCAAATCCCAAGAGAATCCTCACCCTTACTTTTAGTGTGAATGCTGCCCTGAAGATCAAGCGTGAAGTCGCAGGAAAACTACCTTCATTGCTTGGCTTACAAAACAGTCCGATATCGATTGGAGAAAAGGTTACAATTACGAATTATCATGGCTTCTGCAAAGGCATATTGAGAAAATACGGATACCTTATTGCAGATGCATTGCGTAAGGATGTTAATCTCCTTAGAGCCGTTGGAGACAGTGATATAGAGAAACAAATGAACCTTAGAACGGCACTTGCTCCCGTCGAACTTCAGAGTTTAAAGGCTGTAGAAGATGCCATAAAAGCGGCCCGTGTTCCTAATGCTGAGATGATTCGCGCATACAATGATATTGTCATTAAGAAATTGCTCCCACTTGACTACATTACCCACAATTCTGTTATCTTGTTTGTGTTGGAAATCTTTGCAAGTTTTCCAGAGGTTAAAAGATTCTATCAGAGTTACTACCCGCTTATTGTTGTTGATGAGTTTCAGGATACAAACTGTATAGCCTGGGCACTGCTTGAATCCGTTATTTCTGATCAGACACAGTTACTCTTTCTGGGTGACCCATTGCAGCGGATATACGGTTTCATAGGTGCACTACCAAAAATCATGTCTATAGTTGTTAATGAATATGGTATGTCTGCAGTAGCACTTTCAAAGAACTATCGTTTTCACAACAATCAAGAAATGCTCAAGTTAGATAAAAATATCAGAGCTAATGCTGCATATTGCTTTACAACAACTGTCGCAGATGAAGATGTCGCCAAGCTCCCGGCATTATGGGGTACAACCCAAAAAGATGAAGCAATAAAGGTTGTTGCTAAAGTAAAAGACCTTATGGGACAAGAGAATGTGAAAATTGCACTTCTATTTCGAAGTCGAAGTAAGAATGCGGAAATTGTTGAGGACGCGCTTGCACAGAGTAGCATTCCATACTTTTATGGAATGTTTACTGACGAAGATACGGAGTATGTTGAGTTTCATATCAGGTGCCAGGAGATGTTTATCAAGCGATTTGGTAAGTCAAAGGCGATAAACAAAAAGACGCTGAAAGCTTTTTCTAATGATGTAAAATCTGTATATGCAACATCTACAGGCAAGACCGTCAATTCTTTACTTAAACTACTTAATGCCCTTATGGAAAAAGTGGCTATTGATTACTCAGACCTCATCCCCGAAGACAAATATACTCTGTTATTGGATATTTTTGAAAACCGTCAACTAAAACAAGCAATGGAATATGTCGACTCACGCGTGATTCTTTCTACTGTTCATGGTGCGAAAGGTCTGGAGTGGGATTATGTGATAGTATGTGATGTTGAACAATGGGTATTTACTTTTATTTGCAGGGACTGCCCAAGCAAGGCATTACAGGGCGGATCCGTTTGTAGACTACCGCAAAACATACCAATGCAAATGCTTCCAACATTACTGGACGATCTTTGCGTGTTTTATGTTGCGCTAACAAGGGCTAAAAGGCAAGCATTTATATCTGCTAGCGGAGAACGCTTTAATTACAGTGGCCGACAATTCACAGGTGGAAAGATTTGTTGTTTTGCTTTAGTTAATGGCGTTAAATTAATTAATGCTGCTCTCGACAGTAGTGCCTAAAGTTTTCTGCTTTCAACATCATTGTTTGTGTATTGAGAGATTAGTATAAATGGCAGCCCGATGTCACATTTCTGGCAGGCGCCCGCCGATGACAAGGAAATCGAGCCGTGGTAAGATTGTAGCGTCGAATAGTGGGTATGGCAATTCCACCGCCTTTTGCAAAGCGCAGAAGGCGGTTTTTCATACCTAAACTTCATCAAGGAGGAACTTCCATGACAGAAAAGCGAACCCTCAAAGAGCGTGCCGTGCAAGGCTACTGGTCCATCGTCGGTGTTGCCGGCGCGCTCATCCTTTCGCTGCAGCCCGTGCTGGCGGACGACATCTGGACGCGGTTTTCCACGATCATGAAGGACGTGTATGGCGAGCTGGTGGGCATATCAACCATCGTGGCTGTTACGGCTGCTGCCGTCGCCCTGCTCATCAGAATGATCTCCCGCAACCAGCGTGCCGTGGACGAGGCTACCAGTTGGTTGAAAAGGATTATCGTGACCTGGCTCGTGCTCAATACGCTCGGCTTCGCGGTCGCCTACCTCCAGCCCTTGATCCAGGGCGGCATGTACAACGGGTAATGAGCAAACACAAAACCCAGCGCCAAGGAGGTGAGCGCCGTTGGATCTGAGCTGGATCTTTGAAAGCATCGTAAATTGGGTGGCGTCCATTGTAACAAGCATCATGGACGCCATCTCCGGTATCTTTTTGAATGCCTTGGGGACTGACATGACCGCAATGGAGCAGTATTTCCCATTCGTGACCGAGGCATTCTCCATATTCCAATACACAGCATGGGCGCTGCTGTTCTTGATCACAGTCTGGCAGTTGTTCCGTGTATTTGGGGGGCCGGTGACTGAAGCCGAGAACCCGTGGCAGCTATTGGTTCGCAGCGCCATTTTCGCAATCCTCATAGGCTACGCCAAGCCCATATTCCTCCTGGCGCTGGACATTGCCCGCGCTCCATATACCGCTCTCATGGATGCCACGATGGACCCGGGGAGTTTCACTTTTGCGGGTGTGGAGCAGGTCTTAACGAATGGCTTGACGACGCTGGTATCTACCATCACCGTGATCGGCCCGCTGTTGACCATCATCCTCATGATCTCTCTTGGGTGGAATTACTTCCGAATGCTTCTCGAATGCGTTGAACGATATGAAATGGATCGTACCGCTCATACTGACTGTAGTGTTTTTAGTTTCCGGCTGCACTGGCACGCCTGACACCCAGTCCGCTCCCGCACCCGTAGAATCGACAACGCAAACGGCGGAATTGCCCTTGGATCTGCAGAATGCCGGAGACAATACGCCGATTGACCCTCATTCGGTAGAACCCACTCCGAAAGCTTCCGAGGATGAGCAACCCGAGGCCCGGAATTCCGCACCCACTACCCCAACTGTAGAACCCACACCGGAGAAGCCGAAAGATGAGTCGACGCGGACCCAGAGCACTCTGAATCCGGAGGCCACGGTCAAACCCACCTCGAAGCCGCAACGCACACCGTCCGCTACGCAGCCATCGGCAACTCTGGAGATTGTGCTGCCCACGCTTGCCCCGGAACCCACGCAGAAGCCTACGGCAAAACCAACGAAAAAATCCACTGAGAAGCCGACGTCATCGCCGGAACCTCCGCCGCCCACCAAAGCGCCAACTACGCCGCCGGAAGAACCGCCCGCGCAGCCCGAAAAGACAGAACCGCCCGCTGCGGGATATACGGACGCAACGCACCTGTGCGCATCGTTCATGGACGCTATCAATACGGAGAAGGCAGCCAACGGCGCTGTGTCCGGCAGCCTTGATTCAGGGCTTTGCAGCATCGCTCAAGACAGGGCGCGGCAGATGGCCGAAGCGTGCAAGGCGTCTCATATAGGCTCGGGTTATCCCGAAACGGTGGGCGCGATGGGCAGTGAAAACGGCGTTACCAACCGCGGCCGCAACTCCGTCCACCATAGCCCACAGCTCATGGACTGCACGAGCTTTGGCGTGGGCGTTGCCATCGGCAGCGACGGGATGTACTACTACAGCATTATCGGAGAATAGATTTGAGATATTTCCGTAAGTTGAGTTGCTAATTTGCGGATAATTGGGTATAATAGTATTGCGGTATGCGATATTGCCGCAATACTTGATTTACTCAGCCGGGAGGTATCTGTATGCTGATAGAATATGAGTTCAGTAATTTCCGCTCTTTCGCAGAAGGAGCAACGCTGTCTATGCGTGCCGGAACGCAGACAACGCTCAACGAGAACCTGATCCGCAGCGGCCGCAAACGGTATTTACCATCGGCGGTCATTTACGGCCCCAACGCAAGCGGAAAATCCAACATCATCATGTCGCTCTCGCTCATGCGCGAAATCGTTCTGCAGGGCGGCATAGACGCCGGCACGCCGGAGCTGAACGAGCTGGAGATCTATCCGTTTGCGTATGACAGCACGCAAAAGCTCATGAGCTTCTGCATTGAGTTTGAAAGCGCAGGCAAGCATTTTAGGTACAATTTAGAAATCGAGGTCGATCCCTTCAGCAGCAAGGGAAAGCGCAAGATCATATCAGAGGTGCTTGCCATGTCGAACGAAAGGACGCTTGTACCTCTGTTCATGCGCGATGAAACAAAAGTCGGCATCCAAAGGATCAAGCCCGCGCTTGATATGCTGGGCGGCAGCGAAAAACTGTTGGGCGAGTTTGAGGAGCGGATCAACAAGAACCTCGATCCCGCACGGCTGTTTTTGACCAATGCGTTCAAGTCCATCGTCAGCAGTGAGATCGCGGATATGGTCATAGACTTCTTCCGCAACAAGCTGGTGGTCGTAAGCGACTTCACGCTCAAGAGCACCAACCTCATGTTTTCTATGGAAGAGCTGCCGGATAAGGACTTCGTCGCGTGGAACAGAATACTCGACGGATTCGTGAAAAGCGCCGATTTCGGGCCCCAGCAGATCCTGCTCAAGTCAAAGAAGACCGACGACGAGCATACGGCGCAGATGCGCTTGATGTCTCTCTACAAGGTTGGCGGCAAGAATGTGATGCTGCCGGCCGACAAGATGGAATCTCGCGGTACGCTCAAGCTGTTGGATTTTGCCATACCCTTTGTAGACCTGTTTGCAAAGGGCGGCGTGTTTGTGATCGACGAGTTCGACTCAGCGATCCATCCGGAGCTGGTGAAGGGCATCATCGCCCTTTTCAACGACCCCGATGTAAACAAGGCCGGCGCGCAGCTTGTATTCACCACGCATAATCCCATTTATCTGAACAACAAAATGTTCAGAAGGGATCAGATATTGTTCGTTGAAAAGGATCGTGAAAGCTATCGCAGCGTCCTGTACTCGCTGGCGGACTTTGGCTCCGCCGGTGTGCGCAACGACCAAAATTATCTGATCAACTACTTCAAAGGCAAATACGGCGCACTGCCATACATTGATTTTGCGGGGCTTTTGGAACAGCCGGCCGAGGAGGCAAAACCATGATAAAGAGAAGTACCTACCTCTGCGTCTGTGAGGGGCAGCAGGAAAAGATGTATCTTGCTCATATCTCCAAGCTGCTCAACCGTTTCCCCGAGCGGGTCGTGAGCTTCAACACAACGATCGGACGCCCAAAGCGACTGGAAAAGCTCGTTTTTGCGGAATACGATAACGCCGCGCTTTTCGATCAGGATGGCCGTCAGCCGGAGTTCGAGGAAAGCATACGCGTTTGCCAAAGCCTAAACCGTTCGGGGCAAAAAGGGCGAAGTAAAAAAAGCGTTTATCACGCATACAGCAACGTGAACTTCGATCTATGGCTCATACTGCATAAAGAGGACTTCGCAAGGCCTGTGACGGCAAACGATGCGTATGTGTCGGACGTGCGGCGTATCTATCAGCTCGGACGCGAGGCGGACATCAAGGAGGAGGCTGTTATCAGCCGTATCCTGAGCCAAATCACGCTGGATGATGTCCGCAGCGCCATTCTGAGAGCGGACGCGATACGCGCCAGCAAACCGCAAACCGATGCGAAAAACATCTACAGCGCGATATGCTATGACAACCCCGATTTTTCATTGCATGAGTTTTTGAGAACGGTACTCAAAGAATGCGGTGAGCTGTAAGCAGTCTGCGTAAACGCACATAACGATTTAAGAGCGCTTCGGCGCTCTTTTCTTATACAGTAAACGAAATCAACTGGGAGGTAACAATGAAAAATCACAAATGGGCGTCGCTATTGGCGGCGCTTTTGTGCGTGGCACAGCTTCTTGTGCCTATGTCCGCAATGGCGTCTACCGCACAGACGCCAACAAGGGTGCCGGAGGTCGGCGAAGCAGTCACGGTCTACACCAAGGCCGACATGGTACTTGATTTCAGTGCCTATGTGTTCTCCACCATGGATTCAGCGGGCGTGGAGCAGCCCGGCGGGATACACGGCCTCTCGAATATCATGAAAATTTGGGTCGCCACAACGGATCAGCAGCAGTTTACAGCGTATTGTTTGGATATGAACCGTCATTATCCCGCGGCCATCTCGGACACCGGCGAACAGGCGTTGTATGTACGCGATACGGATTCGCTTCTCGCGCTGTTCGTTCAAACCTTGAAAAACGATACGGCCGCCAATGGATCTGACCCTGCGTCTTCGGCGCTGTTCGGTGACCTCATGGCAGCGCACGGTGACATCACGGCATTCTCCTTCCTGCCCGCAACGGTGGTAGATCAAGCTATGCTGGACGCTTTTAACAATAACGAGCGCATCGAGTTTCTGATCCACGGTGCACGGTTCGCCGATGGATATGAACTGACCCGGGACGACGGCCATTGGGTCTACGGGTTCTGGCGCAAGACCATGACGCAGACCGATAACTTCATCACCACAGCTTGGCCAAGCGGCGCGCAGTACGACAAAATGCTGTGGGTCATCGAGCACAGCTACCCCGCCATCAGCATGGACGCCATGATGCACGATGCGGGCGCGGACTACGACCGGCTGTATCAGGAGGTCGCCGCCAGTCAGAGCGGCTTGTCTTCCACGGAGCTGGACGAGCTGGTGGAAACCATCGTATACGCTACGATCCAGGAGGCCGTGTGGCATCATCAGCCGGCAATAATCAACGATGACCCTGAGCGGTACATCGGCGCACAGCTCATCCAGGGGCATCAGGACGCCAAGCTCTTGTATGGATATCTCACTCAGGAGCGTGAGAAATACGACGGCTATCGTAATAAGATATTCGGCACGAACATCGCCATCGAGCATCCTGCCGACCTCACACCCGTGCAGAATGGCGCTTCGTATACCTACGGCCCATTCAGCATTTCCTCCGACATGCTTTCCGCCGGTACGATCTCGGTCAGCGTGGACGCCGAGGGCGTGACCGCGAGCGTGACTGATTCCGATGGCACGGCACTTGCCGCTGTGCGTGCGGGGCAGGCGTTCTTTGTGCGAACCGACGCACGGCCGGACGATCCTCTCACGCTCAAGGCCAAGACCGCAAACGCCCTGACCCTGACCCATGCCGACCGCGGCAGGATGTATGTCCATGCGGACGCGCAGCAGGCGGCGGAACTGCAGCCTGTAGGCACAGGCGGCACGCCGGATACGGTTTCGGCCGATGATGCGTTGGTGCTGCCCGCCGTAGCGCCTCCCGTTATACTCGACCCGACAGGCGAGCGTATCAGCTTCAAGAAAATAGACGCGGATACCCATGCGCCTTTGGACGGCGCGGTGATCCGGGTCGTTGACGGAAACGGCGCAACGGTTTTTCAGGGCACGACCGATAACGGCATTGTTGTTACGGACGTGGAGCTTGCGTATGATACGGACTACTTCTATTTTGAAGTCACCCCGCCCGATGGATATGCGCTGGACGAGACGAGGCATACGCTGCGGCTGTCTTCCACGGGAGGCAACCCCGAATATTGGACGCTCACCAACGAAAAGCTCCCCGCGCCGCTGCCTGTCACCGGCGAAGCGCGTATCCGTAAGCTAGGCGCGGATACCGGAGCGGGACTATCCGGCTGTAAAATTGAAGTCAAAAACGCCTCCGGCACTCCCGTTGGCCAGTACACCACGGGCAACGACGGGTATGCGGTTATTGCGGGCCTTGCGCCCGGCTCGTATACCTACCGGGAGATCCAAGCGCCGCCTTGTTATCTGCTGGACAACAACGAGTACGCCTTCACCGTGTCTGAAACGGGCGAAGTGACCGGCACGATGAGCTTCAGCAACGCCCGCATCACGACGTCCGCTCCCATCAAAAAGGTGGACGACAAGGGCAATCCCCTTTCGGGCGCGACCATCGTTGTTCTGGACGCCAAACAAAAGCAGGTGTATTCGGGCAAAACCGGCGCAGCCGGCATCGTGACGGTAAACGGGCTGAAGGCCGGCGAGAGCTACACTTATTACGAGTCGGCGGCGCCTGAAGGCTATCTTTTGAACAGCACCAAATACACGCTCGCCGTGAGCGATAAGGGTATAGTCAGCGGGCTGAAGGATATCGTGAACCAGCCAAAGAGTTCGCCGACGCCCACGCCCACGCCTAAGCCGACCCCAACGCCGTCTCCTACGCCCAAGCCCAGCGCAACACCTACCGCTACACCGACCGGTACGCCCAAGATCGAGGTCATAAAACCCATCCCGCAGACGGGCGTTGATAACGGCGCGCTTTGGTACGGGATCGGAGCGTTGCTGCTTCTTGGCGCAGCGGGATATGCCGGCGTCAGGTTTTACAGAAAGCAAAGGAGCTGAGTGATCGGCTCCTTTATCCATTCAGGAGGGAATATGAACAAGAGAAAACGATTCATTGCGCTGCTGCTTTGCGTGCTGCTTACGATCTGCGCGCTGCCGCTGACCGCGCTTGCAGCCTATGCTCCGGTCGGCACGGAGGATGAACCGTCCTCCGTGCGGCTATACGAGTATTACTCCTCGGAAGGCGCATGGGAGGCATTGAAAACGCCGCATCACTGGAACACACAGACGGGCGAGGTCGCGTATTGTCTGGAGCATAAGAACGGCACACCGCGGGGCGATACCTATTCGAGCTTCGATCCGACTGAAGCTTACCCGTATGCCGTTTATCAGGGCATCTACTCCATACTGACCTTCGGCTACCCCGCGGGCGGCACGGGCGGACTTTCCGCCGAACAAGCGAGATACGCCACTGCAAACGCCATCCGGTTCTGGTTATCGGAGAGTCAGGAAGCGTATGGCATGGACTTTCAGCAGTACAATTTTACGAACCTGACCCGAAGCGGCCAATACACAAGGCCCAAGAGCGGCAACAGCACGGCGGCGGCCATGTGGGCTTATTCGATGGATCTTTTGAACAAAGCCCGCAACGGGACGACGCTGCAGCACGATATTGAGGTCAATCCATCGACGATCAATATGACCCAACAGGGCTCCTACTTCGTCGGGCAGACCCGGGTGAGTCTTACAAACTGCAACGGCGGATATACCTACGACGCGCCCTACGGCGTGCAGGTCTCCGGCTACGCCGGGTATGACGGGGATGTGCTGACCATATCGGTTCCCACCAGCATGGCCGGGCAGCAGATCAGTATCACCTTCACCGGCTACGACAGCCGCAGCACGGCCAATTACGCGTGGTACGCACCAAGCAACGACGACCAAAAGGTCGTCATGGTAGGTAACGGCTTGGAGCTACCCGCCGTCACTGCCCGCTTGACGCTTATTACCCCTGACTCCGGCGGCATCGAGATCTACAAGACCGGCGACAACGGGGCGGCGCTTGCAGGCGCTGTCTTTAGCGTACAAAACGCGTATGGCCAGCAGGTCGGTACGATCACAACCAACTCCCGGGGCTACGGCAGCCTCGACGGGCTTGATCCCGGGACGTATTATGTGCAGGAGGTCAGCGCGCCGAGCGGCTATAACCTCGATCCCACCGTGCATACGGTGAACGTGAGCTTAGCGAATACCGTAACGCTCAACCTGACCAACAGCTCCATCAAGGGGTTCATCGCCATCAAAAAGACGAACGCCGATCCAGCGAAGGGCAGTTATCCGCTCGCGGGCGCGGTGTTCACCATCTATAGTGGCAGCACCGCCGTAGATGCCGTGACCATAGGCGCTGACGGCACAGGGGAAAGCAAGGCGCTGCCCCTTGGCACATATACCGTGCGGGAAACCACAGCGCCGCAGGGGTATGTGGCCGCCGCCGACCAGACCGTCAGTATTACGGCGGCAAGCGCCGTGAACGGTGTGGTGAACGTCAGCGTCACCGTCCCCAATACGCCCCAGATGGGCAAGGTACGGGTGACGAAAACCAACGCCGACGACTCGCTTGGCGCTCACTCCCTTGCGGGCGCGGTGTTTGAGGTACGGGACAGCGCGGGTACGCTTGTGGATACCATCACCACCGATGCTTCAGGTAAAGCCGAGAGCAAGGAGCTTGTACTTGGGACGTACTCCGTCAAGGAGATCACCTCGCCCAACGGCTTCGTGCTGAACGCAACCGCGCAGAACGTCACCATTTCCTACGGCAGCCAGACTGCCGCCGTTGTGTATGGCGAGGTTTCCATCCCCAACAAGCCGCAGGCAGGCCAGATCACGGTGCAAAAGACCAACGCCGACGCCGATCTGGGCGAATATGCCTTATCCGGCGCGGTGTTTGAGGTTTACAGCGGCAATACCGTGGTGGATACGCTGACCACCGACGCCGATGGCAAGGCAGTCAGCAAGCTCTTGCCGCTTGGCGCATATGTCGTAAAGGAAAAGACCGCGCCGGAGGGCTTTGTATTGAACACCACCGAATACGATCTGGAGCTCGCCTATGCGGGCCAGACCGTCGAGGTGGTATATGAGTCCGTCACCGTGCCGAACAAGCCCCAGA
>ERZ809224.2215-NODE-2215-length-12423-cov-5.270133_pt1 | contig 12423 bp, 12 predicted proteins | sample MGYA00520513_ERZ809224 | MGnify/ENA primary metagenome ERZ809224 (study PRJEB31576, sample SAMEA3212658) | Homo sapiens | biome: human-gut; feature: human gut; material: fecal | place: Sweden | collected 2012 ...
ACTGTCCTACATCCAATACGCCGGTGCGGAAGCCTGATTCACAGCAGATAGATAGCAACAAACACTGCCATCAAAAGCGCCTTGGACATGAGACACATGACGATACCGCTAACGCCAGCAGTTCCCGGTTCAAAGGATAACCCGGAAATTGCGCCGCCCAGCATGGTTCCAATGAAAAAAGCAAGAACCATCAGAACGCTGCCTGCAAAGCACACCAAAGTTTTAGAGATTACATAATCGCCCTTCTTCGCACGGACAGTAAACAGATTCTTTGCGTAACCGCTCCGGAAATCATCGGCTGTAAAGACGCAGACAAGCACCGCTGCGAAAAAGTACAGCAGGTTAATATTGCACATACCGGTCATGCCCATATCCATCGAGGAGGCTTCTCCGCTTACGGAACCGATAATCTGCCAGGTGTTTTCAAAGCCCTCTACGACTGTTTCCACACCAGTCTGAGGATCTACCGTTACTGAGCCATCCATCATCGTGGTCATAACCAAAATCAGAATCGGCATGACAAGACACACACCCGCCATAATGTAAAAGAACGGCGTGGTAAACATTCTCCGAAAATCTACCGTCAGCATACTTTTCAGCCTTTTCCCGAAGCTGTTATGCTCAAATTTCATCCTTGCTTCCATGTTATCTGCCCTCCTTTTCCTGCATCAGATCGATATAGTATTCCTCCAGACCGATCTTGTCCGTCTTGATTTCACTGACCAGGATGCCATTTTCATACAGATATTTGACAATTTCCTCCGGTCTGACAGCATCATATACACGGATATACCCACTCTCATCTTCTTTCACACGGGAATATTTACAGTCAAGCAGGGCTTTTGCTCTTTCTCTGTCCCTTGTCTGTAATGCTGCATAAGTACGGCAGCCGGCATCCAGTTCTTCTGCCGTCATCTCTTTTATCATCTTTCCACCCCGGACAATGCCATAATGAGTAGCGATCTTCTCCAATTCACCCAGGATATGAGAGGAAATGACAATAGTACATTGATGATTCTTCGTAATATCCACCAGTACCTCACGCATGATCCGCATACCATCCGCATCCAGACCGTTGATGGGCTCATCCAACACGAGTAAGGTAGGATGACCCAGCAAGGCCATAGCGATGCCAATCCGCTGCTTCATGCCCAGGGAACAGTTTTTGTACTTATTCCCGGCTGCGCCCTCCATCCGAACCATTTTCAGAACCTTGCTGATTTCTTCCTTTGGATTTTTAATATCCAGATTGGCTGCTTGAATCAGCATGTTGTTCCACACGCTGACATTCGGGAAACAGCCGGGGGCTTCGATCAGCACACCGATCTTTGCCCGGACGTCGGCATCCGTATAATCCCTTCCATACAGCTTAATCGTTCCGCCGCTGGGAACGAGAAGCCCGCAAATCAACTTTTCCGTGGTGGACTTACCGGATCCGTTCTCCCCAATGAAACCGTAAATCGCGCCTGCGGGGACGGTCATGTCCAGACCTTTTAACGCCTGTTTTTGACCGAAGTTTTTGGTTAAGCCTTTTATTTCGATTGCATTCATTCTGACCGCCTCCTTTTTAATATACATCGCACTTGGATAGAATCCGTGTGCCTAACAAATTATAAATAACTGCCCACACCACAGAAACCACAAGACACACCAGTAACGTCACGATATTACTGGACAGGCACGCATAGACCGAGGAACCGTACAGAAAAACATTGAGGATGGGAGAGTTCCCGACAATGGCACCAACACCGATAATCAGGATGCCTGTTCCAAAGAAGAAAGAGGATGCGATGGAAATACCAAAATACCGCCGGAAAATAATATTCAGGAAGGTATACAGGCTCGCCCAGCCCAGACTCATAACCATCTTACTTGCGATTGCTAAAATCAGCGAACCGGCATTGACCTCAAAAGAGGCTCCAACTAACAAACCTGCTACCACACTGCCGATCAGATAAGTAATACACATACAGGCCATGGCAAATGCGCAGGAAATGGTCTTGGACAGCATGTAATCCTGCTTTTTGGAGTGAGTAGTGAATAGCTGTTTCACATAACCGCTCTTGTAATCGTGGCCGATGAAAATCGACACCATGATGCCGCCAAAGATAAACACCATATTCATATTGGCATACTCGCCCATATCAGAAACTGCATAAATGGGTGTGTTGGCTGCGATGATGTTCCATGTGTTGGTATACAACGGCTCCACGCCCTCGGCACTGTCCATAGTTCCCAAAATCAATGCAGGAATCAATGCGGCAATGGCAAGAAAAATGTAAAACAGGGGAGTATGAAACAGCCGGTAGAAATCAACCCCCAGCATCCCCTTGATTCGTTTCCCAAAGCTGGGAGATTCAAACTTTAATTCACGGGTCATATGATTACGCCTCCTTCTTCGACATCAGTTCGACATAGTATTCTTCCAGGCCGATCTTGTTCTTTTTCATCTCGCTGACCACATGCCCGTTTTGGAGCAGGTATTCCACGATGGTCTCTGTATCGTCCACATCGTATACCCGGAGATATCCTTCCTCTTCCCGGACATCGGCATATTGTTTCCGAAGGGCTACTTTCGCACCTGCCATGTCTTTCGTTTTAAGGGACGCAAACACTCGTGCTCTGCCTTCCAGTTCTTTTGCGGAAAGTTCCTGAATCATTTTCCCCTGACGGATGATACCGTAGTGGGTAGCAATCTTCTCCAACTCTCCGAGGATATGGGAGGAAATCAGCACAGTACAGCCATATTTCTTTGTGATGTCCACCAAGATTTCCCGCATGATCCGCATACCGTCCGTATCAAGGCCGTTAATCGGCTCATCAAGAATCAACAGGGCGGGGTCGCCCAGCAGAGCCATAGCAATGCCGATGCGCTGCTTCATGCCAAGAGAGCAGCCTTTGAATTTGATTTTCGCAGAATCCTCCATACGGACGATTTCCAGCACACGCTCTATTTCCTCACCGGGGTTCTCCAACCCCAAATTGATGGCCTGCATCATCAGATTGTTCCACACGCTGGAATTTGGAAAACACCCTGCGTTTTCGATCAGCGCTCCCACCCGGACACGCACCCCGGCGTCCGTATAATTCTTGCCGAACAGCTTGATCTCACCGCCATTCGGAACAAGATGTCCGCAAATCAGTTTTTCTGTGGTAGACTTACCGGACCCATTTTCCCCGATAAAGCCGTAAATAGCTCCAACAGGGACGGTCATATTCAGACCGTCAACCGCATACAGTCCGCGAAAGCTTTTTGAAAGATTTCTTATTTCAATCGCATTCATTTATGACATCTCCTTCTTTTTAACGAATTTATATTTACAAGCACAGAATACCTCTTTTTTGTTTGCACTTTGCTTGATTTGTGTTTGAAAATTATTAATTGCAGCTATCATCCGAAAAGCCTGTCTGCACAGTCTCTGCACAGGCAGGCTTTTCAACAACTTAATATGTCCTACGTTTGATGACACGTGCAGCTACGGCTGTAGCGGTTGCAATGACTGTGCTCGCGGCTGCCGCAATGAGAAGAATCCTTTTCACATATATCACCTCTTTCTGTAGGTGCTTTGCAGCCCCTTAATTATAGTGTTTCAAACTTTTCGCCTGTTTTCGTTTCATCGCTGTACAATTCACGGGGAAGAATATTCGGATAGGCATGCCACTGGCGGATGGACATAGTTCCCCGTCCGCCGGTCAATGTCCGAACCCGACCATCATTATGGGTAAATTTACCCTCCACAGTATCATAGATCAGCGTTGCCACCGGATTATCAGGGACCTGGAAGGTAACTCCCCATGTACGGGCATTTGCCACATGGGCGCGAACCTCGTACACACCATCTTCTACCTCAATCCGAATGTTGTACCATGTAGGCACAAATCCGTCCAGTTCCCGCATAAAGGCCCAGTCCTCATGGGTAATGGTCATCTTGCCCTCCGGGTAATAGCGGTCATTTTCCAGGTCATAGATTGCAAAATCCTTCATACCCAGACGCATATCGTACATGGAAGAATGCAGCTCATTGAAAGTGATGTAGCCCCAATCCTCCCAGCCGCCAAGCTCTGCGGCAGAAGAATCCACAGCCACATACCGCTCCCGCTGGCCGGTACCCTTGACCTTAACGGTTTTCCCCTGATAGGTAAATTCTCCGTCCACATCACCGGACCAATTATAGCCGTAGGTGATGGAGTGCTGGGTCAGATAAGAGGGCTTCTCTCTCCCGTACCACAGCGGATAACCATGAGCCCGATGCCAGAGATCTGCCTTGTACTCGCCGTCCATGGAATCGGTTCGGATGTGCCAGCAACCATCGTCAAAGCATTCCACGCTGTATTCAGGGCCACAGGATACCAAAACACTGTGTTCCCGTTTTTCGATCTGCACAGTTCCCTGAGGGTTGCGGATCATCTTATTCAGCACTGCGCCGGGATACTCTGCCACTTTATAGATGGAGCTGGGCAGCTGACGGACACGGCCTTTTCCCTTTGCCATGCAGAACGTGACCAAATCCATTTTTTCCAGATTCATAGAAAGGATAGAGCCTCCGAGGGCGTACAACTCACCATCGTCGCCTTCCACATTAAACTCATACAGCCAGTCCAGGAATCCACTCCGGACTTCTTCCTCCACGCCATTTCTTGCTTCATCAGCTAATGTAACTTTGGGTTGATTGATTTTCATAAGAAACACTCCTTTACTTTTTATTTATGATGAATGACAGATGTCATTAGGCCAACAAAGCATGAGCTTTTTCACACACTGTATACAGTTCGTCATACTTTTCATTAATCAGTGGTGTGACCATTGCGGTCTTTTTCTTCCCCAGATTCGTATAGAGGAAATACGGTAGAATCCATCCAATAAAGGCAGGGATAGCCAGAATAATACAGGGAATGATTTTGCCTGCCGTTACTGAAAATACACTGCCCGCCATAAACGCTGTTCCGATAATCCCTACGGTATAGGCTATCACAGATGCTTTGACGTGCTTGGACGCCTCCAGGGAAAGAATTTCAGAAACACATGCATCGAAATTCCTTTGCAGCCGGGTCAGCTCTGCCTTGTTACATACTTTCCGATCTCGCTTAAACTTCATGGTAATGGTGTCACATGGGAGGTTTCCGGACGGCTCTTCCGTCCCTTCCAGTTCCCATCCAAAATTTTTATATCCATCGGAGTATAAGGAAAGCATACTACGCTTTACGTTAATGCTATGGTATTCATAACCGATGAAATTTTCTTTTTGCATCATCGTACCTCCTAAACTTGTTATACATACATCATACCGGCATTTTGTTTAACAAGTGCTTGAATTGTGTTTGAGAATTATTAATCAGAAATTTTGTTCGTTAAAATATTGATGGCTCTCATATAAAACGCTTCTGCACGGAATAAAAATAGCGCACACTTTTTTGAAAAAGATTTGAATCGTGTTTCCGTATTATTAATAAAAAGACGCCGGTGCTTGTTTTTACCAATCAAGTACCGGCGTCTTTTTATAACAGGGAATGCCCTTTCCCACAAATTTCATAGATTTCCTCATGTTTTGCCTCAATCATAGGCTGTATCCTCTGTGTACTTCCTCTGACAATTCTGTGATAAATAAAATAGGGTAAACTCCATCCGATAAAACCCGGAATCGCCAGAAGGATGCACAGCCAGATAATCGGTGGCTCATGAACAACAGCAAAGGTGGAGCCTGCCATAAATGCAGTTCCAATGATACCAACTACCAACGCCCATACCGTGGCGGAAGCAGTTTTTTGTTTCTCCAGTGCCTGGATTTCATTTGCGCAGGCTTCAAAATGCTGCTGCAGACGGGTCAGTTCCATTTTGTTGATAATCTTTCTATCCCGCTTTAATCTAAGCGTTACGAAATGAGAATCGTGAGTTGCTGTTAAATTTTCATCCTCCGTCCATCCGAAGTTTTCATAGCAGTCAAGATACAGGGAAGCATCTTCCGACCGTACTGTAACCTCCTTATACTCATACCCAACATAATCCTTTTTTTCTCCGTTGCTCATTGCAATATTCCTTCTTCCTGTACGGATACGGGCAGCCGGACGGTAAAAGTACTGCCCTTACCAACCGTACTTTTTACGGTAATTGTTCCGTCCGATAATTTCAAAATCTGCTGTACCAAGGCTAACCCAAGACCGTTACCTTCTGTGGAGTGAGAAGTATCTCCTTGATAGAATTTATCAAAAATACGCTCCATCGTTCCTTCATCCATACCGCAGCCGGTATCGGTAATTGTCACAGTGACGACATCTGAATCAGAACTCTGCTCCAGCATCACTGTCCCGCCAGACGGTGTAAATTTAATCGCATTAGAGATCAGGTTCGTCCAGACAAGGGCCAGCAATTCCTCATCTCCGGTAACAAACGCCCGATCCTCCAATTCCGCAACAAACTCAATATCTTTCTGATCCCAGCTGCTTTCAAACTGAAGCGCGCACTCGCTGAGTTGCGCACACAGGTCAAAGCGCTTTGGAACGGGCTTGATTGTCTGTTTTTCCAGCTTGTTCAGCTTCAGCATATTGGTGATCAGATTGGACAGCCGCTTTGTAGCATGGAGAATTGTTTCCGTATATTCACTGCGTCTTTCTTCCGACAGACCTTCCTTTCGGAGCAGTTCCGCATTATTTTGAATCACAGCCAATGGCGTCTTGATCTCATGAGACACATTGGAGAAGAAATCAGTCTTTAAAGTCTCAATGCTGCCCAGTTCCTCCACCATTTTATTAAAATCAGAAATCATCACATCCAGATAATCCTGTTTGTCCATGGTATGCAGCGGCGCAACATATACGGAAAAATCTCCCTGAGCCACTTTGGAAGTCGCCCTGGCAAAATCCTGCATAGGTTTCTCGTAATTCCGCTTTATCTCCCAACGTGTATAAATTGTCAGTCCTGCGGCAACTAATGTCCAATAGCCCATAGGAATAATTATCTGTATAATGTCACTCCACTGTCTGTCATCGGTTAAAACGATCAGTCCCATGTGAATACCGGACATCAGCAACAGTGTAATCCAGAACACCGCAAACAAAGAAATTGGGAAGCGGGACTGACGGACTCTGTTCATCTCAGGTGTATTTTCCTTCTTCATCGCAGCACCGCCTTATACCCCAATCCACGCACTGTTTTGATTTCAAATCCATCGCAGATTGAAAACTTGTCACGCAGCTTGGTGATATACACATCCACCGCCCGCAGGCTGGTATCCGAATCAATCCCCCAGAACTCATCCATCAACTGGGCGCGGGAAAAGGTCTTGTTGGGATAGGACAGCAGCTTATATAGGATATTAAACTCTCTCGTAGTCATTGGAACCTCATCCCCATTTACCACAGCAGCCATGGCATCCGCATCCATTTCCAGATTACCAACCGTCAGTTTCCGATCCATTTCAATATTCGCCCGGCGCAAAAGTGCCCTGACCCGCAGCAGCAGTTCATCCAGCTCAATGGGTTTAACCATATAATCGTCTATCCCAAGTTGAAATCCCTTCTGCTTGGATGGCAGATCGTCTTTTGCCGACATAAACAGAATCGGGATGTGCTTATTGACTATGCGAACATTTTCCGCAAACTCAAAGCCATCTACCTCCGGCATCATAATGTCGGAAATAATCAGGTCGTAAAGATTGTTATACATCTCATCATAAGCATCTCTGGCCTTCAGGCAGCCCTTGGTCTGAAAGCCACTGTCATTCAGATAGGTGCAAACTGTTTGGTTCAGTCTTGGGTCATCGTCCAATACAAGAATTTTAATCATCAGAATTCCTCCATTCTATCATTCCATACCGCATTTTCTGACCTGCTTCATTTGTCTGGAAGACCGCACGATCATATAAACAGCCATAACAAATACAATCAGACAGACACTGCCTCCAGTCAATCCTGTCATCAGCCGCCAATCCTGTGGGTTGTTTCCCTCATCAAATTGTGCCAGCATAGCCGTTTCCAACGACAGCATGGAAACCAGTGCGGCGGCAAATTTAATTGATCTTTCTGCGGATATGACGGCGCTTTTATGGTTTCGATATTTTACAATATCCCTTACCGCTATTGAAATGTTGCAAAAGTCATACATGGCAACTACATAGATTAAATAACCCTCGTAGGAAAAGCCCTCATTATCCAATACAACAAGAACAACAACACCAAGCAGGGCAATATTCATTAATAGCAACATAATACCACACCATCGGTAATGTTTCCATTCTGAAACAGGGTCTTTTCCAATGCCGCTCCGATTCGCGTATCTCAGAAGCAAAAACCGCATAACAGCAAGCATAATATAGTAGACACCCAATGTTCCATACCATACGGAACGGTAACGCATACCATAGAAAAGCTTCATTGCTACGAAAAGCAGGTTAAATCCCAGTGACAGGTACAGAGATACATGTGTCTTAAAGGAAAGATCTGTCAGATAACGATGAATATGCTGATTTCGGTGTAATGCTCCTTTCACATCCGGTTTGGGTACTTTAATGATATATGCGCATACAATGGTCAGGGAATAAGCGGATACCACATAGGAAACATTCGCAATCGGGCTGTACTCATTCTCGTATAAAAATGTATAAATCAGCAAAACCGCTGCAACCGGCACGCTGATCAAAACCACAGCGAATCCCGGAAACAGAAATTTACGCAAAAATTTCTTGAACCGTTCCATATATTTCCCATTCCTCTCTGTAAAATTGCACAACACATCAATTATATTTCATGATAGAATATCAGAGCAGTATTTGCTTTTTATTTGAGAATTGTTTGAGAAATATTAATTTCGTTTTTGTGATAGTGAATCCTTATTTGATTTGAAAGCGTTCCGCCTAATGGTGTCCGGTCTTTTGGGGCTTATCAGTTGACCGTCCGGCATGCCATGTGCATAAGCTCTGTAATCTCACGGTCTGCCATGTCCAGGGAGAAGTACATCAGGAGGATGTCTCTTCCATCCTGAGGCAGCACGTTCAGTGCTTCGGTCAGCTAATTATCATCAATCAGGACCACCTCCCCCTCGACAGGGATTTTCTAAAATGCGTATACAAAAGTCTCCTGCCCTATAACGTTTTTTTCTTTTCTCGCAGACAGAGCAGGATAGAATATTATATTTTATCAAACAGAGTAGTTTCGTTTACTACCAATAATCAAATATGGATTACCTCTTTCAGTTTCTTGAAAAACACTTCTTCAAGTTCCGGCTCCGAGCAACACCGACTGAAACTGATCGACATAGTTCCGTTAAAGGAAACGACGCCGCAGTTGTAAGGGGACTGGATTCTGGGTGTAAGAACAAAATCCACTCGTTCTATGTACTTCCGCATATTCTCCGGCGGAAGAATCTGCCCCAGATTGGAAAGGCTGATACAAGAGTTGTTCTCTCCAAATAGCTGGTGCGCTGCTCGAAGAATCAGCAGTTTGAGAGGCAGAGGCAGGAACCGGTACAAAGGGAAACGCTGCGCTTTCGTATTCATTGCCAACGCCGCCGCCATGTAATCTTTCGTGGTTTGCTGTGCGATCTGCGTTCCGATGTTTTCAGCCATTTTTTCAAACGCCGTATCTTTATCCTGTGCTTCTATGCAAGGCAGCGCATATAAAGAAAAATTTCGCAGACTCCGGCTTGGAAATATGTTCCGCAGATTGACCGGAATCATGATCTGTGTGGGCTTTTGATGTTGCCCGGCTGTCTGATAGCGTTTCTGTATCTCTATGACGGATGACATCATAGTAGCGGCAAGCAATGTCGTCACACTAACGCCATAATGGTGTGCGGCATTTAATATCTGTTCTGCCTCATATACTCCGGTCGTTGCCTGTACACGCCAGGGCGAAAATGGCTGCCCCGGAAGCTGGTACACGGTTTTTGCCTTAGGTGCTCCAGCTCTGCGTCCCGCATAAGTAAAATAGTCGTCAGACAGTTCTTCCTTTGCTGCTGGGGCATCCACATCCAGAATCATCTCTGTTCCCGGTACGGAAACCGCATATTTTAGGCGGAGATACTCCGCTGCAAGGGTATTGGCAACGGTCATTCCTCCATATCCGTCCGTCAGGGAATGGAAATATTCTGTTATGATTCTATTCCCGCAATAAAGGACACGGAAAGCACAGGTTTTGATTTCTTCGTCTGTCATTGGGGACAGACAAGCCTCCTCTTTTCGGACGCGGGGCGGCACCGTACATGGAACCACATGATACTGGAAAAATCCCGGACGGATGCCCGCAATGATTGTCGGAAACCGCAGCGTAATGCGAATGACCGCTTTTTGAAGAATTTCTGCACATACCGGTTCTTTTAGGGTAATTACAATACGGAAACCGTTTGTATAATTTTTTCGTCTCGCTGCCAGATGGATAATCGCTGAATTGTCCAACGGGTAGGAGACGGAATCTTTGCACCTCATAGTATCCTCACGCAAGGGAAAGCTGTTTCTGTGCCGCAAGCTCACCGATATATCCACGGAAACGGCACAATAGCTCTGGCAACCTTGTATAATCACAGGGTTTCATAAGTGAAGTGTCCTTTGGAAGTACCAGTGCATGACTGCGGTTCAAAATCTCCCCCACAAACTGAGAACAGAAAAAATAATGCTTCCTGTGATATGGAATATTAAGCTGGCAAAGCAGCAGACCGATGATGTTAAAATGATATTGTTCGGACTTTGCGATGATCTGCTCCACCTCTTTTTTTGCCTGCTCATAGGCTTCATCGCTGACCTGAAGCTCATAAACTGCGCAGGGGATTTTCGTATGCCGCTTATAATAATCGTTGTCCAGATTTTCGATACAGGGGCCAGCAGGGAATATCGTGCGTCCGTTTTTCCTCGACGAGCTATATACAGTCGTAAATTCACTGTCAAAGGAAATGGCCGCATGGGTATAGGCTTCCTTGGTCGCAATGCCTACCAGCTTTGACAGGATCGTATTGGTCCTGGTTAAAAGAATGTAAATGGTTTTCATAGGGGTTCCTCCGCTGTGTTTTTATCTTTGCAAGAAGATCGTAGCAAATCAATGTTTGAGAAGTTTCGCTGAAATGTTGGAAAATTGTTAGTGTCACAACAAGTATTGAAACGGATAGAGTACAACACTTAAAATAGTGTTTAAGACCTTTCTTCCAGATGACAGCGCGTCAGGAGCATAGTCCGAACCGTAAGTTACCGTGCCGTCCCAAGCAATCCGTTTGCTTTGGTTCTGCATTTCCTCCGCCTGATTCTTCAGGATCGTATTTACTTCCTCGCTTTCAATGACAAGCATGATTTCGGTATCAATATAAGTGCTGCGGGCATCCAGATTGTAGGAACCGATCACAGAAATATGGTCGTCAACCAGGATTGTCTTTGTATGCAGCGGCTTGTTCCCGCAATATTCGTTAATCTCTATTCCGAGTTCTAATATTTTGCTTTTCTGATAAGGGTAAGTTGCGGAAAGCAGGTTCGGGTTTATTTCCGGCGCATTTGTAATGATCTGTATGGGTGTGGCCTCTGAACGAATTTCAGCCAGTCCATCAAGCATAGTGTCATCGCAGATCAGCACCGGGGTTTCCAGTATAATTTCGTGTTCTGCGGTTTTCATAAGCTGACATAACCGCTCCCATAGGACGGGAGCCTTATTCCATACTTCCGGACTTCCGGTAAGCAGCGTGATAGAATCCACTGCTATGGTTTCGCTGTGCCATGCAATCGGCGTCAGTTGATCTTCGTATTGCATAAGTACTTCTTCTAAATGCTCCGCGAGTTTTCCGCACACTTTCTCCTGCGTTTGACTGTCCATTTTGCTGGAAAGCCGTACACAGTCCTCCAACTCCCACATGGTTTCAAAATACGTCCGAAGCTGTTCCAGCGAATTTCCGTCAGCGATTGCTGCCTCGTAAACAACGATGTCCCGGTCACACTGCGCTTTTTCTGCATAATCCCCCAAATAAACATCATGCGTATTTCTTCCGCCCAGAATATAGGCCGTGTCGTCAACAATGAGATATTTGTCATGCAGACGGTAATTGACTTTCCACAAAGCGGAAAGCCGTAGGGGATTATAGAATTTGGCCTCGATATTTTCATGGGCTAAAAAGGCTTCAAAATTCCGGCTGTCATGCAGACGGAGTTTCCCGTCAACACCGTCCACTAAAATCCTGACAGAAACGCCTCTGTCAGCAGCGTTAAGTAGCGCCGCCATGATTGCTCTGCCACTGGTATCGTCCCGAAGTTCAAATGTGACGAGAACAATTTCCTCTTTTGCCTCCTGAATCATGCGCAGACGCCATAAAAGGGCGTCCTCGTTATCATCCACAACGCAGATACGTTCTGCGGCGTCTGTTGCCCGCAGTGTTTCTGTCTCTGGAATTTCTGCGCTGCTGTCTTGGAACAGCGGGGGAATCAGACAGCAGACTGCAATATAAACAACAGCACCGATAGA
>ERZ809224.2217-NODE-2217-length-12419-cov-6.051763_pt1 | contig 12419 bp, 10 predicted proteins | sample MGYA00520513_ERZ809224 | MGnify/ENA primary metagenome ERZ809224 (study PRJEB31576, sample SAMEA3212658) | Homo sapiens | biome: human-gut; feature: human gut; material: fecal | place: Sweden | collected 2012 ...
GGGAGCTGCTGTTTGAGGAGAGTCCGCATCAGCGGACTCGACGAGTTAGCGACCGGCTGGTTCTTTGGCGCTTGCAGGTTCTTAGATAATTCAAGCGAGCGAACCCTAGCCCTGCCCCCATATCCGCTGCCTGTTCCGTCCCTCCTTTATAGCACCGTAATACCGCTGGCTGTCATTCGGTATGAGCAGTTACAGTAACCAGTAAGACCGTTTCAGCAGCTATAATAAGCGATCCCTCCTTGACAAAAGCAAGCTTGCTCATTATAATGAGAAAGATAAAGGCTGTGAACGGAAGAAGTAGCAGAAAGCAAGACCTACAGAGAGCTGCCGGGTGGTGAGAGGCGCGGGGGAAGGCTTCTGTGAAATACATTCGGGAGCTCTGCACCGAACAGGAATCAGTAGGCTGCAGCGGAGCGGCGCACGTTAACGTGCCGGAGTATTGTATGTATTTTCTGTGAGGAGGATATTCTGCAGCGGCAGACAGTACTTACTGAGGCAGCGCGGCGTGAGCCGGCTGTGAATAAAGGTGGTAACACGAGATTTTAGCTCTCGTCCTTTTGTGAAGGGCGAGGGCTTTCTATACTTTATCGTGAGAAGTGAACCTGTCTGCAGGGAAGGATATTCGCGTAAGATTGCTTTACGCCCTGGAATAAAGTGAAACCTGTTTTGTATGGGTTTTATTTGTAAAAACCAGATGAGAATCTAAGGAGGAAATGAGTGAGATGGAGCAGAACGTATTTGACGTCCTGAGAGAGAGAGGCTTTATTGAGCAGACGACGCACGAGGAGGAAATCCGCGAGCTGCTTGGAAAGGAAAAGGTTACTTTTTATATTGGATTTGATGCGACGGCGGATAGTCTGACAGCAGGTCATTTTCTGACGATTATGGCTATGATGCATATGCAGAAGGCCGGGCACAGACCGATCGCGCTGCTGGGCGGCGGTACTACGATGATCGGTGATCCTTCCGGCAAGTCCGACATGCGCAATATGATGACAAAGGAAAAGATCGACTATAACGCAAAGCGTTTTCACGAGCAGCTTTCCAGGTTTATTGACTTTGATGATGACAAGGCAATTATTGCAAACAATGCGGACTGGCTGCTGAATTTGAACTACGTAGAATTTTTGAGAGAGATCGGCGTACATTTTTCTGTGAATAAGATGCTGACGGCAGAGTGCTACAAACAGCGCATGGAGAAGGGACTGACCTTCTTTGAGTTTAACTATATGCTGATGCAGTCCTATGATTTCCTGAAGCTGAATCAGCTTTACGGATGTCAGATGCAGCTCGGCGGCAATGACCAGTGGTCCAATATTCTGGGCGGTGTGGATCTGATCCGCAGAAAAGAAAATAAACCGGCATACGGCCTGACCTTCAAGCTTCTGACGACCAGCGAGGGTATCAAGATGGGTAAGACTATGAAGGGTGCGGTATGGCTGGATCCGGAGAAAACTTCACCTTACGAGTTTTATCAGTACTGGAGAAATATCGAGGATGTGAAGGTGGAAGAGTGTCTGGGCCTTCTTACCTTCCTGCCGATGGAAGAGGTACGCAGACTGGGGGCGCTTGAGGGCGCGAAGATCAACATGGCAAAAGAAGTGCTCGCTTATGAGATTACGAAAATTGTTCACGGAGAGGAAGAGGCGAAAAAGGCGCAGACAGCAGCTCATGCACTGTTCGTTCAGGGGGGCAAGACAGCAGATGTTCCGACTACCTCTTATCCGGCAGCAGAGCTTGAAGCCGGCAAGGATATCCTGACACTTTTGGTGGACACGAAGCTTGCAAAGAATCGTTCCGAGGCGAGAAGACTTGTGACTCAGGGCGGCGTATCTGTCAATGAGCAGAAGGTGACGGATTTTGCGCGTGTATTTACAAGCGCAGATTTTGATGAAGACGGTGTTCTGTTGATTAAAAAAGGTAAAAAGGGTTACCATCAGGTTAAAGCCGACTGATAAATGGCTTACCTAACGGTTTTGTCCATTCTGTACAAGGAGGTAGCTTATGGAGATTTTAACGACGTTTATCACTACGGTAGTGGAAATGATTATAATCGGGGGAGTTGCATACGGAGGAATCCGGCTGGGAAAGGTACTCCGCGACCGTAAGGATGCAAAAAATCAGGCTGCAGGAGAGCAGTCAAATAAATAGAAGCACACAGGAGGATTTGTTGTGAAAGCATATGGAGTAAATGAACTGCGGAAAATGTTTCTGGAGTTTTTTGAGAGCAAGGGACATCTGGCAATGAAAAGCTTTTCGCTGGTACCGCACAATGACAAGAGTCTTTTGATTATCAATTCCGGTATGGCACCGCTGAAGCCGTATTTTACAGGGGCTGAGAAACCGCCGAGGACACGTGTGACCACCTGTCAGAAATGTATCCGTACCGGAGATATTGAAAATGTAGGAAAGACTGCAAGACACGGCACATTTTTTGAGATGCTGGGCAACTTTTCTTTCGGAGATTATTTCAAGCACGAGGCGATTGCCTGGTCCTGGGAATTTCTGACAGAAGTGATCGGTCTGGATCCGATGAGACTGTATCCGTCCATTTACGAGAATGATGACGAGGCATTTGAGATCTGGAATAAAGAAATCGGTATTGCACCGGAGCGTATTTTCCGTTTTGGAAAAGAAGATAATTTCTGGGAGCACGGCGCAGGCCCATGCGGTCCGTGTTCTGAGATTTATTATGACCGCGGTGAAAAATATGGCTGCGGGAAGCCGGGCTGTACCGTTGGATGTGACTGTGACAGGTACATGGAGGTATGGAACAACGTATTTACCCAGTTTGACAACGACGGTGAGGGAAATTATACCGAGCTGCAGCAGAAAAATATCGACACTGGTATGGGACTTGAGCGTCTGGCTGTAGTTGTTCAGGATGTGGATTCTATTTTTGATGTGGATACACTGCAGGCGCTGCGCAATAAAGTATGTGAGTTTGCAAATGTACAGTATAAGAGTGATGAGGCGAAGGATGTGTCGATTCGTCTGATTACCGACCATATCCGTTCCGCTACTTTTATGATTTCGGATGGAATCATGCCGACAAACGAGGGACGGGGTTACGTGCTGCGCCGTCTGATTCGCCGTGCTGCACGTCACGGAAGACTGCTCGGTATTGAAGGAAGTTTTCTGAGCAAGCTGAGTGAGACTGTCATTGAAGGATCGAAAGACGGTTATCCGGAGCTTGAGGAGAAGAAGGAATTTATTTTCAAGGTTCTGGCAAAAGAAGAGGAGAAGTTCAGCAAGACCATCGACCAGGGCCTGAATATTCTGGCAGGCATGGAAGCGGAGATGGAGGAGAAGGGCGAGAAAGTCTTAAGCGGTGCGAATGCGTTTACGCTGTATGATACCTATGGTTTTCCTCTGGATCTCACCAAGGAAATTTTGGAAGAGAAGGGCTGCACCATTGATGAGGAAGGCTTTAAGGCAGCGATGGAAAAACAGCGCACAAAGGCCCGGAATGCTCGCGAGACGACCAATTACATGGGTGCGGACGCTACCGTTTATGATGAGATTGATCCGTCTGTGACTACAGAATTTGTAGGATATGATAATTTAAGCTATGAGTCCGTGATTACGGTATTGACCACAGATACAGAGATCGCAGATGCTGTTTCTGACGGAGAGCATGGGACTATTTTTGTGGAAAAGACACCATTTTATGCAACGATGGGCGGACAGGAAGGCGATACCGGAGTGATCCGCACGGCGGACGCAGAGTTTGTTGTGGAGGATACGATCAAGCTGCTCGGCGGTAAGGTTGGCCATGTGGGCCGTGTGACAAAAGGCATGTTCAAGGTGGGCGACAGGGTAACGCTTGCAGTTGCAGCAAAGGAAAGAGCAAACACCTGTAAAAATCACAGCGCGACCCATCTGCTTCAGAAGGCGCTGAAAACGGTGCTGGGCAATCATGTAGAGCAGAAGGGCTCTCTGGTGACGCCGGACAGACTGCGTTTTGACTTCGCTCATTTTGAGGCTATGACGGCGGAAGAGATCGCACAGGTGGAGGCGCTGGTAAACAAGGAAATTCAGGAAAATCTGCCGGTTGTGACGCAGATCATGAATATTGAGGAAGCAAAGAAGACAGGCGCTATGGCTCTGTTTGGAGAAAAATATGCTGAGGATGTGCGCGTAGTATCCATGGGTGATTTTTCAAAAGAGCTCTGCGGCGGTACGCACGTGGCGAATACTGGTGTGATCTCTGCGTTTAAGATCGTGTCTGAGGCAGGTATTGCTGCGGGTGTGAGACGTATTGAGGCGCTGACAGGCGAGGGTGTGTTTGCATATTATAGAGATGTGGAGGCACGGCTTGCAAAGGCGGCAGCTATGCTGAAAGCGGGCACGCAGGATGTCTGCGATAAGATTGCACATCTGCAGGCAGAGGTAAAGGCTCTTCACAGTGAGAATGAGTCCTTAAAGAGCAAGCTTGCGCAGGATTCTCTTGGAAATGTCATGGATAAGGTGACGGAAGTGAAGGGCGTGAAGCTGCTGGCAACCTCTGTGGCGGATGTGGATATGAATGGTCTGCGTGATCTGGGCGATCAGCTTAAGGAAAAGCTGGGTGACGGTGTGGTAGTGCTGGCATCCGATAACGGCGGAAAAGTATGCCTGATGGCTATGGTGACAGACGGAGCACAGAAAAAAGGCGCTCATGCAGGAAACTTTGTCAAGAGTCTGGCACAGATTGTCGGCGGAGGCGGCGGCGGAAGACCGAACATGGCTCAGGCCGGCGGCAAAAACCCGGCGAAGATTCCGGAGGCAATCGCAGCAGCGGCAGGTATTCTGGAAGGCCAGATCAAAGGTTGAGGTACGTAATTACGAAAATAGTTTAGCTGTTACGGTATTTTTAATATTTTTTGAAAAGTTGTGCAAGAAAAAAGAAGAAAAATCTTGACGTTTCGAGAAAATATGCTATAATATCAGAAGTGCAATAAAATACCCAGACAGTTGTATTATGCACAATCTACAACTGGAGGGAGGTTAGGTGTGAAATTATGTCAAATGTAATCGTAAAAGAAAACGAGACTTTGGACAGCGCTTTACGCCGTTTCAAAAGAAACTGCGCAAAGGCTGGTATTCAGCAGGAGATTCGTAAGAGAGAGCATTACGAAAAACCGAGCGTAAGAAGAAAAAAGAAATCCGAAGCAGCGCGTAAGCGTAAATACAACTAAAATATGTGCAGGTAAACCTCTGGCAGAAATGTCAGAGGTTTTCTTTTGCTGCCAAGCATCCGGAGGAAGCTGCCGGTAGCAGGTTCTGCAGGTATAAATGACGGGCTTTGTTGACACTGCTTTCCTTTTACAAAATGGGAATAAGGCATAAATTTGCCGGAAACATCCTATACTGGTAATACAGGAAAAACAGGAGCGGGGTTTTTATGAAAAAAGTGTTGAGTTTTGTTTTGACGGCTGTACTTTCTGCAGTCCTTCTTTGTCCGGCTGCGGTACGGGCTGAGGAGGTGACGATTGAATCGCCGGCAGCGCTTCTGATGGAGGCGTCAACAGGGACTGTGCTGTATGAGAAAGATGCAGACACCAGGCGGAGTCCGGCCAGTGTTACAAAGGTTATGACGACGCTTCTTATCATGGAAGCGATTGAGAGTGGAAAAATCAGTCTGCAGGATGAAGTGGTTACCAGTGCGCATGCGAAATCCATGGGCGGTTCTCAGGTGTTTCTGGAGGAGGGGGAAAAGCAGACGGTGGATACCTTGCTGAAATGTATTCTGGTAGCCTCCGGAAACGATGCTTCCGTGGCGATGGCGGAATACATAGGCGGCAGTGAGGAGGCATTTGTGGGAAAAATGAATGCCCGGGCAGCCGAGCTTGGGATGCAAAATACACATTTTGTGGACTGCTGCGGGCTGACCGATTCGGACGATCATTATACGACACCGCGGGATATTGCCATTATGTCACGGGAGCTTCTGAATAATTTTCCGCAGATACGCGATTACACGACGATCTGGATGGAGAACATCACGCATGTGACGAGGCAGGGGAGCAGTGAGTTTGGTCTTACCAACACAAATAAGCTCCTCAGAAGCTATGATGGCTGTTTCGGGCTGAAAACGGGGAGTACAAGTAAGGCAAAATTCTGTGTTTCTGCGGCGGCCGAGCGAAATGGAATCACATTGATCAGTGTGATCATGGCAGGACCGGATTCCAAAATCCGCTTTGCAAATGCGGCTGCACTGCTCAACTATGGCTTTGGCATCTGTAATTTGTATACGGACGAAAATCAGGATGTACTGCCCCGGATCGCAGTGACGGGCGGTGTGGAGCAGTGGACGTCCTGCGTTTATGAGGGAAAGTTTTCTTATCTTGACACGGAAGGCGCGAATCTGAATGAAATTGAGAAAAAGCTTGTTATGAAGGAAAATCTAAAGGCGCCTGTTATGGCAGGTGATAAGGCAGGAGAAGCACAATACTATCTGAATGGCAAAAAGGTCGGAAGTGTTGCCATACTTGCGGCCAATGATGTGGAAAAAGCAGGATTTCTGGATTATCTTTTCCGGTGCCTGGAAGCGCTGGCGCTAAAAAATACAGCCGCAGAAGGCAGTCCGGGCTGTAACGGGTAGTTGTCAATCCGGCGTTGATATGTTATATTTGTAACATGAAAAAAATTAAAATGACTTTTCACACAGTAAAACGGAAGAGATGTAAAAAAGAAGCAGAGAAAAAGCCAAAGAAGCCATTGGTGCTGTTTTGTATCAGTGATCTGCACGGAAATATTTACGAGCCGGAAAATCGCCCTGTTATCGAGCGTGCCGCCGCACTTGCGCCGGATCTTATACTGGCCTCCGGCGATATGTTGAGCGGTGAGAATGAGAAGAGTGATGAGATCGCACTGGCCTTGCTGACAGGGCTGCTGGAGATTGCACCTGTGTGTTTTGTGGACGGTAATCACGAGATTCAGGTGAGAGAGCTGCAGACCGAACGCTATGATCGTTTTATCCGCAAGCTTAAAAACAGAGGAATCTATGTGCTTAATAATGAATCTGTGCATTTTGAGCTGTATGGCAGAAAGGTTGCGGTCTATGGTTATGAGCTTCCCTGGGAGTATTATCAGAGGTTTAGCAGGAAAAGACCTGCTGTTTCTGACATACGGAAAAGTATCGGTGTTCCGGATGCGGATGAATACAATATTCTGCTGACGCATAATCCTGTGTTTTTTCAGGAATATGCAGATTGGGGTGCGGATTTTGTGTTTGCGGGACATCTGCACGGCGGATTTATACGTCTGCCGTTTTTGGGAGGCATCATAAGTCCTCAGTTTCAAATATTTCCCAAATATGACAGAGGATTGTTTGAGCTCGGGAAAAGCAGGATGGTGGTGAGCGCGGGGATGGGAAACCATTCCTGGCTGTTCCGCATCAATAATCCGACAGAAATGATTGCGGTGAAAATTTATTAAGAGGTGAATGATATGGGCATTGCGGTCAAGCTGCAGGTGTTTGAGGGGCCGCTGGATCTGCTTCTGCATCTGATTGATAAAAATAAAGTAAATATTTATGATATCCCAATTTCGGATATTACAGATCAGTACATGGATTATCTTCGGGAGATGAAACGTCTTGACCTGAACGTGATGAGTGAGTTTCTTGTGATGGCTGCAACACTTTTGGATATCAAGTCAAGGATGCTGCTTCCCAAAGAGGTGAATGAGGAAGGTGAGGAAGAGGATCCGCGGCAGGAGCTGGTGCAGCAGCTTTTGGAATATAAGATGTACAAATATATGTCCTATGAGCTTAAGGAACGGCAGCAGGATGCGCAGTATACGCTGTACCATCAGCCGGATATTCCGAAAGAGGTGCTGGCCTGGCGGCAGCCTGTTCGTGTGGAGGAGCTGTTGGAGGGTATGAGTCTTGCAAAAATGCACAGTATTTTCAAGGATATCATGCGCCGGCAGAGTGACCGTATTGATCCGATTCGGAGTACCTTCGGCACACTTGAAAAAGAAGAGGTGGATATGGATGCTACGAGGGCACAGGTGACAGACTATATTGCCCGGCATAAAACCTGCAGCTTTCGGGAGCTTCTTATGGGGCACGGGACAAAGATGCAGATAATCATTGCATTTCTCGTGATTTTGGAGTTGATGAAGGAAGGAGCCATAGAGATTTCTCAGAAAGAGAATTTTGAGGAAATCTATATATCCGTGAAAACTTAAAGTTGGGAATGGATGTGTGAGAAATGCACGTTTGCTATAGCGGAGATTTGCATATCCGTGATGACGGGGAAAATGAAACAGCATGAAGGATACAGTGGAGGAAACAGTGAAAATTAAGGAGATGGAAGCGGCAATCGAGGCGATTTTATTTGCCATGGGAGATTCCGTGGAAATTGAGAAGATTGCGGCGGCATTGGAGCAGGATGTTCTTACAACGAAAAAAGTGATCGAAAATATGATGCTGCGCTATCAGGAGGAGAATAGAGGTATTCAGATTATGGAATTGGAAAATTCCTACCAGCTATGTACGAAAAAGGAGATGTATGAGTATCTCATCAAGGTGGCGAAGCAGCCGCGGAAAATTACACTGACAGACGTAGCGCTTGAGACGCTGTCCATTATTGCGTACAAGCAGCCCGTGACAAAGGCGGAGATCGAAAAAATCCGCGGAGTAAAATGTGACCATGCAATTAATAAGCTTATAGAATATAATCTTGTAAAAGAGCTTGGCAGACTGGACGCCCCCGGGCGGCCTATTCTGTTTGGGACAACGGAAGAATTTCTGCGTAATTTTGGCGTACATTCACTGGACGAGCTTCCGGTGATCAGCACGGTAAAGATGGAGGATTTTAAGGCCGAGGCTGAGGAGGAGATACAGCTTAAGCTTGATATATAGTCAGCTCGTGGCGGAAAAGGGATAAGATTGGAGGTATATATGCCAACGACGTATACACATGACACATTCGGAAAAGTGATTTATCAAAAGCTTCCGTCAGATATCAGAGAGCTTTTGGCTGAGCATAAAAATTCGTACATGATAGGACTGCACGGGCCGGACATTTTGTTTTACTATCATCCGTTTGGGAAAAATCCGGTAAATCAAAAAGGAATGAATATGCACAGTGAAATCGCAGGCCCGTTTTTTGAAAAATGCAAGGAGTATTACATGGAAACAGGAGATGAAGAGGCGCTTGCTTACGTGATCGGTTTTATTTGTCATTATATGCTGGACAGCACCTGTCATCCCTATATCGGTAAGTATATGGAGCGGACGGGCGCAGGGCATGATGAGATAGAGACGGAGCTGGACCGTTATCTTATGGAACGGGCAAACAAAAATCCGTTCCGGTTAAAGCCGGCCGGTCATTTAAAGGCCAGCAGAGAGAGCGTTCGTGCAATAGCCGCTGTATTGGAATTACCGGAGAAAACCGTCCGCAAATGTATCCGCTCGCTGAAATTTTATACGGGAGTGACGGTCTGCCACAGCGGAATGAAAAGAGCGCTGTTGCTGCGGGGGATGAAAACATTTGGCGTATATGACAGTATGCAGGGACATATTATGCGCAAAAAGCCATTGAAAAAGTGTGCGGAGAGCACGGAGGGGCTGGTTGCATTGTTTAAGCTGGCTGTGCCCGAAACCTTGACGGTTATTCAGGATTTTTATGATACCGTGGAGGAACGGGGGTATTTGAATGGTCGTTTCGGGCGTAATTATGAATAAAAAGACAAAAACATACGCACACTACCTATCGAAAAACGAAATCTAAAGACAGGAAGTGTGCGTATTGCGAAAAATGATATATGCCTTATTGATACTGGCAGCCGTTTTTGCGGCGGTTCCTGTTCAGGCAAAGGCAGAAGATATGGAACTTTACGCCCAGTCCGCTGTCCTGATGGACGGTGATACCGGACGTATTTTATTTGGTAAAAATGAGCAGGAAGTGCGGGCTATGGCCAGCACGACTAAAATTATGACCTGCATTCTGGTGTTGGAAAATTTAAAGCTGGATGAGACGGCGGCGGCTTCTTCCAGGGCTGCATCTCAGCCGAAAGTGCATCTGGGAGTAACAGAGGGTCAGGAATTTTATGTCAAGGATCTGCTGTATTCACTGATGCTTGAAAGCCACAATGATGCAGCCGTGATTTTAGCAGAGAAGACAGCGGGAAGTGTGGAAGCTTTTGCACAAATGATGAATGCCAAGGCAAAAGAGATTGGCTGTGAGAATACGCATTTTGTCACGCCGAACGGATTGGACGAAACAGATGCGGGAGGTGAACATGCAACGACCGCTGCAGAGCTGGGTAAAATTTTGTGTTACTGCATACGAAAGTCTCCTATGCGTGATGAATTTCTGGAGATCACAAGGACCCAGTCCCATGTATTTACGGATGTGTCCGGCGGACGGAGCTATTCGTGTGTAAATCATAATGCATTTCTTGGCATGATGGAGGGAGCACTGACCGGGAAAACGGGTTTCACCGGAAAGGCGGGATACTGTTATGTAGGCGCTCTTGAGAGCGATGGTCGAACTTTTGTGGTGGCGCTGCTTGGCTGCGGGTGGCCGAACAACCGCAGCTACAAGTGGAGTGATACGAAAAAGCTTATGACTTATGGGATGGAAAAATATCATTTTCAGACGGTGGATTACGCAGTAGATACGGCGGATATTATGGTAGAAAATGGAGTGCCAAGGAGCGGAAGACGAAGAGATGTCTGCATGATACCGACATGTGTAGATACAAAGGAGAGCGATGCTGTAAAGCTGCTGGTGTCGGATGAGGACAAGATTGAGGTGAAATGCCGGATGAAAGAAAAGCTTGAGGCTCCGCTGGCAAAGGGAAGTCGTGCAGGAGTGGCGGAGTTATTTTTGAATGAAGAAAAAATCGGGGAGCGCGCGGTTGTGACTATGCAGAAGGCGGAGAAAATTTCGCTGCCATGGTGTGCAAGGAAAGTATTCGGGCGTTTCTTGGGAGTGTATGGGGATATAAGCGACGGTTATTCGGCAAGAGTGACAATGAAACAGGGAAATTCTTGGCGATAATGTGCTGGACATTTTGATTTTACTGCATTATAATATTTCCGTAAAAATACAATACATTTGTTGGTTTTTAACCAGCCGTTACAAGTTCCGAAAGGATTAATAGAGAAATCGGTGCAAATCCGGTACGATCCCGTCACTGTGATAGGGAGTTTTAAGACAAAAAGTCACTGGAGCCAGAGATGGCGCTGGGAAGGCGTCTTGAAATGATGATCTTAAGTCAGGAGAACTGCTTGTAATTGATTTTAAATGATTCTTACGGTCGATAAGAAGCATATATTCCCGCAGATAACAGGCCAAAGTCAAATGATCAGATTCTGGCTGCTATGAAAAACAACAGAAAGTTTGCAGAATGTACTTCTATTGTTGATAAGGTGAGCTGATGTTATACTTAGCTGCTTTGCAAGTTTGGAGTGGGAGTTTATTTTGCGTGCAAACATCCGTATAATCATACGGATGTTTTTTATTCCATGGAATCAGGTTTGGCGAGAAACGTAATAAATGTGGAAAGGAGTTAAACGTGACAAAAAAACAAATTGGAAGGCGGTTTGTACAGATTCTGATCGTGTTATTCGGAATCAGCTTTTTCACCTTTGCTCTTACCTATCTGTCACCGGGTGATCCGGCGGAGATCATGCTGACGGAGTGTGGTAATCTGCCGACACCGGAGCTTTTGGCACAGACAAGGCATGAGCTTGGACTTGACAAACCGTTTCTGGTACAGTATGGTTCCTGGCTTTTGGGCGTACTGACCGGCGACATGGGCATGTCGTATTCCATGAAGGTACCTGTAGTACAGAAGCTGGTATCAGCTTTCTGGCCAACTCTTCAGATGTCACTGCTTGCCCTTCTGATCATGGTTGTGATTTCCATACCCATGGGCATTGCATCGGCCGTATATCAAAACAAATGGCCGGATTATCTGGTGAGAGGAGTGACATTTATCGGGGTATCTGTTCCGAGTTTTTGGCTTGGCTTGATTCTGTTGAGTATTTTCGGCGTACAGCTTCGCTGGATCAATGTGGCAGGGGGTACTGCGGATCTGAAATCCATGATTCTTCCGTCAGTGACGCTGGCGCTTGCCATGTCTGCAAAGTATACGAGACAGATCCGAAGCGCAGTATTGGAAGAGCTTCACCAGGATTATGTGACGGGAGCCAGGATGCGAGGAATTAAGGAGAGTGTTATTTTGTGGAAGCATGTTCTCCCGAATGTTATGCTTCCGATTGTGACATTGCTGGGTCTTTCTCTGGGGAGTCTTCTTGGAGGAACAGCGGTAGTGGAGATCATTTACAACTGGCCCGGAATGGGGAGTATGGCAGTGAAGGCCATTTCATGCAGAGATTATCCGTTGGTGCAGGGTTATGTGCTTTGGATTGCTATCCTGTATATAGATCGGAAGAGCACACGTCTGAACTCCAG
>ERZ809224.2233-NODE-2233-length-12322-cov-30.382734_pt1 | contig 12322 bp, 10 predicted proteins | sample MGYA00520513_ERZ809224 | MGnify/ENA primary metagenome ERZ809224 (study PRJEB31576, sample SAMEA3212658) | Homo sapiens | biome: human-gut; feature: human gut; material: fecal | place: Sweden | collected 2012 ...
TAAAACAAAAGAAGAGAAATTAAAAATACTTGAAGAATTAAAAACAAAAATAGAAAACTATGACTCAAGTAACTTGTTATTTTTTGATTTCTAGAAGAGATATATATGAATAAAGTTATGCATAATGTAGATATAAAAAGATATGACAATTAAATATTGGATAAATTAATAATAAAAATTTATCCTTATCAAAAAAGCTTACATTTTTGTAAGCTTTTTGTAATGTTAATTTCTTGAACATACAAATAAAAGATATTACAATATATACAGAAAAAAGATATACTAAATAAGAAAAAGGATTTAGTCCCAATTTCTAAAAAAAGGAGAAGGTCTATGAGTACTGTATTAGAAATTAAAAATATTGAGAAATACTATGGAAACAAGTCTAATTTAACAAAAGCAATTGATAATATTAGCTTTAATGTTGAAGAAGGAGAATTTGTTGGAATTATGGGAGCTAGTGGTAGTGGTAAAACTACATTACTTAATTGTATTTCAACTATTGATAGAGTAACAGCAGGAAGCATTATAATTGATGGGAAAGATATTACAAAATTAAAAGGTAATCATTTAAATAAATTTAGAAGAGAAGAATTAGGATTTATATTTCAAGATTTTAATTTATTAGATACTTTAACAACATATGAAAATATTGCAATAGCTCTTACGATACAAAAAGTTAATCATAAAGAAATAGACAAAAGAGTAAAAGAAATAGCTAATAAATTAGAAATTACTGATATATTAAAAAAATATCCATATCAAATATCAGGAGGACAAAAACAAAGAGTAGCATCAGCAAGAGCAATAATTACTAATCCAAAAATGATTCTTGCAGATGAACCAACTGGTGCTTTAGATAGTAAGTCTGCAAGACAATTATTAGAAACTTTTGAAACATTAAATAAATCTTTAAAAGCAACAATTTTAATGGTTACACATGATAGTTTTTCCGCTTCTTATGCGAATAGAATATTATTTATAAAAGATGGTAAGATATTTAATGAACTTGTAAAAGGAGAAAATACAAGAAAAGAATTTTTTGAAAAGATAATAGAAGTTCAAACCTTACTTGGAGGTGATTTGAACGATGTTATTTAAATTATCATTAAAAAATATGAAGAAAAGTTTTAAAGATTATGCGATATACTTTTTAACATTAGTTTTAGGTGTTGCACTATTTTATATGTTCAACTCAATTGATAGCCAACAAGCAATGCTTGAAGTTTCAAAATCAACAAGAGATTTAATTAAACTTATGATAAGTTTGCTTGGATTTGTTTCAGTTTTTATTGCAGTTGTACTTGGCTTTTTAATTGTATATGCAAATAATTTCTTAATTAATAGAAGAAAAAGAGAATTTGGTATATATATGACATTAGGAATGGGAAAAAGACAAATATCAAAAATAATTTTAATTGAAACAATAATAATTGGTATTTTATCATTAGCAGTAGGATTAATAATAGGAATATTTGCATCACAGTTTATGTCAGTATTGGTTGCAAAGCTTTTTGATGCCGATATGACAGAATTTACATTTGTATTTTCTATAAATAGCTGTGTGAAAACTTGCGTGTATTTTGCAGTAATGTATATAGCAGTAATGATATTTAATACTATGACAATTTCAAGATACAAATTAATTAATCTCTTAAATGCAAATAAAAGAAATGAAGAAGTTAAGATTAAAAACCCAATTATTTCAGTAATAGTATTTATATTATCTGTATTAATTTTAGGATATGCGTATTATTTAGTAACTAAAGGCATAAATAAAATAATAACAGATGAACAACTTTTAGTTCCTATTCTACTTGGAATAGTTGGTACAGCTGGTGTGTTTTGGTCATTATCAGGATTTTTCCTAAAAGTTATACAATCAAGGAAAAAGCTATACTTAAGTGGAACTAATATGTTTGTCTTAAGACAACTTAATAATAAAATAAATACGACAGTTGTTAGCATGACAGTTATATGTTTAATGCTTTTTATGACAATTACAGTTTTATCAAGTAGTTTATCACTTCAAACTTCAATGGACGCAGAACTTGAAGAAATGACACCTGTTGATGTGAACTTATATAAAACAGCAGAATTACCAGAAAGCTATAAAAACCCATATACAGGAGAAATAACCAAATATTCAAATGAACAAATTGAAGATTCAAAACATTCTGTACTTTATACTTTAGAGAATAATGGATATGATATTAATAATTTAAAAGATATTACAGAAATAACAGTATATTCTATTCCAGGTTGGACGTGGAAAGAGAGTTTAGGCAATTATTATAATATAGCTAAAGAAGAAATGCCAACACTTAGATATAACACTCAAGAACTTATTATAAAAGTATCAGATTATAATAAGATTGCAAGACTTTATGGATTAAAAGAATATAGTATAGATGATAAAAATGAATATATAATGCTTTGTGATTATGACTCAATGGAAAATTTAAGAAATCCAACACTAAAAAATGGTGGAATAGTCGAAATAAATGGTAATAAATATCATTCAAAATATGATACATGTATGGAAGGATTTTACATGATATCAACTAGTCATACAAATACTGGGATAATACTTGTATCAGATGATTTTGATTTAAAAGATGAATGGAAAGAACAGGAGTTTTTAGCTGCTAATTTTAATACAGATTCAGAAGAAGAAAAAGAAGAACTAAATTTAGCGTTTTCAGACACAAATAGTACATTTTATAAAAATTTAGATGAAAAGGAAATCACTTTAGATGGAATGACAAAGATATCAATTATGGAAGCAAGTAAAGGTGTAGCTTCAATGGTAATATTTATTGCTATATATTTAGGTATTATATTTTTAATAGCAAGTGCAGCAATTTTAGCTTTAAAACAATTAACTGAAAGTTCTGATAATAAATATAGATATACAATACTTAGAAAAATTGGTTGTGATGAGAAAATGATTAATAAAGCATTATTTAGACAAATATTTATATTTTTCATGTTACCAATAATTGTAGCAATAATTCACTCAATTTTTGGAATCCAATTTGTTTTAAAAGTAATGTCAGTTCTATCATCTTCAGAAGAATTACTACCATCAGTTATATTAACAGCAATTATTATAGGATTAATATATGGACTATACTTTTATGCAACATATAGTGGTAGCAAAAGAATTATAAAAAATGATTAAATATAAATTAGATAATAATAGATTAAACTCTATAATAAATACATCCTCTTTTAATATTTATTATAGGTTTATATAAATAATTTAGACTAATTTTAAGTATATTTTAAGTACGATTATTAATTTTGTATATATTCATTAATATTAACGATTATTACTTAATATACTTAGAATTAGTTTTTATTTATGTTAAAATCTTATAGTTTTCTTAATATTAAATAAGGTGTTGATAAAAGTTTAGAATAGATATACAATATAGTTGTTCCTATAACAAAAAAGGAAGTGATGGATAAATGTTTAAAAAGAAAAAGAATAGAAAAGAAGAGGACGAAATTCCAAAATCTGTCTTAAAAATGAAACAGGAAAAGGAAAGAAGAGAAAGACAAGAACAATTAAATAGATATGCAGGAAAACATAGTAAGAGAATATCTAATATAGATGATGAAGAAGATTATATTAATAAAAAAAGAGGTAAAAAACAAAAAAGATTAAATAATCCAAAAAAGAAGAGATCTATAAAAAAGATAATTTTCTTTTTAATAATAATAGGACTTATTATATTAGGTATTTGTCTTGGAATATCTGCTCATAATTGGAAAACATTAGTTACAGATATGTTTAACAATGAAAATTCCGTTGTTGTAGATACAGATGGAAACAAGATAGCTGTTTTAGGATCTGAGCAAAAGAAAATATCAGTAGATTATGAAGATATGCCAGATAATTTAATTAATGCATATGTTTCTATAGAAGATGAAAGATTCTATAAACATCACGGAGTAGATATTAAAAGAACTGCAGCAGCTATAGGATCATATATCATACATTTTGGACATTCATCTTATGGAGGAAGTACAATAACTCAGCAGTTAGTTAAAAATCTAACCGGAGATACTACCGACTCAGTAACTCGTAAGGTAAAAGAATGGTGGAAAGCATTTTTACTTGAAAGCTATTATTCAAAAGAAGATATATTAGAAATGTATTTAAATGTTATTTATGTAGGACCAAATGTATATGGAGTTGGAAGCGGTTCAGTATATTATTTTAATAAAGACGTTTCAGATCTATCTTTAGCAGAATGTGCATACTTAGCAGGAATTAATAACTCACCAAATTCATATAATCCTTTTACAGAAGATGATAATAATGAACTTATACAAAATAGAACACTAACAGTATTACAGAAAATGTTAGAATTAGAATATATTAATGAAAATGAATATAATGAAGCAAAAGAAGAGGTTGAATCAGGATTAAATTTTGATAATGGACAAATAGAAACAGGAAATACAATTTATTCATACCATACAGATGCTTTAATTTCAGATTTAATAACTGATTTTGCAGAAAGCAAAAATATATCAGAAGAATTTGCAAAAAATTATTTATATTTATCAGGTTCAACAATTCATAGTACACAGGATTCTAATATACAAGATGAAGTTGAAAATGAGTTTAATAAAAGCCAATACATAATATACTCTGAAGATGGAGAAAGCACTTCTCAAGCTGCAATGGTAATAATTGATCATGAAAATGGAAATGTTTTAGCTTGTACTGGAGGACTTGGAGAAAAAGAAACTTTTAGAGGATTAAATAGAGCAACACAGAGTCAGAGACAAACAGGTTCATCAATTAAGCCACTTGCAGTGCTAATACCTGGTATAGATAAAAAAGAATTTACTGCTTCGACAATATATGATGATGAAAGAAAGACATTTGCAGGAAACTATAAACCAGGAAATAATGATGGATATTTAGGAAAAATCACAGTAAGAAGAGCATTAGAATCATCACAAAATATTCCATTTGTTGAAATGATGGAAGAAATAACACCAAAAAAAGCAATATCATATTTAAAAGACATGGGTATAACATCTCTTACAGAGGAAGATGAAAACTTGGCGCTAGCACTTGGAGGGCTTCAAAATGGTATAACTCCACTAGAAATGGCAGGTGCGTATGCTACAATTGCAAATGATGGTAAATATATAGAACCAACATTTTATACATCAGTAACAAATAAAAAAGGAAAAACAGTTTTAAAAGCAAAGCAAAAAACGAAGAATGTTTTTTCAAAACAAGTTGCATATGTTTTAAAAGAATTATTAAAACAACCAGTAGAAGGAACTTATGGTACAGCAACATATTGCAGAATATCTGGAATAGATGTTGCAGCTAAAACTGGTACAACAGATGAAAATTATGATAAATGGCTTTGCGGATTTACACCATACTATACAGCAGTAACATGGTATGGATTTGACCAAAATGAATCAATTAGATATAACAATCAAAATCCAGCAGGAATTATATGGGCAAATGTAATGAGAAATATTCATAATGGTCTTTCTGGTAAATCTTTTGAAAAACCAAGCTGGATTACAACAGAAACTATTTGTAAAGACACCGGAATGGTTGCAAGAACAGGATGTAATAATACATATACAGAATATTTCTTATGGGGAACAGCGCCAGACCTTTGTACAAAACATTCTGGTAATAAGGTTAGCTCAGATAGTGAAACTACAGAAAGCTCACCAGATGTATTTGTAGATGATAATGAAGATTTGAAGCTTGATCCAACAGATCAAACAAAAGATACTATAGTTGAAAATGTAGTAAATGAAAATGATATAGATAGCTCTACTAATGATAATGAAATAATTGATGAAGTAGAAAATGAAGTAATAGATGAAGAAGAAAATGTAATTATAGACGAACCTGATAGCCCTATAGAAGAGGAACCACAAGAACCAGAGCAATCAGAGAACACTATAATAGATGAGCCAGAAAAACCATCTATAGAAGAACCTGTAGAAGAGCCAATACTTGATGATCAAGAAACTGATCTTACAACATAAATATATTTTATTAAGATAAGAAAGCTATATAAGTTTTCTTATCTTTTTTATTGACAAGAAAATAGGCTATGATATAATTTTTGTAAAATAGGACTAAAAAAAAAACACAAGAGAAATGATAGAAAGGGAGAAAATATGGAAAATAGTACAAAAAGAAGAAATATCTTGTTAATAATATTATTAGTATTAATTGTTCTAATAATTATTTTTTATATTATTTTTGGAAATAATGGATCTAAAGTAAATGAATATACAGGCAATAAAGATTTACACTTAGTAGAAGAAATGATTTCTGATAATGAATATTATATGTTTGAAGACAATGGACAAAAATACATGTTATTTAAAATGAGTAAGTCTGCATATGCTCCACAGAGGATAGAAATTGATTCAGTATATATATATAATGAAAGTTATAGTGATGATAAAAAACTTAATTTAAAAATAACATTAAATACAAAGACAACAAATGGACAAATGGAAAACGGACAAAAAGTTGGTTCAGTAAATACTGATGCAATGTTATTTATACAAGAGATAGAAAATGATTGTACAGGACTTATTATTAATGATGTTGAGTATAAACAGTTTCAAGGCGGAGTAATTAAAGATGATACAACTCAAAAATATGGATTTATAAATACAAATGGTGAAGCTGTACTTAAAACTGAATATACAAGCATAAATGAACTTGAAGATACTTACTATAATGAAGAAAAAGATAAGAATGAAAAAATAGATTATTCTAATTATATGATGATATATAAAGAAAATGAAGGATATGGTATTATTACAAAAAATGGAGATATTTTAATTGATTGCATTTATACAAGCATTATTAATTATGGTCCTAATACATTTGTAGTTACAAAAGGCAATATGGAAAATGCACAAATAGGTATAATTGATATAAACGGAAATATTTTAAAAGAATTTAGAAGCGGAGGTATATTTGATGAAACTGAAGAGTTTGAAAAATATGCTATAGTTTCTTTAAATAATAAAAAAGGTGTAATGAATAGAAATTTAGATACTATTATACCAATAGAATATGATGAAATTAAAATGAGAGATTTTGAAACACATGATGCTGAAAATAAAAAAGAATTCTTATTTGCAGCGCAGAAAGATGGAGCTTATGAAATTTTTAATGAACAAGGAGAAAATGCTATGGATGAATCTATATATAAAATTTCACAGCTTTTAGGAGTAGATATAAATAGTGAAGAAGTATATAAAATATATAATGATTTGATGAGTAATAAGTAAAAAATAAAGAGAAAAATTAAGAAAAATAATTAAATAAAAAATGTTTTTAAAATATATTCTTTATTAATCTATGTATTAGTAGAGAATATATTTTTTGCATTACTTAAAAAGCTATGATATAATATTAAAGGCACTTAAGTTAGAAAATAGAATATATGGTGTATTGTAAGATTTTATTACACTAAATTAATTCTAAAAAAGTGCTGTAATACATTTTGTGATAAGGAGGGCTAGTTTATGAATGACATTAACAAAAATGTATTAACTTTGACTATTGGTGAGCTTTTGGAGAATAACTCAAAAAGCAATGAGCTTAATGGTCTAATAAGTATCAAGCAATGGTTCTATGAGACTTATTATGGGGCTAAAAACCCATATTTAGATCAGCTTGAAACTTTAGCAATTTCACTTGACATTAAAGCACTTGGAGGAGAATATTGGCACAATCTTTCTCATTCACTGGAAAGTGAAATATGGGTAAGAAAAACCATCCGCTTCTTCGAGGAGGAGAGTGAAAAAGGAATTATTGTTATTGTTTCAGACTTCTATGATTTTCCTGATTTTACAAAAGGAAGATATAAAAATCATACTTTTGTTTTGATACAAAAGGCATAGAGGCATAAGGAGAGCGCTGCTCTCTTTTTTCCGTTATATAATCATAAATTTATTTTATTTATATGTATTGATTTTAAAATACAGTTTGATATAATTTAGAAGAAAATATAATGTTTATTTAATATTTAAAATATAATTAATAAAGGGGGAGAAAATATGGAAGGCGAAAATGAAGAAAAAAACAATAAGCAGGAACTTAATGAAAATGTTAAACAACAAGAAACAATTCCTGAAGAAACGAAAAATGTAGAGCAAAAAGAAAATAAAAAGCCTGAAGCAACATCAGTAAAAAAAGAGAAAAAAAGCAAAAAAGGGTTAATAATTACACTTATTGTAATTATTATATTAGTCGTAATTGGAATTTTAGCTTTTGTAGGATGGCAATATTTTAATAATAATAAAACAGTTGGAACTACATGGGGAGATACATATTATGCATATTTAAGAAAAGCATCTAGTAATAAGGAAACAAGAAATACAGATCTTGGATTAGCTGATGGCACCCAAAATGTAGAACTAGAATTTATTGATATAGAAGAGGAAGAAGAACCTTTAATGGTTATGTCTTATGATTCTAATGATTCAGAATATATAAACCTATATTATATTAATTCATCAAATGAAGTAAATAAAGTAAATACTGACGTTGATAGTGATATAGAATATTTATACAATATACCAAAAAAAGAATATAGTTGGTATATTCATAAAGAAGATACTAATACAGACACATATATTGAAGTTGGTGACTATATAAATGATAGTTCAAATAATGAAGAATATGTATTTGAAAAAGATGAAAAAGAAGATGATACTACAGATAATAGTTTAGAAAATCCAATTAATATAACAAAGTTTGATGAAACATTTATAGTAGTTGATTTAGGCGACAATAAAGTAATAGAAATTAATTTAAATGAAATAAATGATTCTAAATTACATGATGTGATTTCTGAATTAGTTACAGGATATGTCTCAACAAATGATAAATTAACAGCTGAAGTTGTAAATAAAATTACAGAGCAAGTTACACATGTAGAAGATATATTAAAGCAGTTATATTCAAGTTCTATCGAAAATGGAGTAATAAAAGCAGGAGATTATTCTTTGAAATTGGGGAGATATGTAGATAAATATAATACAGTATATATATTAAATGAAGATGGAACCGCTTCTTGTACATGTGAAAATGGATTAAGAGATGAATTTAAAAATGGAGAATATGTTGTATATAACTATAATGAATATAAAAATGAAATAGATGAATGGGAAAAACAAAATGGACCTATTGGATTTAGTGGAGAATGGATGATTGCTATAGCTGAAAAAGTTGATAAAGAAAAACCATATTTAACATATAGCTACTCTATATCAGGAGACAATACATTCTATAATGGTCAAACAGATGAAGAGTGGAAATATAAAGAAGAAAAAGAAGATGATAAAGAAAAACAAGATGAAGTTAATAAAGAAGAAACAAAAAATGACAGTACAAGTAAAAATAAATCTACTTTTAAAGTAGGGAGTTATACATTACATTATGGAACATATAAAGGAACAACATCACAATATTCAGATGAATTAGGGCGCCCTGTAAGCTATACTTTAACATTCAAATTCAATCAAGACGGAACATATTCTATAAAATCTAGTAATCAATCTATGGTTAAAGATGAAAGTGGAAAATTTAAAGTTACAACATTACAAGGTATGAATGTGATAGAACTAGACAATGGAGCTTACTATATATCTTATGGAAATGATTCAATTGGAGAGTTAGCAGGTGCAGGTTCTACTTTCGAATACCAAGGATAATTTTATTTTAAAAAATTGATTAGGAGATTAAAAATGAAAAATAAATTAATTTACTTAGTATTTATTGTATCTATGCTATTTATACTTATATTATTAACAGGATGTTCAGATAATAAAACAAATGAAAGCGAAAATGTAGAAAATAAAGTATCAAATAATATTGCCAATAATGCTATTGATAATAATACTACAGAAAATACAGTAAATAATGAAGCAAATACTAGTAATTTAAATAGTGGAACATTAAAACTAGATGCAAGATATGGATATTTAAATGAAGACGAATCTATACAAATTGATTTATATAGTGATGGTACAATATATTTTGCATATGTTCCAATGAAAGGTAATATAAGATCAGAATATTATTATGGAACTTTTGAAATTAAAGAAAATAAGCTTGTATTAAATTTAGATCCAGATGATGAAGCTAGAACAACTATAATGGATGAGCAAAATCCAAGAGAATATGCAATCATTTCAAATGAAAGCTTTCAAGATAGTGAAGGAAATATATATGAATATAAATTAGATTATAAAAAGAATCAGTATTCTTCACAAATTAATAATTAGAAGGGGTTAAAAAATGGAAGAAGAGAAAAATAAAATAGCCGATAAAAACAAAGAAGATGTAAAAGAAAAAAATGAAACAGTAAAGTCAGATAATATTAAAAAAGATGAAACAAAAAAGAAAAGTAAAAAAGGATTAATAATAGCTATAAGTATAATAGTTGTACTTATATTAATAGGTGCATCTATTGGAGGATATTTTCTATATAAGAAAATACAATTAGAAAAACCATTAGATGTTGCATGGGGACAGACATATTATACATATTTAAAATCAATTGCAGAAGATGAAAGCAAAAAAGAATCATATGGATTTAATAATAGTACAAATACTAAGATAGAATTTTGTGATATAGAAATTGAAGAAGAACCAGTAATGGTTATATCTTATGAAAAAGATGATGAAGATTACTCTAATATATATTACATAAAAGATGATGGAACAGTACATGAACTTACGTATAGTTTTCCAACAGATGTTGAAATGCTTTATAGTATAGAAGAAAAAGAATATAACTGGTATCTTGTTTCTAAAGAGGAAAATGTGGCAGAATATACACCAATTCAAAACAAAATAATAAAATCTGAAGGAAAAGAAGTAGAAGAAGATGAATTACCTAATGAATATACAATTAAAGATGATGATAAGACAACTGTAGAAACAGTAGATGGTGAAGAAATAAGTATAGATAAATTTGATGAAACATTTATAAAACCTGATATTGAAGATACTTCTATTGATTTTGATTTTAACTTAATAGAAGAAAAACTTAAAGAAGCAATAGAAAATCTTGTAAATGACTACAAAAACAATGACCAAATTATAACTGATGAAGTTAAAGAAGCGGTTACAGAAAAAGAAACAGAAATTATAAATAAACAAGAAGAAATGGAAAAAGCTAAAGATGAAGTAGAAAAGAAAAAGGCAGAAGAAGAGGCTAAAAGAGAAGCTGAGGAAGAAGCTAAAAAAGGTTTTAAAGTAGGAAGCCATAGATTAAAATATGGAACATATAAATCTGATGTTTATATAATGGACAGTAGCATGTATGGAACCATAACATTAAATCAAGATGGAACATTCCATATTAAAGCAAATTGTGAAGGAGACTATCCATATAAAACAATGGATTGTGATGGAACATATAAAGCAACGAGAGCGATAGATTCTTATGAATATTATGATGCTATAGAGTTTACAACAGAAGAAGGAGATAGATTTGTTTTTTCAGTATCAAGTGACAATGAATTTAGTGATCAATGGCATGGATATTCTTATCAAGGATAATCTATAAAAATGAATATAAGTTAAAAAAATTAAACAAAACAAAAAATATAAATATAGGATGGAGAATAAAAATGAACTATAAGAAAGATTTATCAGAGAAAAATCAAAAATTATTAGAAATAGCAGATATTAAAATTGAGAATAAAGAATATACAAAAGAAGAAATACAAAAAAATATATCTGATATAGGAAACCATATTATGAGTATGAGTAGCAAAAACGGAGATATTTTAAATGCACAATTAGAATTTATGCCTTTAATAAATGCTTTACAAGAAAGTATTAATTAATAAAAACAGTTATATATTTTACCAATATTAAATGTTACAATAAACAAATGGTAATTTATGGAGGAGGCAAAAGTGAAAATTGAAAAGATTATATTATCAATAGTTACAATGCTATTTGCATTACTAGGATTATTAAAAGTTATATCTTTTGATATTGCAAATCTAATAATGTTTTTAGCGTTAGCTACTTTATTAGTATTGAGAAGTATTGAGTATAAGAAAAGTAGAGAAAATAGGAGTTTTATACTAACTGTTATTACAGCAGTATTTTTATATGTTGTAGTTATTTATAATGTTTTTATAGCATAATAAATTACAATATATCGCTAGGAATGGAGGAATAATAAAATGAACTTTAAAGAGTATGGAAATAAGAATAAAGATACAATAATGTTATTACATGGTGGTGGTCTTTCTTGGTGGAATTATA
>ERZ809224.2239-NODE-2239-length-12297-cov-5.054403_pt1 | contig 12297 bp, 12 predicted proteins | sample MGYA00520513_ERZ809224 | MGnify/ENA primary metagenome ERZ809224 (study PRJEB31576, sample SAMEA3212658) | Homo sapiens | biome: human-gut; feature: human gut; material: fecal | place: Sweden | collected 2012 ...
CCCTTGGTCAGGACGGTGGTGTCCACGCCTGCCCGCGCGGCGTACAGGGCAGCCGATACGCCCGCCGGGCCGGAACCGATAATGACAATGTTCGACATTTATATTCTCCTTTTCAGGTCCGATGTTTGCTTACACCTCTATTATACACAAAATCTGCCCGTTTTCCGTGACTGAGTTCCAAAAAGTTTTGGATTGTGTTATACTGATTCTATGATTTGAATTTTCATGGAGGCTTCCATTTTATGTCCAAGCAACGCCTGCTTTTTATCACCACGGGCGGCACCATTGCCAGTGTGCGCACGGCCCAGGGGCTCAAGCCCGTCCTTTCCAGCGAGGAGCTGCTGGCCCACCTGCCGGAGCTGCAGGAGCTCTGCTGCCCCGAGACACTGGCTCTGTGCAGCATCGACAGCACCGACCTGGGCCCCGAGCACTGGCTCATGATGGCCCGGGCTGTGCAGGAGAATTACGCCCTCTACGATGGCTTCATCATCTGCCACGGCACCGATACGCTGGCCTACTCGGCGGCGGCCCTTTCTTACCTCATTCAGAACGCCGACAAGCCCATCATCCTGACAGGCGCCCAGCAGCCCATCTCCAATGAGATCACCGACGCCAAGAAAAACCTGCGGGACAGCGTGATCTGTGCGCTGGACTCCGGGAGCCGGGGCGTGATGGTGGTGTTCGGCGGGCATGTCATCGCGGGCACCCGCGCCAAAAAGAACAAGACCATCAGCTATGACGCCTTTGCGTCGGTCAACTTCCCGGCGCTGGCGCTGGTGCAGGGCGACCGGCTGGTGCGCTATGTCCCCTCTCCCTGGCCCACCGGCCCGGTGGAGTTTGGCCGGGCGCTCAACCCCAAAGTCTTTCTGCTCAAGCTGACTCCCGGCCTGAGCCCCGAGCTGATCCCGGCCATCTTTCAACATTACGACTGTGTGATCGTGGAAAGCTTTGGCGTGGGCGGCATCCCGCAGCGGCTGATGGACGCCTTTGCCGAGGGGTTGGGCGACTACGACCAGACCCACAAAATCCTGATCCTGACCACTCAGGTCACCTACGAGGGCAGCGATGTGGGCATTTACGAGGTGGGCAAACGGGTCAAGAACCGTTTCCGTTTCCTGGAAGCCCATGACATGACCATTGAGGCGGTCATCACCAAGGTGATGTGGCTGCTGGCCCAGAACTGCGAGAGCTTCGACCAGCTCCAGCAGCGGTTCTATCGTCAGATCAATTTTGATACATTTTATCATTGATAGGTTGGTAGCAAAAAAGGACACGGCAGCGCGCCGTGTCCTTTTTGCGGTACAAACGTTAAAATACAAGCTGCACCAGCAGCACATAGCAGAGCGTACCGCCTGCAATAGATACCAATGTTTCGTGCTTCCACTTGTGGAGCGCGATGGTCACGCCGATGGCGATGGCCTCCGGGATGCCGTGGCTGCCCGTAAAGACGCTGACGCCTTTGAGGCAGTAGATGATGAGCATTCCGAAGATGGCGGCGGGCAGCACCCGCCCCAGATACCGGACGACTTCCGGCGGCTGCTGGTCCTTGGACGAGAAGATCAGGAACGGCAGAAACCGGGTGAGCATGGTGGCTGCCGTGCAGGCGGCAATGGTGATGCCAAACTGGACTCCGCTCATGGGGCCACCTCCTCGGTTTTATCAGCCTGCTCAATGGGCTTGCGCAGCCCGAGCAGCAGCACCAGAATGCAGATCATGGACGGGATCAGAAAACTGCCGGAGCCAAACACCAGCAGGCAGACAAACGGCACCACCAGCCCGATGAAGCCGGAGTAGTGCTGCTTTTCTTTGTCCCACTGGTTGAGGAAGATGACCACGAACATGGCTGTCATGACAAAATCCACGCCCTCGGTGCTGAACGGCAGGATGGAGCCCACCGCTGCCCCCAGAAAAGCGCTGGCCACCCAATAGATCTGGTCCAGCAGGGTGATGAAGAACATGAACCACCCACGGTCTACCCCCTCGGGCGGCTCGGCCGAACAGGTGATGGAAAACGTCTCGTCGCTCATGGCGTAGATCATGTAAAAGCCGCGCAGGCCGTAACCCTGATAGCGCTCCAGCATGGTCAGGCCGTAGAACAGGTGCCGGGCCTGGATCATGAGCGCCATCAAAAAGGCAGAGAGGGGCGAAAAGCTGTCCAGCAGCAGGGAGGCCAGCACAAATTCCAGGCTTCCGCCGTACACCACGGTGCCCATCAGGGGCGGCAGCCAGATGGGCAGGCCCAAGGACTGCACATAGATGCCGTAGCCTAGCCCCAGCACAAAATACCCCGTCAGCACCGGAATGGTTTGGGGGAACGCGGCTTTCAGCGCCGCCAAAACCGCCCCGGAGGAATCACGGGACGGGGTCAAAATGGTTTGATTCGTCTGTTGCATTTTATTCAACCCTCCAATCTAGTATTATAACAGGTTTATCCTGCTTTGCAAGAGGCGGTTTCCGGATGCAAAACACCCCCGCTGAAAGCTTTTGGAAAGCTCCCGGCGGGGGTGCTGTATTTTGATGAGAAAGGGGATCTTAGGCTTCGTTCTTTTTGGCAAGGTCTTTGATGTAGAGGGCACGGGTGGCGTTGAGGACGGCGATGATCATGACGCCGACGTCGGCGAAGATGGCCGTCCACATGCTGGCGATGCCCAGCGCGCCGAGGATGAGGCAGATGCCCTTGACGCCCAGCGCAAAGACGATGTTCTGGTACACGATGCCGTTGGTGCGGCGCGCGATCCGCATGGCCAGCGCGATCTTGGCCGGGTCGTCGTCCATCAGGACAACGTCCGCGGCCTCAATGGCAGCGTCGGAGCCCAGAGCACCCATGGCAATGCCGATGTCCGCACGGGACAGAACAGGGGCGTCGTTGACGCCGTCGCCCACAAAGGCGAGGTTCTCTTTGGGCTGCTTGGAGGCCAGAAGCTTCTCGATCTGATCGACCTTGTCGCCCGGCAGCAGGCCAGCGTGGTACTCGTCCAGGCCCAGCTCGGCGGAAACGGCTTTTGCCACCGGCTCGGCGTCGCCCGTCAGCATGACGGTCTTGCGGACACCGGCCTGTTTCAGGCCCTTGATGGCCTGTGCGCTGTGGGGTTTGACCACATCGGCAATGAGCAGGTAGCCTGCATACTTGCCGTCAATGGCCACATGAACGATGGTGCCGGCCTCCGTTACAGCAGGGACGGTCAGGTTCAGCTTTGCCATCAGGCGGGCATTGCCGCAGGCCACGGCTTTGCCGTCCACCTTGGCCGTAACGCCGTAGCCGCCAAGCTCCTCCACGTCGGTGACGCGGCTCTGGTCGATCTCCTTGCCATAAGCGGCCTTGACGCTCAGGGAGATGGGATGCTTGGACCAGCTCTCGGTCAGGGCCGCGGCCTCCACCAGAGCGTCCTGCGAGGTGCCCTCCGTGGGATAAATGCCGGTGACTTTAAAGGTGCCCTGCGTCAGGGTGCCGGTCTTATCAAAGACCACCACACCGGTACGGGCCAGCTCTTCCAGATAGGTAGAGCCCTTGACGAGGATGCCGCAGGCGGAAGCGCCGCCAATGCCGCCGAAGAAGCTCAGAGGGATGGAGATGACCAGCGCGCAGGGGCAGCTGATGACGAGGAACGTCAGGGCGCGATAGATCCAGTCGCCAAAGCGGGCGGGCTGGCCCGTCAACAGCAGAACGATGGGCGGCAGGAATGCCAGTGCCAGAGCGCCGTAGCAGACAGCGGGGGTGTACACCCGGGCAAAGCGGGTGATGAAGTTCTCGGCCCGGGCTTTCTTCATGCTGGAGTTTTCCACGAGGTCCAGAATTTTGGAGACGGTGGATTCGCCAAATTCCTTGGTGGTCTGAATCTTCAGCAGGCCGGTGACGTTGACACAGCCGCTGATGACATCGTCCCCGGCCTTGACGTCCCGGGGCAGGCTCTCGCCGGTGAGGGCGGCGGTGTTCAGGGCCGAAGTGCCCTCCAGAATGATGCCGTCAATGGGGATGCGCTCGCCGGGCTGGACCACGATGGTGGTGCCGATCTCGACCTCATCCGGGTCTACCTGCTCCAGCTTGCCGTCCTCGCCCTCAATATTGGCGTAGTCCGGGCGGATGTCCATCAGGCTGGAAATGCTCTGGCGGCTCTTGCCCACGGCCACGCTCTGGAACAGTTCGCCGATCTGATAGAAGATGATAACGGCGCAGCCCTCAACGTAATCGCCCAGGGCAAAGGCACCCACGGTGGCAACCGCCATCAGGAAGCACTCGTCAAAGGGCTGGCGGTTCTTGATGCCCTTGATGGCCTTGCGGAGCACATCCCAGCCGACCACCAGATACGGGATGCAGTACAGCACCAGCTCCACCGGCGTGGGGAAGCTGGGCAGCAGTTTCAAAATGGCTACAAGGATCACCGCTGCGATGACCTGCTTGAGCATTTTCTTTTGTTTTTTGTTCATCTCAGTCTCTCCTTTTGCGCGGATCTCGGCACGGGTTTTCAGGGGGGAGTTTTCGTCCGATTCCACCTGTTTTCCACAGTAAGTGGGCTTTTCCACGTTTTCCCCCGCCTTTTCCACAGACTTTTCCCGACAAAAAGAGGCTGTTTGGCGTCTCTTTTTGCACTTTTCCGCAAGAAATGTTGAAAACCAGGTGGAAACTGTGGAAAACCTGTTTCTTTTTCCACAAAAGCGTTCCGTTGTATAAAAAGGCCCCTCCCGGGGGAGGGGCTCCGAGGTTCCGGAAGATCAGATGCCGAAGATCTCGCAGTCGTCCTCCACTTTCTTGCAGGCGGTCAGCACTTCCTGCATGGTGGCCTTGGGGTCTGCACCCTCAGCAAACTCCACGTTCATCTTCTGGGTCATAAAGCTGACGGTTGCCTTTGCCACGCCGGAAACGGTGTTGGCAGCGTCTTCCATCTTGGCGGCGCAGTTTGCGCAGTCCACTTCGATCTTATAGGTCTTCTTCATCGTAAGTACCAGCCTTTCTCATTCTTCAATATGATCCATCCCCATGGAGAGGATGCTGCGCACATGGTCATCGTCCAGTGCGTAGTAAACAGTTTTGCCCTCCCGGCGGAACCGCACCAGTTTGCAGTCCTTGAGCACCCGGAGCTGATGGCTCACGGCGGACTGGCTCAGCTGCACCGCGTTGGCGATGTCCTGCACGCACAGCTCGTTATCGTGGAGCGCATACAGGATCTTGATGCGGGTGGAGTCGCCAAATACCCGGAACAGGTCGGCCAGCTCGTAGAGCACCTCGTCATCGGGCATATCAATGGGCTGCGCGGCGGGGGCGCTTTTCTTTTCGGGTTCCTGCTGCGGCATCTGGACATCTCCTCTCGGGTTGGTTTTATATGAACGCTTGCTCATGTGTTCATGATAGCATGGGGAAAGGCTCCTGTCAAGGGGTTTGGAGAAGAATTTTGCTGGAAGTTCAAAAAAGATATTTTTTGCCCCAATACGCAAAAAAGTGGCATTTTTATTTTGCAAAAAGGGTGCGGTTTCAAGACCTCAAATCCAGCTTGCTGCTGCTTGACTTTCCACCGCACCCTTGCTATAATACAAATAGAAAAGGCACTGCGACAAGCGGTTAGCCCTTTAAGTAGAACAGCTGAGCAAAGCTCGAACCGTCACCGTGCCGGGTGGCGGTTCATTTTTTTACTCTGATCGTAAAAGTGAATCCAAAAAGATGGAACGTCAAAGTAATAGGCATATGCTTCACCCCCTTTTCAGTGGGATGAAGAGCCGAACCGCCTGCCGTTGTATGCAGTGCCTTGCTGCCATTTCGGACAGCATCTTTAGCGTATCATAATTTTTGACAAAAAGCAACCAGATGAGGTTGCTTCTATTTTTTTCGATGAAGATACCACGGCAGATACATCCCCGCCAGCACCAGCGCCACGGCGGGGAGAAAGCCCAGGATATACCACTGTTCCCCAAACCACTGGGTAAACAGCGCCGTCACCGGGCTGCTGGTGGGGCCGTTCAGAAAGTAAAAGTTTGTGTACAGCACTTTATTTAAAAAGTAAATGGGCAGCGCCGAGCCAAACAGGAATGCCAGCACCGCCGGGAGCCGCCGCACCTGCGGGCGGAACCCGCCTGCTACCAGCAGAACCGGGTAAAGCACCAACAGCCCATGGAGGGTAACAGAATGCAGGTTGATGAGGCTCCACGCCTTTGTCCCCAGCCAACCGGGGCAGAGCAGCGCAATGGCGGCCCCCGGTGTACAGAGGGCGTAGAGCTCCTCTTTGCACCAGTCCTTTCCGGTCAGGGTGCAGGTTGTGCAGAGGAAAATATGGATGCTGCACAGGTGGAGAGGCAGGTAGCTCCAGTTCCACTGCCCGGTGGCCAGCATGGCAATGACCAGCACGGCTTCATCTGCCAACAGCAAAACCGTAACGCCCCACAGGATGCGCCGCCGGGTGCGTTCCGGGCTGCGGCGGTACCAGCGGGCTGTCAGCAGGATGCAGACCGCCACTGCCTCCAGCTCTCCCAGGTGCACCGCTCCAAACAGCGGATAGCCCTGATACCCCGGGCCATACCGCCGGGCGATCATTTCATACGACATCCAGAACTCACTCATCTGCTCCACCGCCTTTTTTGCCTTTATTATGGGCTCATTCGATCCAAAAGGAAAGTGTTTTGGCGGAAAAATCTCCAAAACAGGTGCACAGCGGCGCAAAATGTGGTATTCTACTGTTGGTTCGTAAATCCATGTCGTTTCGACATCTTACACAAAAAGAAAAGGAGAATTTTTATGACTCTGACAACTGGGATCCACGGCGAGCAGTCCGTGGCTGTGATCAACGAAAACACCGCAAAAACCATGGGAAGCGGCACGCTGGATGTGTTTGCGACTCCCGCTCTGGTGGCACTGGCCGAGAAGACCTGCTGGATGAGCGTGGCCGAGGCTCTGGATGAGGGCTGCGGCACCGTGGGCACCAAACTGGAGCTGGAGCACACGGCCCCCACTCCCGTGGGCATGACCGTGACCTGCGAGAGCGAGCTGGTGGCCGTGGAGGGCCGCAAGCTGGTGTTCAAGGTCTCGCTCCACGACGAGAAAGGCCCCGTTGGCGGCGGCACCCACGAGCGCTTTGTCATCAACAACGCCAAGTTTGCGGCCAAGGCCGAGAGCAAAAAGAATTAAACCTCTCAGTCGAACTTCGCTCGCCAGCCGTTCCCCTTTCGGCACTTGCGTGCCACCTCCCCCGGCCGGGGGAGTCTTTCCTACCAGGGGAGCCTTTGGCAAATAGATCAACTTTCATCCGACTGCCAAGGCCTCCCCTCGACAGGGGAGGTGGCATCGCGTGAGCGATGACGGAGAGGTTCCAGTTCCAGCGGCGGCGGGTCGGCCCGCAGGGCCTCCTGCTCGGCTTTCTGCTGGGCCTCCCACAACAGGCGGGCGGCCTGCTCGCTGGCGCGGAACAGCTCAAAATACAACGCTTTATAATCCGGCGCGGCAAACACCCCCTTTCTTCCTTTCTGGGGGATAGTCTGCCCCGCCGCGTCCCAAAACAAACCTGATCTTCAAGAGGAATCATTTTCATGAAAAAGAACAATCTCTCCTGGGTGGGCGCTCTGCTCGTCTTCGGCCTGTTGTTGTGGTGCACGTCTGCCACACCGGGCAAGATCGCGGACCCGTCTACGTACACCTGCGCCGTGTACAGCACGGCACTTTCCCTGCTGCCTCCGGTGGTGGCCATCGTGCTGGCCCTGAACACCAAGGAGGTCTACACTTCCCTGCTGGTGGGCATTGCCACCGGTGCCCTGCTTTACGCCAACGGCAACCTGGAGCTGGCCCTGACCACCCTGTTCTTCAATGAGGATGGCGGCATGGTGTCCAAGCTGTCCGACAGCAGCAATGTGGGGATCCTGGTCTTCCTGGTCATGCTGGGCATTCTGGTGGCCCTGATGAACAAGGCCGGCGGCAGCGCGGCCTTTGGCCGGTGGGCCTCCACCCATATCCACACCCGGGCCGGGGCACAGTTTGCCACCCTGCTGCTGGGGATCATGATCTTTGTGGACGACTACTTCAACTGCCTGACCGTCGGCTCGGTCATGCGCCCGGTCACCGACCGTCAGAAAGTCTCCCGCGCCAAGCTGGCCTACCTGATTGACGCCACGGCGGCCCCCGTCTGCATCATTGCGCCGGTGTCCAGCTGGGCTGCTGCTGTTACTTCCTCGGTGCCCGAGGGCTCCGGCATCAACGGCTTTACCATGTTCCTGCGCACCATCCCGTATAACTATTACGCCATCCTCACCATGGTCATGAGCCTGTTCGTCATCTTTACCGGGACGGACTATGGCCCCATGAAGCTGAATGAGACCAACGCCATGAACGGTGACCTCTTCACCACCGAGGACCGCCCCTACGGCGACGATGTGGACGACGGCACCAACACCAAGGGCCATGTCATCGACCTGGTGGCCCCGGTCATCGTCCTCATTGCGGCCTGCATCTTTGGCATGGTGTACACCGGCGGCTTCTTTGAGGGCACCGATTTCATTACCGCCTTTGCGGACTGCAACGCTTCCATGGGCCTTGTCATGGGCAGCAGCATTGCCCTGCTCTTTACCTTTGTGTTCTACCGCGTGCGGGAAGTGATGACGTTCCAGGACTTTGCCGCCTGCATCCCTGAGGGCTTCAAGGCCATGGTCAGCCCCATGCTGATCCTGACCCTCGCCTGGACGTTGTCTGGCATGACCGGCCTGCTGGGTGCAAAATATTACGTCGCCAACCTGCTGGGCGGCTCGGCCGCGGCGCTGCAGTATCTGCTGCCGGTCATCATCTTTGTGGTAGCCGTCTTCCTGGCCTTTGCCACCGGCACCTCCTGGGGCACGTTCTCCATCCTCATCCCCATCGTCTGCCATGCATTCCCGGAGGGAGAGATGCTGGTCATCTCCATTGCGGCCTGCCTGTCCGGCGCCGTCTGCGGTGACCACTGCTCCCCGATCTCCGACACCACCATCATGGCCTCGGCTGGTGCCCATTGCAGCCATGTGAACCACGTTTCCACCCAGCTGCCCTATGCGCTGACGGTGGCCGGTGTCTCGGCGGGCTGCTATGTCCTCACCGGCCTGTCGGAGGCCGTGCTGGGTGCCCGGGCCAATCTGGTCAGCTCTCTGGTGCTGTTGGGCGTCGCCATTTTCCTGGAGCTTATCGTGTTGAGCGTCATCCGGGTGCGGACGGGCCACGGCAAAAAGGTTGTTCGCTGAAAATTTTGCGACAAGCGTTGATTTTTCCCTCCAAAACGTGATATACTAAAAGAAATTGAGTTAATTTGCCACAAGGAGGGCGTTCATCTTGCTGGAAGAAGTGTTTCAGGAAGTCTACACCAAGTTCAAACTGCATTTTTACCAGAGCGTGTTCCAGCGCTTTGCTACCCGGGAGGCGACCCTGACCACGGTGGAGTCGTTCTGCATGGAGGGCATCATGGCCATGGGAGAGCCCACCATTGCCGAGTTTTCCCGGATGATGGGCATTTCCACCCCCAATGCCGCTTATAAGATCGGCAGCCTGGTCCGCAAGGGCTATGTGGAAAAGATCCAGTCCACGGTGGACCGCCGGGAGTACCATCTCCGCCCTACTCAGAAGTATATCAACTACTACAACATCAGCTATTCCTACCTGCACACCGTCATTGAGCGTGCCAGGGAGCGGTTCTCCCCGGAGGACTGCAAAAAGCTGGAGGAAATGCTCTCGGTGGTCAGTCATGAGCTGATGCCCGAGATGGATATGCTGACCCGTGTTCAGGCCGAGGTCCCGGAGCGTGTCGCGGAGGATGAGAAGACCAACGCATAAAAGCCGCAAACAAAAAATCCATCGCTGTCAAAAACAGCGATGGATTTTTTTGTTCCCGAAATACGCTCAGACTTTTGCCGCGCCCCGATCGAGAATTTTATCGAACCGGGACAGGAACGTGAACACCGTGATGCTGGCCGCCGTGATGTCGCTGACGGGCTCCGCGAGGAAGACCGCGAACACCGGGTCCGGCAGGAGGTGCGGCAGGAGGAAGATGAGCGGGATGAGGAGGATGAGCTTGCGCAGGCAGGCCAGCAGGAGGCTGACCTTGGCCTGCCCCAGCGCCATAAAGCTCTGCTGGCAGGCGATCTGAACGCCCATGGCAAAGATACCGGCCATGTAGATGCGCATGGCCCAGGTGGTGTACTGGATGAGGGGGACATCGGAGGTGAAGATGCCGGCCACCAGCCCGGGCACCAGCATCATCCCCAGCCAGAACAGGGTGGTGTACCCGAAGCAGAGGGTGAACTGGAAACGGAACGCCTCTTTCACACGGGCCTGATTGCCCGCGCCAAAGTTGAAGCTCATGACCGGCTGACCGCCCTGGCAGATGCCCTGAATGGGCAGGGTACAGAGCTGGGACACGCTGGTGATGACGGTCATGGCACCCACGGCCACGTCACCGCCGTACCGGGCCAGGCTGGAGCTGAAGCTGATGGAGAGCAGGCTCTCGGTGGAAAGCATCACAAAGGTGGAGATGCCCAGCCCCATCACGGGCAGGATGACCCGGCCCTCGGGCCGCAGGTGCTCTTTGCGGAGCCGGAGAATGGTCTTGCTCCCGGTGAGAAAACGCAGGATCCAGAAGGCACCCACGGCCTGGCTGAGCACCGTGGCAATAGCGGCACCCCGCACGCCCATGTCCAGCACAAAGATGAGGATGGGGTCCAGGATGATGTTGATGACCGCGCCGATGACGGTGGTCAGCATACTGATCTTAGCAAAGCCCTGGGTGGTGATAAAGGGGTTCATGCCCATGACGATGAGGACACAGACCGAGCCCAGGATATAGATGCGGCTGTAGGCCAGCGCATAGGGCAGGGTGGCCTCGCTGGCACCAAAGAGCCGCAGCAGGATGGGAGCCCCGGCATAGAACCCGATGGTAAGCACCACGGCAAAAAACAGCAGCATGGTAAAGCTGTTGCCGATGATCTTTTCGGCTTCTTCTTTGTTGCCCTGCCCCAGCGCGATGGCCGTGCGGGGCGCGCCGCCCGCGCCGATGAGCATGGCAAACGCGTTGAGCAGCATCAGGATGGGGGCAAACAGGCCCACACCCGTCAGCGCCGCCGCGCCAATGCCCGCAATATGGCCGATATAAATACGGTCCACGATGTTGTACAGCAGGTTGACCACCTGAGCCACAACGGCGGGGATCATGAGCTGGAGCAGCAGTTTTTTGACATTGCCGCTCCCCATATTTTGTCTGGTCTGCGCCATGAAATCTCTCCTTTGAGTTGAAATTTTTCAATAAAGTGCAATTCGTAAAGCAAAGCACGGCAAAAACCGACCGGCTTTGACAAAAACACGAAAAACGCCTGAGACTATTGTAACACGGCGGCGGGGGGAACACAAGAACGCCTGCGGGGCCGGGCATAGCAACATACTGTTCCGGTGCATTGAATTTGCCAATGGCCTGTGCTACACTGGATTCGTTCGTTTTGGAATTTGGGAAAGGAGAAAAACATGGAACCTCAATACAAAAAGCGGAGCGCGTTCTCCGGCAAGATCGGCTTTGTGCTGTCGGCCGCAGGCGCGTCCGTTGGCCTTGGCAATATCTGGCGTTTCCCGTATCTGGCGGCCAAGTATGGCGGCGGCATCTTTCTGCTCATCTACATTCTGCTGGCGTTCACGTTCGGCTATACCATGATCGTGGCGGAGACGGCTCTGGGCCGGATGACCAAGAAGAGCCCGGTGGGCGCTTTCGCGGCCTTTGGCAAAAAGGGCGGGCTCTCGTTCGGCGGCTGGATCAACGCCATCATCCCCATCCTCATCGTGCCATATTACTCGGTCATTGGCGGCTGGGTCATCCGGTACCTGGCGGAATACATTGCCGGGCACGGCAAGGAGCTGGCCACGGACGGCTATTTCTCGTCGTTCATCTCCAATGGTGCTTCGGCGGAGATCTGCTTTGTCATCTTCACCATCTTCACGCTGGCGATCATCTTTGCGGGCGTCCGCAACGGCGTGGAACGGGTCTCCAAAGTCATGATGCCCATTCTGGTGGTGCTTTCCGTCATCATTGCGGGGTACTCCGTCACCCAGCCCGGGGCGCTGGCGGGTGTGAAGTATTTCCTCGTGCCCAATGTCGCCCATTTCTCCTGGATGACCGTCGTCACGGCCATGGGGCAGATGTTCTATTCCCTGTCCATCGCCATGGGCATTCTGGTCACGTTCGGCTCCTATATGAAAAAGGACGTCTCGATTGAGGAGTCCACCGAGAACGTCGAAATTTTTGACACGGCCATTGCCATCATGGCGGGCCTGATGATCATTCCGGCGGTCTTCTCGTTCTCCGGCGGCGACCCCGATACCCT
>ERZ809224.2240-NODE-2240-length-12294-cov-5.463437_pt1 | contig 12294 bp, 9 predicted proteins | sample MGYA00520513_ERZ809224 | MGnify/ENA primary metagenome ERZ809224 (study PRJEB31576, sample SAMEA3212658) | Homo sapiens | biome: human-gut; feature: human gut; material: fecal | place: Sweden | collected 2012 ...
AGGATCACAAAAACCAAGATGAATACTTTATAATGTTTTGTAACAAATTCTGTGATCTTAGGCACATCGGGAATCAGCTCTTTGTGGCGTGTTTTTTCCAGAGCCTTGTCAAAAATCATTATCAGGGATGGAAGAACGGTTACACAGCAAATAACGCCGATGACAACACCCTTTGCCATGACAACGCCCATGTCCAGGCCGAGAGTGAAGCTCATAAAGCACAGGGCGATAAAACCAGCGATTGTTGTAATAGAGCTTGCGACTACAGATTTCAAAGTAGCGGCAATGGCATGAGCCATGGCCTCGTTTCGGTCTTCAGGAAAGAGAGTAAGCTGTTCCTGATAACTGTGCCACAGGAAAATGGAATAATCCATAGTGACACCGAGCTGCAGAACCGCCGTCAATGCCTTTGTAATATAGGAAATTTCTCCGAGGAAAATGTTGCTTCCCAGATTATATACAATGGACATACCAATGCTGGCCAGGAACAAAAACGGTACCAGCCAGGAGTTCATAGTCAGTGAAAGTACCAGGATACAAAGAAGTACGGCAATCAGCACGTAAATAGGAACCTCTTTGTCACTTAAATCTTTTGTATCCGTCACAATGGCGGACATACCGCTGACAAAGCACTGGGCATTTCCGGCGGCCCGAATTTCGCGGATAGCATCCATAGTCTCATCTGCCGATGTAGTTGTGTCAAAAATGACGAACATCAGTGTAGAGTTGTCTGAATTGAATGCATCATATACCTTATCAGGCAGTATGGACATAGGAACGTCCAGATCTACCAGACTGTCGTACCAGATGCATTTATCCACATGATCAATGGCTTCGATTTTCTGACGGAGTGCGGATACATCTTTTTCTGACATACCTTCGCATACTACCATAGAGTAGGCTCCCGTACCGAACTGATTTACGAGAATATCCTGTCCCTGCATAGTTTCAATCTCGTCCGGAAGATAATACAGAATATCATAATTTACTCTCGTGCGGATATAACCAAACAATGAGGGGACAAGCAGTACCAGACTCAAAATAAAGATTGGGATTTTGTATTTAACAATTTTGTGCCCAAAGTTAAGCATGACTAGATTTCCTCCTTTTTGTGACCATTAGTCAACTTTTCTTATCCTTTTATACTACATTTATGACCAATAGTCAATAATTATACTTGAACTTTTGCCGTAAATTTGATAAGATTTGTAACAGATCAGCAAACAGGCTGTTCCTTTCGCGAGGAAATCTGCACCTGTTTGTGGGAGGAATTATGGGAAAAGCCGAGCTGAACAAAAAAATTAAGAGAGATAATCTGTTGGATTCCGCTTTTCGACTGTTTATTGAGAATGGTTTTCACAAGACATCTATATCGGATATTGTGAAGAAGGCGGGGGTGGCGAAAGGGACCTTTTATTTGTATTTTACGGATAAATTTGATTTGAGGGACAAATTGATTTCTCATAAAGGAGCGCAGATTCTATCAAAGGCATATCAGGCGCTTCTGCAGCAGTCAGGGCTTGGGTTTGAAGAGCAGATCATTTTTTTTACGGATCACATATTAAACCAGTTTAATGAGGATAAAAATCTGGTTTCATTTTTGTCAAAGCATTTGAGCTGGGCTTATCTGAAAAGTTTTTTGAAGGATGCTCCGCTTGCCGAGGATGTAAAAGTGGAGGAGATATTTAACAAGCTGATTTTTGCCTCCGGCAATCAGTACCGGAATCCTGAGATTTTAATATATATGATTATTGAATTTGTCAGCGGTGCAAGCTATAGTTCTATTCTTTATCAGCAGCCGGTACCCATTGAAGAGCTTAAGCCGTATATCTTTGACACGATACGCAGCATTTTGCGCCAGGAGCGTCTGCCGGAGACAGAAGAGACGAAAGATGAAAGGCAGTAAATTCAGAATATTGTATAGAATAACTAAATTTAGCACTTTAAAGCGCTGACAAAATTGTAAAATTTTACAAAAACACTTTATTTCTTGTCCTGTCTCAGTTAAAATGGAGAATAGTAAAGCACAGCAAAAATGTACTTGGAGAAAGGATATGGAAATGGAAAGAGAAAAATTTGGTTCAAGACTTGGGTTTATCTTGATTTCGGCGGGATGTGCCATAGGTCTTGGGAATGTTTGGAGATTCCCTTATATTACCGGAAAATACGGCGGAGCGGCATTTGTGTTGATTTATCTGGTATTTCTGCTGATACTGGGACTGCCGATTATGGTGGCGGAGTTTGCGGTGGGACGGGCCAGTCAGAAGAGTGCGGCGTTATCTTTCGATGTTCTGGAGCCGAAGGGTACGAAGTGGCATCTGTATAAATACGGCGCAATTGCCGGGAATTACCTTCTGATGATGTTTTATACTACAATTGCCGGCTGGATGATTCTGTATTTCGTAAAAATGGCAGGCGGAGAGTTTACGGGGCTTGATGCCGGGCAGGTGAGCGGTGTGTTTAATGATATGCTTGGTCAGCCGCTTCTTATGACAGGTTTTATGCTTTTGGCAGTTTTGCTTTGCTTTGGTATTTGCTCCAGAGGACTTCAGAAAGGCGTGGAGAAAATAACAAAAGTTATGATGGTGTGCCTTCTGGTGCTGATGGTAGTGCTTGCTGTGCGTTCTGTACTTCTTCCGGGAGGCGGAGAAGGACTTAAGTTTTATCTTTTTCCGGATTTCAAAAAGGTGATGGAGGCCGGTATCGGCGAAGTAGTATATGCTGCTATGGGCCAGGCATTTTTTACATTGAGTATCGGTATCGGTGCTCTGGCTATTTTTGGAAGCTATATAGGACAGGAGCGGGCGCTGACAGGTGAGGCCATTAACATCTGTGTGCTGGATACTTCCGTTGCGTTAATGGCCGGTCTGATTATTTTTCCGGCGTGTTTTGCGTACAATGTGCAGCCGGACAGCGGCCCCAGCCTGATTTTTATCACGCTTCCGAACGTATTTAATGCGATGGCCGGCGGAAGATTGTGGGGTACCCTGTTTTTCCTGTTTATGACATTTGCAGCGCTATCTACGGTAATTGCAGTGTTTGAGAATATTATTTCATTTACAATGGATTTAAGCGGCTGCAGCAGAGGAAAAGCAGTTTTGATAAATCTTTTTGGCGTTCTGCTGCTGTCTATGCCTTGTGTGCTGGGCTATAATGTGTGGAGTTTTATCACACCGCTTGGCGAGGGCAGTACAATTTTGGATTTGGAAGATTTTATCGTCAGCAATAACCTGCTGCCTTTGGGAAGTCTGGTATATCTGCTGTTCTGCACTGCCAAGCTGGGATGGGGGTATGAGAATTTCCTGAAGGAAGCCAACACCGGAGAGGGTATAAAATTCCCCAGGGGCGCTGCTGTTTATGTAAAATATATATTGCCGCTGATTATTTTGTTTATATTTGTGATGGGATATTACACAAAGTTCTTTGCGGCTTAGGGACTGATATGGGAGGCTCAGAAGAACAAAAGAAATAAGGACAGTGATAATAAAATGAGAAAATCAGTTTCAAATACAAAAATAAATGCAGTAAAAAGTGTGAATGTGAGTGTACCAAAGGAAAATCCGCTGGGAAAGGAGAGCACCGGCAGACTTCTATGGCAATTTGCGGTTCCAAGTATCATAGCTATGCTGGTCAGTTCTCTTTACAATATCGTAGACCAGTTTTTCATCGGGCAGAGTGTAGGTGAACTTGGAAATGCGGCGACTAATATTTCTTTTCCGCTTTCTATTTCCTGCGTTGCTATAGCATTATTGTTTGGCATCGGAGGAGCGTCTGCATTCAACATTTCAATGGGACAGGGTGACAGAGATAAGGCTGTCTATTATTTGGGGAATGCATCGGTGCTGCTGTTCGGGTGCGGACTTGTACTTTGTATCATCACTCAGATATTTCTGGAACCGCTGCTGCGTTTTTTCGGGTCGCCGGAGAATGTGTTGGATTATGCGAAAACGTATACGAGAATTACCTCTCTGGGATTTCCGTTTCTGATACTGACCACGGGCGGAGGCCATCTGATCCGTGCAGACGGAAGACCTAAGATTACCATGCTCTGCAATCTGACGGGAGCGATTATAAACACCATTCTGGATGCGGTGTTTGTGTTTGTATTTCACTGGGGGATGGCCGGCGCTGCAGCGGCTACGATTATCGGGCAGTTTATTTCAGGCTTCCTGGCAATTTGGTATTTGGCAAACTGTCAGACTGTAAAAATACTTCCGAAACATTTAAAACTTCAGAGTGATAAGGTATGCAGAATTGCTGCACTTGGGGCCGCGCCCTGCAGCAACCAACTGGCTATGATGGTGGTGCAGATCGTGATGAACAAATCCTTGAAATATTACGGCTCCCAGTCGGTGTACGGAGAGGCGGTGCCTATTGCCTGTGCGGGTATTATTACTAAAGTTAATCAGGTATTCTTATCATTTATCATTGGTATTTCGCAGGGATTGCAGCCAATTGTAAGCTTTAATTATGGAGCAGGAAAGTATGAACGTGTGAAAAAAGCGTATGGTCAGGCGTTTGTCTGCGGATTTGTACTGTCTTTGACGGCATTCTGCCTGTTTCAGCTTGCACCCAGACAGATCATATCCATATTTGGCGATGGGTCGGAGGAATATTTTCGGTTTGCGATCAGTTATTTTCACATATTCCTGTTTTTTACTTTTTTGAATTTTATACAGCCGATAACGTCAAATTTTTTTACCTCCATCGGAAAGCCTGCCCGCGGAATTTTTTTGTCTCTGACGAGACAGATTATTTTTCTGCTTCCGCTGCTGATAATCTTTCCGCTGTTTATGGGAATTGACGGGATCATGTATGCCGGTCCGGTGGCCGACGGCATAGCGGGGCTGACGGCGATTGTGATGGTGGTAAAAGAGCTGCGGCATAAGGAATATGCACAGGTTTCAAATGCATGAAATAAACAGGGAGATCGAAATGGCGGAGTGTGTATTTTATAATTCACCCGCATTTTCGATCTCCCTTTATTGCCGCGAGCAACGAGCCAAGCAGCCGCACTTGTGCGGATATTTGGCGACTGCCGCGAGGGTGAACTTGTTATTTACCGGATAAGTACTTTTTCAATTTCCAGCACATACATGGTGTGATAGTCCTTGCCGGGATACCATTTTTCATCCAGTGAAGTATCGGTAAAGCACTCTGGTCTAAATTCCTGTGCATAAAGCTTGCGTCCGATGATAACAGTATTTGCTTCGCTGAAATATGGCGTATCATCCGCGTGTGCTACGGTCAGTCCGCTCTTTGCGATCTTGTCTTCATCTCTGCCGGACACACTTCCGAAATACCCCAGTGTCTTGCGGTATTCTTCTCCCAATACAGAAAGAGATACGGTTGCGGAAGCGTCAATAAATTCTTTCGTGTATCTCTGCGGACGGATGACAATAAAAGCGGCATTTTTCCCCCACATAACACCGACGCCGCCCCAGGAAGCGGTCATGGCATTGACCTTGCCGTCCTTCTCGGCTGCTACCAAAAGCCATTCTTTTCCGATCATTTGAAAAGGATTTTTCTGAAGCTCTTCTGGTTTGATTTCTTTATAGCTCATATATTACCTCCTTGATAAATTAAAGACTCTGCAGCAAGCTGACAGGGTATCAAATCTGCAAATTATTCAGATTTTACTTTGTTCCAAAGATCATTATACACCGCATCGTTCTCTAATCCAAGATATTTAAATGTCTCCAGATTTGGTATTGTGGAAAGGTTTGGATAGGCGATTTTACTGTTGCGTATTTTCTCATCCTCAATCAGGTCCCTTGCGGCTGTATTTGGGGTGGAATAAGTAATGTAGTTAAAATTCATAAGAGCAATATCTGGTCTGCAGAGGAAATTGATAAATTTTTCTGCATTTTCCTTGTGCTCGGCATTCTTTGGGATCACCCAGGAATCAATCCAGAGATTGCTGCCCTCTTTTGGAATGACGTATTCCAGATTTGGATTTTCCTGCTGTGTATAAATTGCCTCACCGGAGTATATGACGCCGATAGCGGCTTCATTCCCGATCATTTTGTCACGTACCTGATCAATGACGTAAGCCTGCACCAGAGGCTTTTGCTTTATCAGTAGGTTTTTGGCGGCATTCAGCTCATCCAGGTCTGTGGAATTTAAGGAATATCCCAAGTATTTCAGCGCAACTGCAAAAGCGTCACGCACGGAATCCTGCATCAGGATATTATCTTTGTATTTCTCATCCCAGAGAACGCTCCAACTGTCGATAGGTTCATCCACCATAGTCTTATTATACAGGATACCTACCGTACCCCAGCAGTAAGGGACGGAATATTTATTTTCGGGATCAAATTCCCTGGAGCGTTCCAGATAATCTTTACCAATATTTTTAATATTAGGAATATTGTCAAAATTAATCTCGGCTAAAAGGTCATTGTCCAGCATTCTCTGAATCATGTAATCAGAAGGGCATACCACATCGTATGCAATAGCGCCGGAGCTGACTTTTGGGTACATGATTTCATTTGTCTCAAATTCTTCATAGATCACATCGATGCCCGTTTCCTCCTCAAATAAGGTAAGCACTTCCGGGTCCATATATTCGCCCCAATTGTAGACGATCAGCTTTTCTTCGTTCATAAGCTGGCCTTTGGAGGTGTAATAGATACCGCCGCCCACAAACACCAGGCAGATGCATACGGGAATGACACGTCTTAGCATAATGCGTTTTAGTCTTGAAGGGCGCTTTGTCTTCTTTTTCAGATTGGCTGTTTCTTCATGTTCATCCGGAGAATAATTTATAAGCAGCAGAAGTACCAGCACAGTTACAAACAAAAGTGTGGAGAGAGCATACATTTCCGGTTTGATGCCTTTGCGCACTTCGGTGTAAATTTTGGTGGATAGTGTGTCAATACCCGGACCTTTTGTAAAGTGGGTAATCACAAAATCATCCAATGACATCGTGAAGGCGAGCATAAAGCCTGACAGTACACCGGGCATGATATCAGGAAATACAACCTTAAAAAATGCTTCTATCGGGGAGGCGCCGAGATCCAGTGCAGCTTCATAGGTGCGGCGGCTGGTCTGTTTCAGCTTTGGAGTCACACTTAATATAACATAAGGAATGTTGAAGGTTATATGTGCGATCAATATGGTGAAAAAGCCAAGGGTAATGTGAAATGCAATAAAAAGCAGCATCAGGGAAATACCCATGACAATTTCTGCATTCATCATCGGGATGTTGGTGAGTCCCATGTAAAAGGTACGCCATTTTTGTTTCATACCCTGTATGGCGATGGCTGCTGCAGTACCGATGACGGTGGCAATGACCGCCGCCAGCAGAGCAATAATCAGGGTAGTATACAGTGCGTTCATAATCTGCTCATTTTTGAAGAGCTCCCGATACCATTTCAGGGTAAAACCGCCCCATTTTGCTCTGGTCTTGGACTTGTTAAAAGAAAGTACCATCAGGGTTACGATAGGCGCATAGAGGAGGATAAAAATGAGCGTCAGATATATTTTTTCAAGATATTTGTGTATCAAAATGCAGAACCCTCCCCTTCTTTGTCATATTTTGCTACCAGAGCCATGCTGGCAATGATAAATACCATAAGTACCATAGAAAGTCCGCTGCCCACATGCCAGTTGCTGTTCTGCTTGAAGGACTGCTCAATGACGTTGCCGATCAGAAGAATTTTGCCGCCGCCCAACAAATCAGATATAACGAAGGTGGTGAGCGCAGGAACAAAAACCATGGTAATGCCGCTGATGATACCGGGGATACTTAAAGGCAGTGTAATTTTCGTAAAGGTCTGGATGGGATTTGCACCCAGATCTCTGGCGGCATTCACTACATCCTTATCAATCTTAATCAGAACATTATAAATAGGAAGCACCATAAACGGCAGGAAATTGTAAACCATGCCAAGAATGATAGCCCAGGGTGTATTGATAATTTCCAGGGCAGGAAGGTGCAGCCAGGATAAAACACTGTTGATGACGCCTGTTTTCTCAAGCAGTGTCTGCCAGGCCATTGTGCGCAGCAGAAAATTCATCCACATGGGAAGTATGAAAATAAGCACGATGAAACTGGACTGATTGACATTTCTTGCACTTAAAATCATGGCGAGAGGGTAGGCGAGTACCAGACAGACAATTGTGCTCAAAAAGGAGAGCAGCAGAGACATGCCAAGGGCCTTTAAGTTTTCCTGTGTGGTGATTTCGGCAAGATTTATCAGGGTGAAGGTGCCTTCGCTGCTGGTGAGCGCATAATAAAGTACTACCAGAAGCGGTATTACCACAAAAGATACCGACCAGAAAAGATAGGGGCCGGCCAGGTAACGTTTATTCTTCAATGTTTACCGCCTCCTCATCTTCCGACTCCGGTTTTTTCATAATCTGGATGTCAAAAGGGTCCACGTGAATACTCACCTGCGTGCCTACAGGGAACATATCGGTACTGTGAACAAGCCATTCGTAGTTATTTGCCATAACCTCCATTTCGTAGTGGACACCTTTAAAAATCAGATGTGTGACAACGCCGTCAATGCTTCCTTCACCGGGCTTTTGGAGGTCAATGTCCTCAGGGCGGATGACTACATCCACTGGCTGATTCTGTCCGAAGCCTTCGTCCACACAGGCAAAAGGTACTCCCAGAATCTTCACAAGGCGGTCTTCAAGCATCAGGCCGGGCAAAATATTGCTTTCACCGATAAAATCAGCAACGAAAGCATTTTCCGGTTCATTATAAATACGCTCAGGCGTTCCGATCTGCTGAATATAGCCCTGGTTCATCACTACGATGGTATCTGACATAGTGAGGGCTTCTTCCTGGTCATGAGTAACGTAGATAAAGGTAATGCCAAGTTCGTTTTTCAGGCGGATCAGCTCATACTGCATGTCCTGGCGCAGCTTTAAGTCCAGCGCGCCCAAAGGCTCATCCAGCAGAAGCACCTTCGGCTCATTTACGATGGCGCGGGCAATGGCAATTCGCTGCTGCTGGCCGCCGCTTAAGGAATCCGGCATACGGTTTTCGAAGCCGTCAAGATTTACAAGCTTTAATGCATACTTAATTTTATCGTGAATATATTGCTTGCTTTTGTTTTTTATTTTTAATCCGAAAGCGATATTTTCGGCAATAGTCATGTGAGTGAACAACGCATACTTCTGAAATACGGTGTTCAATTGGCGTTTGTTGGGCGGGAGATTTGTAATGTCCTTCCCGTCGAAAATAACACGTCCGGAATCCGGACTCTCAAAACCGCCCAGGATGCGAAGCGTGGTTGTTTTTCCGCAGCCGCTGGGTCCAAGCAGGGTCAGAAACTCGTTCTCGCGGATATAAAGATTTAAGTCATCCAGAACAGTCTGAGTACCATAGGACTTGGTGATGTTGATGAAATCAATCAGCTTATTGCTCATGGTTCATTCCTCCAGATTTTATCAAATAAAGTAAGTGTTTTACACAGATGCAAAGTGGAGATGCAGATATGCATGTCCTGCCTGCAGCCTGCCGGAATAAACAGAAAAAGGTCGCTGCAGTACGCATTCCGCGAACATCGGGCATCTTGCCTAACATAGCGCAGAGTGCATAGTGCAACAACCTCTTTGCTTTCCAGTATCTATAATACATGAGGGGGGAAAAATGTCAATATCTTTTGTGTAAAATGTTTGATTTTGTATTAACAAACCGAAAAACTTATGTTAAAATAAGAGACAGGATTTGGATACGGCTGCACCGCGGTTCGTGTTCATAAGCAACCGGGAGGCGGACGGAAGGAAGGGTCCGTCTTATGGCAGATTAAAGGAGGATTGCAGATGGAAAAAGAGAAGTATGTTGCGTATGTAGGCACCTATACGCATGGCAGCAGCATCGGTATACATGTATATGATCTGGATGTGGAAAATGGATATATGGCAGAGCGGGAGGTAGTTCCGGTAAATAACGCTTCTCATGTGGCGAAATCTAACAACGGAGAATATCTGTATTCCATCGCAGATGAGGGCGTTGAGGTTTTAAAAATTAAGCCGGACGGCGGTCTGGAGCCTATCAATAAAGTGGGTATAGATGGGATGAGAGGCTGCTTCCTTTCTACCGACAAAGAGGGAAAATTTCTTTTTGTGTGCGGCTACCATGACGGTAAGATTACAGTTGTACGTATTCATAAAGATGGACGTCTGGGCAGCGTTCTGGATGGTATTTTCCACAAAGGTCTGGGAAGCGTTGCGGAGCGTAATTTCCGTCCGAGGGTAACCTGCGCTATGGTGACACCGGATGACAAATATCTGTGTGTTGTGGATAATGGTATTGATCAGATTAAAATTTATACAGTGAATAAAAATACGGGAAAACTGAAACTGTACGATGTGCTGCGGTGTGAACTGGAATCCGGACCGCGTCTGATTCGTTTCAGCAGAGACGGACGTTTTGCATATGTCAACTGTGAGCTGACAAATGAAGTTTTGGTATATGCCTATGATAATAGCGACGGCGGTGCGAAGTTTGAGCAGATTCAGAAGATCAGTATCTGTGAAGATAAGGAAGAGATCGGCTGTGCATCTTCGGGACTGCGTATTGCTCCGAGCGGAAAATATCTGTACTGTACTACGGCAGGCTCCAACACAGCAGGCGTATTCAAGATTGATCAGGAGACGGGTTTGCTGAGTAAGATATGTATCCTGCCGGTCAGCGGTAAATATCCGAAAGATGTAGCAGTATTTCCGGATGAAAAGACAATGGTAGTGCTGAACCATGAGTCCAATGAAATCCGCTTCTTCACAGTGGATTATGAAAAGGGACTGATGTATATGAAGGGAAGACCCATTAAGATTGACACGCCAAACTGCATACTTATTTCCAGAGTTGGAAAGCCGGATTAAAAAGCAGCGGCGGAATGTGAATATCAACAGATTCACATTCCGCCGTAATTTATGGCGTCAATCGAAAACCTACAGAGCGTATTTCGTCTGGTTTATCTTTTGAAAAAGCGTTCCAGATTGTCCATATTTGAAGTAATGCTGCACATCAGCATATCCACCAGAGTTATGGCGGCCATAGCTTCCACAACCACTACAGCTCTTGGTACGATAATGGGATCGTGGCGTCCCTTTACAACAACCTGGATACTGCGTCCGTCTTTCGTGACTGTAGACTGTTCCTGTGAGATGGATGCTGTGGGCTTGACGGAGGCGCGAAGCAGAATATCACTGCCGTCGCTGATGCCGCCCAGAATACCGCCGGAATGGTTGGAGAGTTTAATGATCTTTTTATCAGGACTTCTGGTATACTGGTCGTTATTTTCGTGGCCAAGCGCTTTTGCGACTGCCGTACCGTCTCCGATTTCAAAAGCTTTTACCGCACCGATGGACAAAATAGCCTTACCCAGGTTGGCACTGAGCTTTTCAAATACGGGCTCGCCGATACCGGCAGGTACGTTTTTGATGACACATTCGATACTTCCGCCGGCAGAGTCCTGGCTTCTTATGCAGCGTTCCAGATATTCTCCGGCCTGGGCTGCAGCTTCTGCATCCGGCATGTAAAACGGATTTTCCATAATTTCGCTCTGGTCAAACCGGAGAGGGTCTGCGGTGATTTCACCTATGGATTTCGTGTAAGCCTGGATACGAATGTTCAACTGGTCCAGAATCTTGCAGGCAATAGCGCCCGCTGCGACACGCCCAATGGTTTCGCGACCTGATGAGCGTCCGCCGCCGCGATAATCCCGGAAGCCATATTTCAGATCATAAGTTAAGTCTGCGTGTCCGGGGCGGTAATAATTGGCAATCTCACTGTAATCCTGGGAGCGCTGTGTTTTGTTATAGACGATCATGGAAATTGGGGTTCCGGTGGTTTTTCCTTCAAATATACCGGAAAGGATTTCAACCGCATCCTCCTCCCTGCGGGGCGTGCTGTAGCGGCTCTGTCCCGGTCTTCTGCGGTTGAGATATTTCTGGATGTCATCCTCACAGAGTTCAAGGCCTGCGGGGCAGCCGTCAACGACGACACCGACACCTTTGCCGTGGGATTCTCCCCAGGTCGTTATTTTAAATAAGGTTCCGAATGTAGATCCGGCCATATGTGTACCTCCTGATGTATATAGAATAGTATGGTTCGGACATAGCCTCTGATTTGGCCGGTCCAAACGGTAAGGTTGGAATTATGCGTCAGCTATCAGTATAATGAAATGGGGGATAAATTTCAATATGTTTTGCAGAATTGCGGAGATAAAATGTAAGGGTGGTAACTATTCAGCCTGAATTGTAGCTGATGGGTTATGGGCAGGAGAGAGGACGAAAAGAAGGACGGCGCATATCGCACGCAGGCTCCAAACC
>ERZ809224.2246-NODE-2246-length-12275-cov-4.823322_pt1 | contig 12275 bp, 10 predicted proteins | sample MGYA00520513_ERZ809224 | MGnify/ENA primary metagenome ERZ809224 (study PRJEB31576, sample SAMEA3212658) | Homo sapiens | biome: human-gut; feature: human gut; material: fecal | place: Sweden | collected 2012 ...
ATGAAATTACAATTATGCAAGACGTAATTTCGCAATTAGAAAGAGGTACTGTACAGGAAACGCTTGATTTTATTGTAAATCTATTGGATGAGGCAGCAGATGTATTGCCTTGGGCTATGTCTGCTGCTGAAAACCGAGAATGGGAAGGACGATTAACAAAAGCATCGGCAATGGGGCTAAAGGCACGTATCCTATTGTTTGCTGCCAGCCCATTGTTTAACAGTTCAGAACCATATATGCCAGGTGAAGCAGCGGATAAACGTTTGATGTGGTTTGGAAGTTATAAACCTGAACTATGGACACAAGCATTGGCAGCTCATAAAGCATTTTTCGATGAATTGAATAAGAATGGACAATATGGTTTAGTCTATAAATCGGATCCCAGACAAGCGTTTCGTTCCGGTTATCTTGATCGGGGTACAGGAGAAGCAATCATTACTACACATTATGGTTATACCGTACCTGATTATTGGACTTGGGGATGGAGCTATTATGAAACAGCCGGTGATGCCGGTACTGCCTGTGGGACACAGGAACTTGTTGATATGTTTCCAATGATAGATGGTTTACCTATCACAGAAAGTAAATTATATGATCCGAAACACCCGTATGAACAACGTGATCCCCGCTTATATGAAACAGTAGTTGTAAATGGAGACAAATATTATGGAGGTATTGCTGAAATATATGTAGGAGGTAAACATTATCAAGACTTTGAAGGATCATATGGAGCATTCATGTCCGGTTATCGCCCACGTAAATTCATCCTCGATGGTGGTGGCGGTCCTTTGTTTGAATGGCCTGCAGAGATATCCGGAAAAGTGGTTCAATGGCCTTATTTAAGATTACCTGAGTTGTATTTGGGATATGCTGAAGCTATTTGCCAGACAAACGGGGACATGGCACTAGCTTATGAATGTGTCAATAAATTGCGTGATCGCGTTAATATCGGTCATTTGAAAGCGGGATTGAACAAAAAGGATTTTCTGGAAACACTGATGAACGAACGGGTTTGCGAATTTGCTTATGAAGAAGTCAGATGGTTTGATATGATTCGTTATAAGCGGGTGGATATCTTCCAAAAAACTCCACACCGAGTTGTTATTACTAAGGATCCGGAAACCAGCGAGTTCAAGTATGAATATAAATTATTCAAACCGGCTGAAAATGGAGAACTTAGACAATGGGCAAATCCTGGGAAATTCTCCCCTAAATGGTATTTAAGTGCATTTCCCAGTAATGAAATCAACAAATCGTACGGATTGATTCAAAATCCGGGATGGTGATGCTAACCAGTCATTAATACAAAATCAGAATAATAAAATGAGGAATAAATTAATAACCATCATATCACTACCTGTTTTATGCATTGCTTCTGTCTGGGCACAAGAAAAAACGACAGGATCTGATATGTTACAATTTGATGAAACGACCATTTCTGCTTCTACTGTCAGTGGGAAGGAATTGATGAAACGTTCGAATATTAATCCCGCCAATGCACTCTACGGGAAACTCAACGGATTGTTTATCCGCCAAAACGGAGAGTATGGGGATGGAGAAGGATATCCAAGCATGAATATCCGAGGAATCGGTTCGCTTAATAACAATTCGATACTTGTTTTTGTCGATGGTTTGGAGCGTGATATAAATTCACTGGTTCTGGAGGAAATTGAGGAAATAACGATCCTCAAAGATGCTGCTGCTTTGGCTCCATACGGAATTAGAGGAGCTAACGGGGTAATCTTGGTGAAAACCAAACGAGGGAAAAAAGGTAAAACTGACATTCATGTTTCCTATCAGCATAGCGTCACTACACCTGTACGATTACCCCAAATGGCTGATGCCGCCACTTATGCCGAAGCGGTTAATGAGGGTTTGGCAAACGAAGGTCTGGCTCCCAGATATACCCAACAAGAAATTGAAGCTTATAGAAGTGGAAAATATCCAACCTTATTCCCTAATGTAGACTGGTTTAATGAAACGTTACGGGATCATGGGCAGCGAGATCAAGTGAATTTCACTGCAAGCGGAGGATCCAACCGGATCAGATATTATTCGATGATTAATTTCATATCGGATAGAGGATTGTTAAAGAATACGGATCAAGGAAGCTATTCCACTCAGTTAGCCAATTCGATACTCAACGTACGTACAAACTTGGATATAGACATAACATCGTCTACCCGGGTAAAGGTTAATTTGTCTGGTAAGCTGAAAGAAAAATATTCTCCTGGCAGTATTTCAGATGGAGTGCTCATGGAAACCCTATATGCTTTGCCTGCTAATGCATATCCTGTCAGGAGCCATAACGGTATTTGGGGGGGATCAAACATGTATCCGAAGAATCCGGTTGCCGAGTCATCATCGACAGGATATACCACATCTCATGCCCGTACATTATTGGCGGATCTGACATTGACACAAGATCTGGAAGCTTTGGCTCCAGGGTTGTCAGCAGAATTCCGTATTGGTTTTGATGCCTATTCAGAGACATGGGATGCTCGTTCAAAACAATATTTGTATGAGTCCAATATTGCGCATTTAGACAATAGTGGTATTCCAACCGATACGGTAAACACCCAATATGGAAAGGAGGAAAAACAGTTAGGATTCAACAGTTGGCTGAACAATCAGAACAGACATTCCAATATTCAATTTGCTTTGAATTACCAGAAAGATTTTTCCCAAAGCAATTTGTTCGCTTCTATTCGTTATAAGCAGGATAAAAATGTTTATCTCGGTCAATATAATACGTATATGCATCAAGACGTCATCGCTTCAGGCCATTATGGCTTATTGAACAAATACTATTTGGACTTTAGTATCGCTGCTTCAGGGACCAGTCGTTTACCAAAAGCCAATCGTTGGGGAGTATTTCCTGCAATTTCCGGAGCTTGGCTACTTAATAAAGAGTCTTTTTTGAACAATATCGATTGGTTAGACCTGCTTAAATTACGGCTTTCTTACGGATTAACAGGGAGCGATGACGTTTGGAAAAATATGGACAAATATCCTTTTGGAGGAGGTGGAGGTTTTGTTTTCGGTGATAACTTCATTGCAAATGGAGGCATTGCGGAAGGACAATTGCCAAGTTTGAATGCGACATTCGAAAAAAGTAGTAAAGCGAATATCGGAGTTGATATACGAATATTGGACTTGATAGACTTCAATGTAGAAAGCTATTACGATCATCGATATGATATTATGGTTGCAGATGGCAACATTACTTCCGGTTTCTTTGGAGCTACGGCTTCCAACTCTCCAAGTGGCATTGTTAATAATTATGGCGTGGAAGTCGGTATGAACGTAGGCAAGCAGATGAAGGATTTCTTTTTTAATGTCAATGCTCAACTGGCATTCGCTAGAAACAAGATTGTAAACATGAACGAGGCTTTTAAACCTTACGATTACTTGAAATCGACAGGCAGACGTTTAGGACAATTTTACGGGTTGGAAGCTATAGGATTCTTCAAAGATCAGGCAGATATTAATAATAGTCCGATACAAACATTCTCAACCGTATATCCTGGAGACTTGAAATATAAAGATCAGAATGGTGATAATCGAATAGATGAATTGGATGTGGTACCGATGGGATATAATACGATCTGCCCAGAATTATTCTATTCAATGGGATTCGATTTCGAATATAAAGGATTAGGAATCAATGCTCAGTTTCAAGGTGCCGGCCATTATACTATACAACGAAGCCTAAGTTGCTTTTATGCTCCCCTAATGAATAATCAGACTATTTCAGAACATTATCTGGAAAATTGCTGGAGATCAGGAAAAGACAATACAGATGCTATATACCCGCGTCTTACAACGACAGAAAGTGCAAATAACTATCGTGGAAATTCCGTATTCATGAAAAATATTTCTTTTTTAAAACTACGCTCAGCGGAAATTTATTACAAGTTGCCTGAAAGTTGTATAAAGCCTTTACGCTTACGTGAATTCAAGTTGTTTGCTAAAGGTATGGACCTCTTTTCCATAGACAACGTAAATGAAACAGATCCGGAAGTAATTTGGTCTACTTACCCTGCGCAACGTTCTGTGCATTTTGGTTTTGATCTCGCATTCTAATGTTTATCATAAAAATAAAAAAGATGAAAAATAAATTATTGATATTTAGCATATTGATTCTTTGTACCAGTTCTTGTAATTATCTGGAATATGATGAATCGGATTTCTTGGAAAAAGATGCAGTATTCTCTAGTTTCCAATATACCCGGGATTTCCTAACTAATATATACTCTTATGTTCCTGCCGCATTTGGTACGATTGGTGGAGATGCATTACGTTCTGCAGCATGTGACGAAGCTGTTTATGTTGACAAACTGTCACCTGTACATAGTTTCAACAATGGTGCCTGGAGTGCTATTAATACTTTGGATGATCGATGGAATTATTTTAGGGGGATACGAGCTGTGAATATGTTTCTTCAAGAAGTTGAAGGACAGGAATTCGATGAATTGAAGCATAACGAAGATTATGAGGATATCATGGCACAGTTCAAGTATTATCCATACGAGGCAAGATTCTTACGTGCCTATTTTTATTTTGAATTGGCTAAACGTTATGGTGATATTCCTCTTATTACGACTTTGCTTTCTGAAGAAGAAGCCAACATGCAAAAAAGGACGTCATTCGATGAGGTTATTCAATTTATCGTAGATGAATGTGACGCGATTGCTCCTCATTTACCTATCAGTTACAAAGAACTGATAAAAAGCGAAACAGGGCGTGCAACAAGAGGCGCAGCAATGGCTTTGAAATCAAGAGCTTTACTATATTCAGCAAGTCCATTGTTCAATAAGTCCGGCAATATAGACAAGTGGAAGTCTGCTGCACGTGCCGCTGCAGATGTCATCGAAAAAGCTTGGGATTTCGGTTACATGCCGTTACCGGATTTATGGAGTCTTTGGAATAATAACTATTCTAATAATAATGAACTTATTTTTGGAGTAATGCAACGGGAAGATAACTGGTTTGAACGGGTTAACTTTCCTATAGGTATCGAAGGTGGTGGTAATACGGGACATTGCCCAACAGAAAACTTAGTCGAATCGTATGAAATGCAGGCAAGTGGATTGCCGGTTGCACCTGATGCAGGCTATGAACATATGGATCCAAGCTATGATTCACAGAATCCATATGAAGGAAGGGATCCCCGTATGTATGAATTGGTGGCCCAAAACGGAGCTTGGTGGGTATATGATGAGCAAGTAGAATGTTGGTACGGAGGAAGAAGTGGAAAGCCACAAAAAAATGCAACGGTTACAGGATACTACTTAAGAAAATATGTAGACGGAAGCACCTGTTTGAAAAGCGAATTCGTGACAAGCAAACGACATGTATGGAATATTATGCGTTACAGCGAGATCTTGTTAAATTTTGCGGAAGCTATGGTTGAAGCATATGGAGACCCTAACTATAAAGATGGATATCCGATGTCGGCTAAAGAAGCTGTAGATATTGTAAGAAGCCGTGTACATGTGGACATGCCACCATTTCCAAATAATCTGACTTTAAATGAGTTTAAAGCCAAGTTAAGAAATGAACGTAGAGTCGAACTTTCATTTGAAGATCATCGTTTTTGGGATATTCGCCGTTGGAAGATTGCAGATCAGACAACAGACATATATGGAGTTGACATTACAAAAAAAGAAGATGGCTCATTCAGTTACAAAAAAGTTTTGGTAGAGAAAAGAATATTTAAAGACTGAAAGAGCAACAAAATTATATGAACAATTAAATAAAAAGTACAGAATGGAATTAGACGATAGAGATCAATATTCACCAGGATACAAATTTAATGACTGGGAAATGAGAGGGGTTCCAGTAAGAATAGAGCTAGGACCAAAAGATATAGAAAACAATAGGTGTATAGTAGTTAGAAGAGATAATCAAGAAAAAATAGAAGTATCTTTAGATGAAATCAATGAAAAATTAAATGATATATTAAATGAAATACAAATTAATATGTTTAATATGTGTAAAGAAAATGTAATTAATAAAACTACTATTGCTACTAATATGGATGAATTTACAAAAAATCTTGAAGAAAATCAAGGTTATATAAAAACAATGTGGTGTGGTAGTGCTGAGTGTGAAGATAAAATTCACGAATTAACAGGTGCAAAATCAAGATGTATACCATTTAATCAAGAGCAGATATCAGATACTTGTGTATATTGTGGAAAAAAAGCTAAAAAAATGGCTTATTGGGGAAGACAATATTAAAAAATGATATATGTAAGCAATAGCTGTTATTAGAAATTTGATATTCACATAGAGAGTTTATATGATAAACAAGAATATATAATATAAAAATAATTTCAAAATCGTTTCAAAATCACTTCATTGTTTTTATAAAAAAAGTAATTATAATTATATTATCAGATATGAGGAAGTCTTAAAAAAATATAGGCTTCTTCATTTTTGTTTTCTTTTTTATAAAAAATGAAGGAGGTTAAGAATATGAAAAGAAAAATTAAATTAAGAAAATGCAGGGTATTATTATTTATGCTTTTAACAACATTACTTACCACCTGCGTATCTAAAATTGCTTTAGCAGGTACTACAACAATACAATATGACGGCAAGGTAACATATTCGTACTCGACAGTAGGTTCATTTCATGTAGATGGCAAAAGAGCCTTTTGTATGGATCACGATAAAACAACTCCATCTAATGGAACAGTAGCAGAAACAAGTATTTATTCTGATCCAAATGTAGTAAAATGCTTATACTATGGCTGGGAAGGTGTAGAAGTTTGGTCAGGTTTTGGAGGAAATAGTAATTACGGTATTGTAGCAACTACTTTAGCACTAGATCACTATGTAAATGGTAGTAATAAAACAGTAGCGAAGGATTTTATAGCATATCTTGATTCTGTTTCACTTCAAGAAGATTCATTAGAATTTTCATCAAGAGAATTGACAGCAACAGTTCAAGGAGATAAACAAGTAACTGAGCAAACAAAAATAACAGGAACAGCAGGAATTACTTTGAAATTTACTATTCCTGATGATGTAACAGTTGTATGTGATAGTGGTAATTGGTCAAAAACAGGAGGAACAGTTGAAGTTAGTAACGGAGATATAATTCATTTTGAAGCACCAATTACAAAAACAGGAAATTGGACTTCTTCACAAATACCAAATTCTTATGTATTAAATGCAGTACTAAGTAGAACAAATGATTCAGGATTACAAAGAATTATTAGACTTGGAGAAAAAGATCCAACAACATATACTAATATATCTGTTAAATTTGTAAGTACAGGAGTTGCTGAAATTCACAAAATAGATAGTGAAACAAGAACAGGCATAAAAGATACTGTATACGAAGTAAAAAATAGCTCTGGAACGATTGTAGGAGAGATAAAAACAAATGACAACGGATATGGAACTTTAACAGGTTTATATGCAGGAGAATATACTTTAACAGAAAAAAATGCAAATGAAAATTATATTATAGATACAAGTGATGTAAATGTAAAAATAACAGCAGGAGAAACATCAAAAATAGAATTAACAAATGAGCATAAAAAGGGAAATTTAAAAATATACAAAGTAGATAAAGATAATAATAGAGTGGTACTTGGAAATGTGCAATTTGATTTATATTCTGAAGAGCTTGGAAAAATTGTTGGAACATACACAACAGATGTTAATGGAAAAATAGAAATTGACAATTTGCGTACAGGAAATTACAAAATAATCGAGAAAAGTACAGGAGAATGGTACAATTTAACCGATGATGTTGATATAAAAATTGACTGGGATAAAACTACAATAAAAACAATAGAAAATGAATTAAAAAAAGGTCAAGTTAAGATAATTAAAGTAGATAGTGAAGACAATGAAATAAAATTAAAAGATGTAAAATTTGAAGTTTATTCAGATAAAAACAAAAATGGCATAGCAGATAAAGATGAACTTATAGATACATTAATAACAGATAAAAATGGCGAAGCTTTAACTAAAAAATATGCAATAAGAGATTATCAAAATTTAATTATAGTTGAAACAGAAACTAATAAGGGATATGAATTAAATGATACACCTATAAAAGTTACTTTAGAAGAAAATGAAATCAAAACAATAAAATTTGAAAATCAAAAAATAAAAACAAAAGTTAATCCTCATAAAGAAGATAGGGATACGAAAGAGCCACTAGCAGGAGCTGAATTTGATATTTACAAAGATATAAATGAAAATGGAAAATTAGATGATGAAGATAAAATCGTTTATCATACAGTAACTAAGGAAGATGGCTATTCAGAAGATATAGAGCTTGAATATGGTACATATTTTGTAAAAGAAGTAGTTGCACCTGAAGGATATACATTAGACCATATAATTAATACATTTTCTGTAACAGAGCTAAATCAAAAAATAGAAGTAAATTTTGCAGATAAAATAATTGAAAACAATGTAGAAATAACTAAAATTTCAAATAATGATTCTATAGAATATGGAATTAATAAAGGAGAAGGTGTATCAGACACATATTTTGCATTGTATACAATAGATGAAAAAGGAAATATTATAGATTTCGCCAAAGATAAATTTGGAAAATATATTGGAGAAAAAATAACAATAAATGGAAAAGAATATTATTCTATAAAAACAGATGAAAACGGAAAAGCCCAAGTAACAGTACTTTATGGAAAATATCTATTTAAAGAGATAAAATCACATGATTTATTCTTAAATGATTCTGAAGATAAAATTATAGATGTTCTAGATGATGGAAAACAAGTTACAATAGAATTTTTTGATACCGCTGTAAATTTAGAGCTAGATATTTCAAAAACAGGAATAAATCAAGCACAACCTAATGACATTATAAGATATGATTTTCCAACTTTAATTAATAAATCAAATGTGGCATTAGATAACTTTACTTGGTGGGATCATCTTCCTAGCAAATATGTAAAAATTACTAAATTATATACAGGAACATGGAATGAAGAACTAAATTTTAAGGTGTATTATAAAACAAACAAGAATGATTACAAACAATATGGCTTAGAATATTCTACATTAGTTAATAATTGTATAGATTTTGAGGCATTAGGACTAAATAATGAAGATGATGAATATATAACAGACTTCAAAATAGTATTTGGTACAGTAAAAAGTGGATTTACATTTATAGAAGCACCTTTTATTTTCACAAAAGTGGATTCTGACATAAAAACAACTGATGAGTGGACTAATAAAACAAAACTAACAGGACAATATACAGATGAAAATGGAAATGTAGTAGAGCTAGAAGATAATGATGAGCATACTACAATTACTTACGGAAAAGAGCTAGAGATTACAACACTTCCACGAACAGGAAATGATTTTGATAATACAACAATTATAATAAGAATTTTAGCAATAGTAATGATAATTGCTAGTGGAAGTCACTTAATAAAATTAAAGAATAAAGATTGATTTTGCAATTAATTGCATAGATACATATTGACAACAGAAAAAAGGTAATTATAATAAGTAATAACACAAGAATTCATATTTTATATTAAAATTTAATAGGTAGATAAAATTAAAAAAATTATCTACCTATATTTAATATTAATCATCATCCATAGTATTGATATTAAATAGTGGATCACTAAAAAAGTCTTGAAGAGAGATACCAAGACCACGACAAATTCGCATTATTGTTAAAACTGTTACATTTGTCGTTTGTCTACTTTTTAAATTTGCCAAAGTGGATTGAGTAATACCACAAATAGTACAAAGTTTGTTAATACTAATACTTCTTTCTTCGCATAATTTATTAATACGTAAAATAATTACATCTCTTAAATACATAAAAACACCTTACCTCAAAAGCAGTATAGCAAATAAATTCAAAAAAACTTAACTCCATAGAGTTGACAACAGAAAAATGTCATAGTAAAATGTAAATTAAATAAAACTATTTTATATCTTCGTTGTTATCCTCTACATCAATAAAAATTGGATCATCAAAAAAGTCTTTTAAATTAGTATTAAGACCTTCGCAGATGTGGAGTAAAGTTGGTAGTCTAGGTAAATTATTTTTTTCAGTTCCTAATAATGCGTTTATAGTTGATTTTGGAACTCCTGAATTTTTATATAATTCCCATAAAGAAGACATACCATTTTTATCTAAAAAATAATTAATTCTAGTTCTAATTGCATCATTTAATTGCATACAAAATGCTTCCTTTCTTAATAAATTAAATAAAATATAGCAATTTTTTTTTATATAATAGGCTATAAAAATAGCCTATAAATAATATTATGTGCAAGTTATAAAAAAAATAATAAATATAGACTAATCTAAGATATAAATATAGTTTCTAAAATAACTGGTAAAGGAGGAAAAATGAATATTCAATATATATTAAAGGAGTTTTATAAAGACAGAGAAAATGAAATAGCAGAATTAAATGAAGAGGATAAACAGAATTTAGAAAATTTTTTGTTAGAAAGAAAACAAAAAAATGAGCAATTAGAGCTTGCTATAAGTAATATACCTAAAGCTTTTTCAGAAGTAATAAATAATATAAAAGTAAAAATTGAAGAAAAATTAGAAATCGAACATAATATTGATGGTTATTATAATGAAAAGTCTTATATTACTGGTTTTTCAGATGCTATAAAATTAGTTTTGGAGTGTATGAAATATGAGAATAGTAATGGAAATAAAAGAGCTTAGAAAGAGCAAAAATATGAGTTTAGCAATGTTAGAAAGAAACAGTGGAGTTTCTAAGTCACATATTAATGAAATTGAAAATAATAATAAAATGCCAACAATTATTGTTGCTTTAAAAATAGCAAAAGGATTAAATGTGAATTTTTCGGATTTGTTTAAGATAGAGAATTAAAAATAAAAGAGAATATACATTGAGAGATATTTAAGGAGAAAAAATGAATTCTAAATTAATAGGTGAAAGAATAAAGATACTTTTAATAATTAAGAAAATGAAAAGAAGTGAGCTAGCAAAAAAATTAGGCATTAGTTATAATACTTTAACGAAAAAATTAAATGGAGCAAGGGAATTTAGTATTAATGAAATTATAAAAATAATAGAAATTTTTGATATGGATATTAAATTAAGTGCTAATATATTTTTCAATGATAAGTTTTTTATCGAATCAAACAGAGAAAAGCCTATACAATAAAATTAATATTTCAAAAATACTTCAAAAACATTTCATTGTTTTTGTTAATTAAATAGTTATAATTATAGTATAGAGATTTTAAGGGCAGGTAGCTTAGATTAAGCAAACCTACTCTTATTTTTTTACTTAGGTTTATGAAGGAGGATTTTTTATGAAGATTAAAGAAAAAGTAAGAAAAGTTGGACTAGGAGTGTATTCAGCAACAGCTCTGGCTCTAATTAAGGCAAATTCTGTACTAGCAGAAACAGTTTCTATTGATTCAAATGGAGGAAAAATAAGAGAGTCAGCTGTAGGAAAAGGTATATTTGATATGGCACAAGATATGTCAGGTACTTTAAGATGGCTAATACCTGTTGTATCAATACCATTTATACTTTGGTTTTTGTTCAAAATGTTTTCAGGAGAAGAGCAAGAGCAACCTCGTTACAAGAAAAAACTTATTACGACCCTAATAATTGTAATGGCTTCAACATTAGTTACTGTAATTGTTAATTTGATAATGGGATATTTTAGTTAAAAATTAATAGGAGGAAAGTGATATGACAAAAGAAATCGTAAAATTGTTGTCAGATTTCATAGGATCTTCAGCTAGCACCATTGATTCATTTTTAAAAGCCATATATTATTTCTCATTTTATATAGAAAAGCAGTTTAGAGATATAAATGTAAATTGGACTAATGTTTATAAAGTAATATATGAGTATGCAATAGTTATATTAGCAATAGTTTTTATAAAGAAAATAATTCAAACGTATTTCTTATGGAAATCAGGGGAAGATGATGTCTCTCCAGTTCATACTTTGCTAGGTCTATTTGAAGCAATAACGGTAATGCTGTGTTTTGGATATTTTTATACTTTTTCAGTTCAAATAGGTGCGAATGTTTATGAAAATATAAAAAATGCAATGATAGATGGAACGAGTTTTTCAGTAAATGATTTAGCAAGTTGGTGTAACAGTGGAATTTTTTCGGCAGTTGTATGCCTAATACTTGTTATTGAATTTTTAATATTAGTGTGGCAATTAATAAGAAGAGGATTAGAGCTTTTAATATTAAGATTAATAATTCCATTTACAGCAATATTAAAAATTCAAAGA
>ERZ809224.2247-NODE-2247-length-12272-cov-12.084391_pt1 | contig 12272 bp, 12 predicted proteins | sample MGYA00520513_ERZ809224 | MGnify/ENA primary metagenome ERZ809224 (study PRJEB31576, sample SAMEA3212658) | Homo sapiens | biome: human-gut; feature: human gut; material: fecal | place: Sweden | collected 2012 ...
AGAGGGCCTTTGGTCCGAGTGGGGAGACTCGAACTCCCGGCATCTTGCTCCCAAACGCTTGAACTAAATTTTTTCTGGTACTTTCTAATGGTTTTCAACCATTTTCGCTACATTTCACTCACTCTTTGGCGCTCTTAATTCCACTGTTTCCGAGTGTTCCGACGCTGTCTGTGGTCAAACATGTGGTCAAAAAGCCCTTCTTGACCAGGTGCGGTATAACCGCCGCCGCCTGTTCAAAAGGGCTCTTTTCGCTGTTTGGGTTTGGGGTATTGTACCTCCGCTGGGGCCAAAAAGCAAGGTGTTTTTTCACCTCTTACAGAATGCAACTATATCTTGTGGCGGGAGACGGTACGATGAAATTCCAAAACGTTCTGCGCTGGCCGAAAGGACTATTTCACTTTCAGGGAAAGGTCGGGAGATACGATGCCCAACGAATATGATACCGATATGTTCTTCACCTAATACGCCCAGATGAACCATAACAAAGGCGGACTGGCCGCCGCTGGAGGGGGTGGCCGTGCTGGATCTAAGTTGTGGCTACGGCTGGCACTGTAAATACGCCGCAAACCACCGGGCGGCACAGGTGCTGGGCATTGACCTTAGCGAGAAAATGTTGGCAGACGCTGAGGTCTGGGGACACTTTCCTGTTCAACATCGAGCTACTTCCTGCACCCATCAGGATTAGAGCTGCGGTGGCCCATGATGCTACTGGTGCGGGCCCAAAAGTAGACGGATAAATGATCAGATTTCGACCTTGAACAGAACACCCTATTCGGCATAACTGAAGGGGGTGTTGCCGCGTTGGGAAGCCTTCTTATGATGAGAAAACAGGTGTATCAATTTTTAACACGCCTATACAAAGAATACGGGCCGTCCCGATGCCTGAGACTGCGATGTTGCCTTTGAAGTTTTTGCGGGTTGCTTATGGTAGTATAAATAAGACGAAAGGCAACAAATAAAAACACTTCCCGGAGGTTCAGAATATATTTTTCAATCAAATCTTGTATTGTGTAGCCAAGTACTTTCGCAAGGAGATACACAGTATCGACATTGGTCGTATTGATGTTTTTGTTACGCGAATCATACATTTGCTGACATTGGAACGCTGAGCCAGCTCTGCCTGTGTACATCCGTAGGCTGTTCGAATGCGTTTCAGATTGGTTTCCGGAAAATAATCCTTCATCCGGCTACTTGCTGAAAAAACACTTTTCTTGATCGCAGAAGAATAAGTGCTGTTTAGTTATTATTAGCTATAAAAAATTAAAAAACAACGTTATTATATCTCTCTCTTGCTAATTCTAAATAATTAGTATATAATTTGCAAAAATGAAAGGGGGGATATTATGGATAGTTTAGAAAAGTGGGTATCACTGTCCGACGTTTGTGATCACCTCAACCTTAGTAGGGACACTGTGAAGAAGATGGTAAAACAACAAAACATGCCCGGATATAAAGTGGATCGCCAATGGCGATTCAAGATTAGTGAAGTGGATGCTTGGATACGATCCAACAGAGTACAGAATAATAAGAAAGCCGAGGAACAGGTTCATGCTAAAAACGATTGATTTATTTGCAGGAGCTGGTGGCCTTAGTCTCGGCTTCAAGCAAACTGGGCATTTTAGACTGGTAGCTGCTGCGGAAATTAAAGAATATGCCAGGGAAACATATAGACACAACATACCCAATCCTGGAGAAGAATTTGTGTTTATCGAGAATGTGGTTGGATATGATTTCAAATCGCTAAGCAGGCATTTTGATGGAATAGATGTAGTGATTGGAGGACCTCCCTGTCAAGGATTCTCTAATGCCAATCGGCAAAAAACTAATTTAATCAGCATGAATAATGCACTTGTTAAAGAGTATTTTCGAGCAATCAAAGAAATTAGACCGCGTGCATTTGTTATGGAAAATGTAAGTATGTTGAAGTCCAGTATACATCGTTTCTATGACTCCCTCATTGACCATGATCTGATTAAGAAACTTAATGAAACCTCTGCTGATCCTGCTAAACCATTAATTCCGATGAGAGAGGACAAAATCGTTATGTCTTCTCGGAACTATGATGGGTTCGATTTGAAAGCAATAGCAGAAAATCAGGATCAGCTTGATTCTCTGCTTATTCCGTATATACTCTTCCAACTTTTGAATGTGCTAAATAAGAATAAGAATAATGAAAAACGACTCCCTACGTACCTTCAAAAGCACACAAGAGAAATATGCCGAGAAATTGATGATTACTGTGCAAACGATGCAGATACTGCAGAGAAGGAAACGATTCACCGGTGGCTTCAGGCTGTTAAAAATGTATTGCTGGAGAACGGCGACATAAAGGAAACTCCAGAACTGCAAGATATAATCGAACTGCAGAAAACATTTCATACAATCAATGAGGCATACGATAATCAACTCATAGGGAAATATTCTGTTGAAAAAGGTGAACTTATATTTACGGTTAAATCATACGCTGTGATTGACTATGTGAATGCAATATTGGGCAACGAGTATATCCAGCGTGGTGCAACATTAAATGCTGTGTGCTTCGGAGTGCCCCAGGAACGAAAAAGACATATCGTTATTGGAGTGAGAAGAGATTGCCTTGAAAACGAAAGTTTTGATATGCTACAGGAGCCTAAGAAATACGATACAGTAACCGTAGAAGAGGCAATTTCTGACCTCATGGAATATGATGTGTCACTTGAAGCTGAGTGCGCGGAGATACCGTATGCAGAAGGTCAGAAAATCGGAGAATATGCAGCTACGATGAGAGCAGGAAGCACATCAGTGAAAAATCATTTCGCAACAGCAACAACAGAAAGAGCCCAAAAACGCTTTGACGCAATAGGAAAAGGAAAAAACTTTCAGAGTTTGCCGGATGAGCTGAAAACTACATATTCCAAGCCTGAACGAACCCAAAAAACAATTTATCTCCGGCTTGATCCCCAGAAACCCAGCGGAACGGTTGTTAATGTAAGAAAATCCATGTGGATACACCCTGAAAAGAATAGGGCAATTTCACTTAGAGAGGCGGCTCGCCTTCAATCATTCCCGGATAGATTTGAATTCAAAGGTTCAAAAGACTCCCAATATCAGCAAGTGGGGAATGCAGTTCCCCCTTTGCTGGCAAAAGCAATTGCAGAGCATGTATATAAAATAATAGGAGAGTAAATATAGGCAGCACATTGTGTGCTGCCTATATTTTATGATAAATAAAAGAAAATATAGTTCATATAATTCTAATATATGAAAAATATTAAAATTATACTGCATTTAAAGTTGACAAATGCTATATTTATTTGTATAATGGTGTCGAAAGGTGGTGCTTTTTATGCCAAAGGAAAACGAGACCAAAAGAGACCGATTTGTACGCTTAGCGGAAAACCGGACGAACAAGATTATCAACATGGTGCAATTGTTGGGAAATTGCGCCAATACATCTATCTATGAGTACAGTGATGCGGATGTCGAAAAAATCTTCTCTGCTATTGAAAGTAGCGTTAAAGAAGCCAGAAAAAAATTCGCAAAAAGTGACGCGCCCAAATCTGTGAAGTTTACACTTAGATAAGGAGGGATATTTATGAGATGGTCGTTTCCGTCTAATAACAATGGCGATGTTAATGGAATAAGCAATTCTGGCGTAGAAACATTTCAGGGAACGCCTCTAAAGTCTCTCGCCAGAGAGATTTGTCAGAACTCTCTGGATGCTGCCCTCGACGAGAATACAGTAACGGTAGATTTCATCTCTTTTGAGCTCAGTAAGGAAGAGATTCCTGGCGCGGAGGATCTTTGTGATGCTTTTAATCGGTCTTTAGAATTCTGGGAGCCGAAAAAAGCACAGGATTTCTTTAAGGCGGCGTTGGAAGTTATGAATGCTGAAAAGATCCCCTTTCTGAGGATCAGTGACTACAACACTACCGGATTGTGCGGCTCTGATGGAGAATACAACACTCCCTGGTGTAATCTTACAAAATCATCTGGTGCATCGGATAAAGCAGGAACCTCGGGAGGTTCTTTTGGTATCGGCAAATATGCGCCGTTTGCATGTTCGAGTTTCAGAACGGTTTTTTACAGCACTTTGGATAAAGATGGAAAGAGCGCCTACCAAGGCATTTCACGAATCACAAGCTTTAGAAATGATAATAACGAAATAACTTCTGGCGTTGGTTATTGTGGTGGAGATAATAATTCTCCTGTATTTAATCAGCAACTTGTACTGGATCCGGCGTACAGCCGCCCGGAAGGAAAAACTGGTACAGATGTGTACATCGCAGGTTTCCGCAAAAGTGCTGATTGGAAGAGCGATATTGTGGCATCTATTCTTGATGGTTTCTTGTATGCAATTTATACGGGCAAACTGGTTGTCCATGTCGATGATATTACGATCAGCAAAGAACATTTGACCGACCTCTGTGATGATTATAAAGAGTATCTCACTGAAAATGCCAACAACTATTATGAGATACTCACCACCACACAGAGCGTTGATGTTGACTTCAAGAACATGGGCTTGGTTCGCCTTTGGATTGCAATTCGGCCTGATCGCCCTGATATGCACAGAAAAGTTGCCATGATTCGTAAAACTGGAATGAAAATCATGGACAAAGGCGGTATTTCCGGCAACATTCCTTTTGCAGGAGTGATGTTGATTGAAGGCGAAAAAATAAATGATTTTCTTAGAAGTTTGGAAAATCCGCAGCACACGAAATGGGAACCTGATAGATGTGCTAAAGGCCGGCAATATGCTCAGAACATAATCCGTGATCTCATTAGCGTCATCAAAGATGAGCTTGAAAAACTAAAACCAGAGGATGACGGCGACGAGGTTGATCCTTCTGTAGGTGAGTATCTTCCTGATGAATCTGATGTAGAAGAAAATGGAGGCAAGCAGGAGGAAGAAACCATCTCTAATACTATAAAAAGTATCGAGGTAACTATTTCCAAGCCAAAAGCTCCTTCAGGTACACGCGCTGCGGAGGGAAAGGATGCTGAAGCAGATGATGACGCAGGAGAAGAAACCGAGTCCGATGAAGGAACCGGCTCTGGTCACAATGGCGGCAGCGGAGGAGGAAACCATTCCGGCGATGGAGATGGGCGAGGAGTTGGAAAGGGGCCTCACAAGGAAAGCAAGAAGAAAACGCTTGTTGGTATAGTGCCGCTGAAAGCGCGCGTAGTATGCCTTAATAAAGATCGCGGAGAGTATTCCGTAACATTTGTTCCGTCGGTATCTGCTGATAATGGGCATATAGAGCTGTTTATGTCTGCAGAAACGCAGAATTATACGGCTCCTATTGTTCAGGCAGTTGGAATAGGACAGTCTGGGATTGAGATCGAAAACAACAAAATTAAAAATGTTGTATTCACAGAGAAGAAGCCTGTCAGGTTGAAGGTAACAATAGCCTATCACGACTATTGTTCTATGGAGGTAAAAGCATATGGAAATAAGATATAAGCTTTACCCATATCCTGTTTTGTCAAGCAATTCCGATGACTATATCGATAGCATCTTTGATAGTGCTGTTGAAGTTAAGCGTGAAGGATACAACATCAAGATATCCTTTGTTTCTGAGCTTACAAATCCTGAATTAGAAGCGTTAATTAAAGAAGGTAAAGCTGCATTTGTATACCATTTAGAATGTGCACAAACCGGATATAGAACTGCAATTAGCACTGCGAGTGCAGATAAACTCGTTTTAATTTCAGAAGATAAAGTGTGCGGAAGACTTCAGATTTGTCCATTTATAGTAGCGTGCGCGGATATCCCTGACTATGTCAACAGCTGTTTCAATGAGGATTATAGAGGATACAAGTTCCAAATTGAAGCCGGATGCGTGATGGCTGTAGGGAAACAGGTCAATTGCGATATCGATAAAGAACGCAATGACTTGGTTAGTGCGAAATCTATATTTGTAGTTACGAAAAACGCTGACACAACGGCGACAGATATGGAAGTTGATATCGGGCAGAATAAGATTACAATTAAGCTGCCGGAAAAAGACCATGCTCATTTTAAGAGCATGAGCAAAGTTCCCGAGGTTCAGCAAAACTTGAATGCACTGATAATTATCCCGGCGCTGATTTATGCATTAAGCGAAGTGAACAGTAAGACCGCGGATGAGAGATATACCAGCTACAGCACTTATAGTTGGTATAAGTCTATCAAGAAGGCTATGAAAAAGCGCTTTCAAAAAGATATCGAAACCGACGATCTTTTGCCCAACGAAGTTGTTCTGTATGCTCAGCGGCTGATAAAGAGTCCGTTGTCTGCAGCATTGGAGTACTTAGCCTTGGGTTGCCCAACCTCAGACGAAGGAGATGATGACGAATGAAGCTTCAGTTCTTAAGCGGTGACAGCATTACTGCCATCAAAGCTAATCTAAACGAGCTGCGCACCAAGTTTGGGGGCGGAAATGAGTGGCTTTCCGATTTCTTCGATGGAAAATCTCCTTTTAAGGATACAAAATATGAGATCGAGGATTTCCAGCTTGATATGTCACAAAAGGACCCATTTTTAACCGAATATGAAAATGTCCGAAGAGTATATACACGCTTGAAGTTTTTGCCAGACTCCCAAGCGTCAGATGAACGTGTTTGGGCAGGGCTATGCATGGGGCCGTTTTATGATTATGTTAAATATCGGTGGAAGATTGACGAAACCAGCTCTGCTACAACAATAGAACAGCATTTCTTCTTTGGATATGGTGCACGCAGATCGCTTACTCGTAATGCTTTGTCCAAGCTTTGGTGGATTGGACGGCTTACATACGACAATGAGCGTGAATATGAATTGACTAAATTTGTCTGCGAAAACGCCGACAACATTATGCATATTCTTGAGCGCAACACGTCCAATAATCCTGACATTGTGAAAGTATTTATTTCTGCTATCATTGATGCAAAAAGTACCGGGAAACAGATAGATACCAATGACATAGGAGAGCTTTCAAAGTATTTGAATCTTTTGGGCGGAACTTATATCCTGGATTGTTTGCCGTCCTCGGTCATCTATGATAAGATATATAAAAAAGCAATAGAAATCTAACATGGAGGGAAGCCGTATGACCATTCAAGAGCTATATTACGATGATAGATTTAACAATGTCGTGTATTTCTTGAGTGAATGCGGCTTCTCTTTTTTAGAGGATCTCAAGGCGTTTGATTTCGACGAGCTGCTCTTTGTCCCAGGAATCTCTGAGGATATTATTGAAGAAGCGAAACGACTCTACCTTGATAGCCAAAACGTTCAGGAACAAGAGCCTGCCTGTGAGGCGGTAACTGAAGAAGGCCCCTCCGCTCTGGTGACAGAAGCAATTGAAGCTATAACTTTATCCGTAGATTTTAGCAAAGAAGTCGAGCTGCAGAATTTATTTTTGCAGTGTACAGATTCGCTGTGCTCAATTTTCCAAGGAGTTCGTAGTTCAAATCAAATCGCGGATCTTAGGGCCTTTATTGCAGATATGGAAACCACAGAAGGCATTGATAAATCTGTTTTGGTTTGTCTCTGTGACAGTCTGGAAGAACATTTTCAAGGGGAAACTACTGGAGTGTCAGAACTTGCTACATATTCAGCAGAGGAAGAAAACTTGCTCAGGGCAGTAAATATAGAAACTGTATTTGCTGAAGTTAAACGCGGGAGCGCTATGATTCGCTACTGCAATGAGAATGGATTCGCTACCTTGTGGGACCTGAGAGATTTTGATTTCTCGTATAAGAAGATCAAGGGGTTGGGGCCTGATACGGCAGAACCATGCAAGAATGCTTACAAGCTGGCGGTTAAACACACTATAAATCCAGCACCAGAAGAGCCCGAGGAAGAAGTTGATCCGATCAAGCAATTTGTGGAAACATATGACACGCTTAAAGATAATGCGCGGAACTGTCTGCTGTTAAAGTCCCAAGGTCAGACCCTGCAAGAAATTGGTGAGAGTATTGGAATTACCCGCGAACGAGTCCGCCAAATTATTGCAAAAACAGTGAGAAAGCTGAATTCTGTCAGTGGACCTATTCTTGAAAAACTGATGCAGGGACGGAGTTATTTTTATAAAAGTGACATTAAAAAACTGTTTTCGGTCCCTGAGCATCTGGATTGTTTTGTGTATGTTCTTGAAAACACTGAAACGGTTCACTATTTTGAATTTGCGGATAAATTTGTAGATCCTGAGCTTATCCCCGATAACTGTGAGATACAGCTTCATACCATGATGCAAGAGCTCGTAGGAGATGCTGTAAACTACTATGACATCCTCGAGGAAGTGGAAGCCGAGTTAGCCAAGCATGAAATGAGCTTTTTGGATGCCAGTGACTTTATGGGATACCTCTTCGAAAAGCGTTATATTGCCATGGGTGACTATATAATGAAACGGAGAGGTGCATACAAGCGAATATGCTATGATGTAATTAAGCGTCACTTTAAGACCGGCATTAAACTGGACAGTGATGATGAAAACCAAGACATGTTGCGCATGAAGGAGATTATTTTCAAAGAATATGCGGGATACACATTGCCGGATAACAATCGTGCAATTACTGCACGCGTTTCACCGGATTTAATCCTGTGCGGCAGAGGACGATACTGCGCTCCGGAAAATACGATTTTAGATGAACCCCTATTTGCGCAGATTGTTGAATATATCAATGACAGTGAAGAGACATCTTTGTACTATTCTGAGATATTTGCGGTTTTTTCTGGCAGGTTGCTTGCGGAAACCAGTGTTGATAATGCGAATTATCTCCATGGTGCATTGAAGTACTTATACCCGGATGACTTTGAATATGAACGTGATTTGCTTGTAAAACACGGTATGTCGCGTGTTACTTTTGGCGAAAGACTTGCTAATTCTATAAAAAACAATGGTGGTCCCATAACGAAAAAGGAACTGCTTAGACAATTCCCGGGTGTAACAGATATACGAATTGTGAATGCAATTGCTGTTGACCCGAAATTGATACAGTGGGACTATAACGAGTTTAACCATATTGACAATGTCCATTATACGGAGTCGGATGTAGAGCATCTCCGTATAATTCTTGATGAGCTGTTGGGCACTCAAGGCGGATACAGCAGCGAAAACAATTTTTATGATGTTACGAAAAAGAAGTATCCAGAATTTTTAGAAAAGAACAGAATTGAATCCAGCCTCAATCTGTTCTATATCGCCGCCTGTCTGTTCAGCAAAGACTATCGTTTTTCCAGACCGCATATTGCGTCGCAAGCATTCCCAGACATGGAGCTTACAAACATCAATGTTGCTCGCTTCTTCGTTGCTGATAGGCCTGAGCTATATTATCAGGAGTTTGTCCAAATTTCTCAAAGAGCGGGATGGTCCAACGGAACGTTTACAATCATTCTGAATGCGATTGAGGAAGATTATATAAAAGTTGACCTTAATCGTTATATTTACAGATCCTTATTTGCTGTCGCTCCCGATGCAATCGAGGCAACTAAGCTTCAATTGCAGGACTTGGTGCGAGATAGCGGATACTATGGTATTTTTGCAATCTTCAATTATGAAGGTTTCCCTGCAATTGACTATGAGTGGAATGAGTACCTTCTTCAATCGATAATTGAGAACTATGATATGGGATTTAAATTGCTTGAACCAAAGGTGAAGGATCGAAGATATAAAAAGGGTATTATCGTATCCATAGACAATCCTTGCCAAAGCTATGAAGATTTTGTGATAGCCCAAATGAAGGCAGATGGAATTACATCCATAGCCAAAGACGCTTTTTCAGGGTATCTAAGACGAAAGGGACTTGTTCTTACTGCAACTATACCGCTTGAATTGTATGACGGTGATGGATTGAGATTAGAAGGAAACTACTTTACTTATGGGTGATTCTGTTTATGGCTGATAATCATTCTAAAGAAGTTCGAAGCAGAAATATGTCTCGCATTCGGAGTACAGATAACAAACCAGAAGAAATCGTCAGAAAATTTCTTTTTGCGCAAGGCTTTCGTTATCGAAAAAATGATAAGAAATTGCCGGGAAAGCCGGATATCGTACTCCCTAAGTATAGAACAGTTATTTTTGTGAATGGTTGTTTTTGGCACAAACATGACTGCCCGCGTTTTGTTTGGCCATCTTCAAATCAAGACTATTGGCGGCCCAAAATACTTGGCAATGTGGAAAGAGATAAGAAAAATGCAGACCAGCTCCGTAGTCAGGGATGGAACGTGATTGTCGTTTGGGAATGCGAACTCAAAAAAACTGTGCGCGATGAGCGCCTCTATGCACTTTGCAGTGAAATCAGGGGGATATCGTGACATTGAGAAGAATGATGAAAGACAATAAATTAGACCCCTTCCCAAGGCCAATCTTTCAGTAGTTTTCCGCTGACTTCTGTAGTATATCAATGTGCTACAGAGGATGCGAAACTACTGAATATCAAAGCATGTAAAATTACGAGAGGCGAAAGTAGAATGGAGAAAGAATCCATTGTAAACGCCATAGTAGCTGTGGAGTTAATTCCAAGGGCTGTGGACATCGAACTGAACGAACTGACTGCACAGACGTATTTGAAACTCCCTTTATCCAGGATGGCTGCTCTGGACGTTGGCTTGGAGCCATTCATGGTATTGTTCCAACAAGTAAGCAGCCATGGTTAGGCGGTGATCGGATACTATATAGGTGAAAATAAATGACCGAAGTAGTTGCAGCCCTGATTTGGGATAAGAATAAGTTTATGATTTGCCAGCGCCCGGCCCATAAGGCCAGAGGGTTCCTATGGGAGTTTGTTGGCGGTAAGGTAGAGCCAGGAGAAACCAAGGAACAGGCACTCATCCGAGAGTGTCAGGAGGAACTGGCCGTCACGCTGGATGTCGGTGAAGTGTTCATGGATGTGGTTCACGAATATCCTGATCTTACGGTTCATTTGACACTGTTCCATGCGACCATCTGCGAAGGAATCCCCCAGAAACTGGAGCACAATGATATCCGATGGATTATTGTGGATGAAATCAATCAATATGATTTTTGCCCGGCGGATGAGGAAATCCTAACAAGGCTGAAAACTATGAAGTAAGCGGAAAACTCCATGACTATCACTAAGACAGAGAAAGGAAAAGTATGGGATGAACGTCATCTGTTTCGGCGATTCTAACACCTACGGCTACGATCCACGCTCCTATCTGGGCGGCCGCTATGATCCGAACAGCCGGTGGGTGGACATTCTGGTCGAGGAAACCGGCTGGACCGCCCGTAATATGGGACAGAACGGCTGGGAGATTCCCTCAATGTCCCCTAACTTTCCTGCTGATACCGATCTGCTGATCGTCATGCTTGGGATCAACGACCTGCTCCAGGGACGAAGTCCGAAACAGGCCACTGAACGGTTGGAGCGGTTTCTCTCCGGCATATCCCTGGATCGAAGCAAGATCCTGGTGATCGCCCCGCCGCCGGTGAAGCGGGGCGCGTGGGTACCAGGCCAACAACTCATTGACGATTCCCATACCTTTGCCCAGTTGTGTCAGACCCTGGCAGAACAATTGGGCATCCGCTTCGCCGACGCCGGGAAGTGGGACATCCCCCTGGCCTACGACGGCGTCCACTTTACGGAGCAGGGGCACAGAGCCTTTGCCGCCGGACTTCTGGAGGAGCTCAAATGAAACGAATCCTGCCTATACTTTTATCTCTTCTGCTGTTGACTGGGTGCGGCGGAAACTCCGCGGATAGCTACCAGCAGATCACTCAGGAGGAGGCTAAAGAGATGATGGATACCCAGGAGGTCATCATCCTGGATGTGCGGGAGCAGGACGAGTACGACAGCGGCCACATCCCCGGCGCGGTCCTGCTGCCGGTGGGGAGCATCGACGAGGATACTGCCGCTGAGGTGATCCCCGAAAAGGATTCCACCGTTCTGGTCTACTGCCGCAGCGGGAACCGCAGCAAGACGGCATCCTCTGCCCTGGCGGAACTGGGCTACACCAACATCTACGAATTCGGCGGCATTAACACCTGGCCCTATGAGACAGAGTCATAGACCTGGAAATAGGGGATCCTAAGCACATATGCCCCTTGCAAAATCTGCATCGCCGATACAAAGAATACACGGGACGCGCCTTTGGGCGCGTCCCGTTGCTCATTTTCTGCTGATTCGTCCTCACGGCTTCCCCAGCCAGTCCTTGAACTTGTCCAGGGTGATGACCTCCCGGTCACATTTCTTTTTCATCTCTCTGGCCTGTTCGCTCCAAGCATAGAACTGCTCGTCGGTGATGCGGCCAGCCTTGATCCAGGCAAAGCGCTTCTTGTACTCCTTGCGGTAGGCCTTGAACACCG
>ERZ809224.2254-NODE-2254-length-12230-cov-10.244189_pt1 | contig 12230 bp, 8 predicted proteins | sample MGYA00520513_ERZ809224 | MGnify/ENA primary metagenome ERZ809224 (study PRJEB31576, sample SAMEA3212658) | Homo sapiens | biome: human-gut; feature: human gut; material: fecal | place: Sweden | collected 2012 ...
GGTGTGGCTGCCCGGTGTGCGCCGGGACGGTCAAGCAGGATCCCGATGGGACGGACCGGCGGCTGCGGGAGCGGTCCTGAAGCAGGGCAGAGGGAAAGTTGAAACAGATTGGAGGAAGGACGAAAGATGAAGAAATCGAGGAAGAGAAGACTGTGGGGCGCGGGGCTGGCCCTGGCGTTGTGCGCCGCTTTTCTCCCGGTGGCCATTGCCGCGTCAGGAGAGCCGGAGCCGGGCGGGGAAAGCAGAGTTGGAACGGACGCGGCTGAGACAGGCTTTTCCGTATCCGGGAAAGCAGAGCATTATAACACCTTCTGTGAGGCGCTGTACGCAGCCTCCGGGATGTCCTCTGAAGGACCCGAAGGAGAAGGGGAGGAAGCGCGGGGGCTGGAACGGACGGAGGACGGGGCCGCTGAGCCGTTGACCTTCACGCTCCAGGCTGACATCAAAGGCGCTGTTGTAGAAGAGAATGAGGATTTCACCGGCTTCACGATTGAAGAGGGAGAAACGATCGTGCTGGACCTGAACGGCCACTCCATTGAGGTGGAGGACAAGGTGCCAGAAAATCAAACGTTCATTCTGTTTCAAAACCTGGGGACCTTCACCATCAAGGACAGCTCTGCAAATGGGAGCGGCAGCGTGAAGATTCATAATACGAAGGGATGGAACGACGCCGCCGCCACAGTCCTGGTCCGCAGCGGAAAATGGAGCAGCAAGTCTCAATCCAGCATCCTATACATCCAGGGGGGCACACTGACGGTGGAGTCCGATGATTATATAGAAGATGAAAACAGGTATATTGCCAACATGGCCTATGTGGTGGACGCTTTTGACGGTGCTCAGGTTACCATAAGCGGCGGGACCCTCCAGAGCGACTACGACACGATCCGCCTCTATGTGCAGACTGTGACCGGAGATATCAACTTTACCATGACCGACGGGGTTCTCAAGGAGGGGGAGAACCGGTATACGGGCCTGATCCAGGCGCAGAATCCGGACTATGGTCGTGATGAAGAAAAAATAGAGGCATTTATCAAGTCGGAAGATAAGGACATCACCATCAATATCCAGGGGGGAGAACTGATCTGTCCCAACGAGGCGATCATCTATTTTAACCACAATTTTCTGGATGACAACCTGGACGTGTTCATCACCGGAGATACCAAAATCCACTCTCCTGGGCCGATCTCAGACATCCTATACTACTATGATCCTAAGGCAGCGGGAACGGTTGACAACCCTCAGTACTATTCCATCGCTACGCTGGAAATCGGCGCTGAGGTCCAGATCGATCCCCAATACGTCACCCACTACCGGGGGGAGGCGGATCTGATCGACCCGGAGGCTATGGGGGTGAAAACCGAGTTTGCGCACGAAACATACGGGCTGATGATGTCCACAAAGACGACCTATGATGAATATTATGAAGGTACAACAGCGTATCCCAATTACTACTATAACAACGACATCTGTTTCGTCAAGCCCGCGGAAGAGGGCCAGCTAGAGGAAGGCTTCCCAGACGTCTATGTCTTTCTGCAGATCACGCAGGACGAGTGGGAGCAATTGACCGGTGCGCAAAAGCTGTATCTGACAGAGGTGCTGGGGCTGGAGGCAAACAACGGGACAAACCAATGGTATACCATTGGTACCCTTGAAGGCGTGGCCGTTCCTGCCCCGTCAGAAGACAAATATGAGGGAAACTACTATACCTCTTACGCCACTGCGATTGAGCAGGCACTGCCGGATATCGTGCCGCACAACGGCGTGAACGGCGCGGCGGAGCTGGTCCAGATGATGGAGTGGACCAGGCTGCACACGGACAGAGGCGTTGCGGACATGGGGAATGTTCCCCAAGAGGAGTACTGCTGGCATTTGAACGGCAAATTGGATTTGGATGCATTGAAGGAACCCGAGCTGATCATCCAGCCCGCCGACATCACCATTTATACCGGCGGCGAGGGATATGGCGGGGCGAGTGGGGCAGCGGAAGGCCACGGACTGCCCGAGCCGGGCTTCCACATCACTTTGCCCGTGGGGGTGCAGGAGTGGCTGGAGAAGGAAAGTAGCGAAGGAGGGAGCGGAGCCTTAGACCTAAGCAAATTGCTCACCTTCCGCTATTCTAAGCCTGACGGCGGGTCCGACAGTGGGTCCGGATCTGCCGTGACCCGCAGCTGGGAGTTGGTGTATGAGGGAGTATACTCCACGGCGGAGGATGGAACCCCGCTCCAGTATGTCTACTCCCTGAAGGCCGGGAAAGGCGCCCCGGAGGATCAGCCCCCTGTCAGCATCGTGTACTTTAAGGATGAGAATGGAGACGGTGTATGGGACAAGGAGCATGAAGAGCAGCTCATCTCCGATGCCATCGGCATGACTGCCCAAGCGCCCAGCCAGGACTATGCCATGGCGATCAATCCCGGCGAGTTGGATCCGGAGTGCATAACCGCTGAGCTTACCGTAGGCGATGATGATACTCTGACGTTCCAGGTAACGGCCGGCTCCGGGACGCTGACCGTTCGCGGAACGGTTGCGGAGGACCCTGTGACGTGTGAGATCGCGGAGACCGCCGATGAGGCGGAGGAAGGTGCTATCACAGCGGCGGCAAACACCAGCGTGACCTACTATGTCAATGAGAGCGGCGTTGCGATCGAGGATAAGGACCGCGTACAGCTGCTGGTGGACGAGGTGTCCGGGGATGCCGGCTTCAATGCGGAGATGGGCAAGGACGCCATAGACCATGTTGTGAGCGAGGTGGCGGACACCGGGCTTGCCTACCCGGGCTGTGAGCTGGCCTACCTGAACCTGGTGGATGTCGGAAACGGCAATGCGGTGGTTACACTGGGGGAAGAAAGCACCCTGACCATCCGCTGGCCCATGCCGGAAGACGCGGACCCAAATGGGCAGTTCTATGTGGTTCACTATGCGGACATGGACCGGGAGAACCCTGTGGGGGACGTCAGCCAGTCAGACAAGCACATGGAGGAGGTAACCGTATCGGAGGACGGGGGATATCTCATCTTTACGGTGAAGACCTTCTCTCCCTTTGCCCTGGTGTATGAGAGGATCCCGCCCTACATTCCCCCAGTGGTGAACCCCGACCCGGAGGAGCCAAAGCCTGACCCCACCCCGGACTATGTGCCCGAGGGGCTGAATACGGAGGATCATTACGCTTATCTCATCGGCAACGGCGGGCTGATCCGTCCGGAGGATGACATCACCCGGGCCGAGGTGGCCGCCATCTTCTTCCGCCTGCTCACCGACGAGACGCGCCAGGCCTACTGGAGCATTCAGAGCGGCTTCACCGACGTGTCAGAGGGGAATTGGTTCAACACGGCGGTGTCCACCCTGACCAATCTGGGGGTTCTCCATGGCTATCAGGATGGGTCCTTCCAGCCAAACGCATCCATCAGCCGGGCAGAGTTCACCGCCATCGCCGCCCGGTTCTTCGATTACACCGCAGAGTATGAGGAAGGGACTTTCCCGGACGTGCATGAGAGTAATTGGTATGCTGACGAAGTCCAGGCGGCAGTGGATATGGGGCTGATTCAGGGCTATCCCACCGGGGTGTTTGCCCCCGGCGACTCCATTACCCGCGGGGAGGTGTGCGCCATTGTCAACCGGGTGCTGAACCGGAGGCCCCATGAGGAGCACCTGCTGGACAGGGAAGAGATGAATACCTGGCCGGACAATACCGGGGATCGGTGGTTCTATGAGGATGTCCAGGAGGCCTCCAACACCCACGATTATGACTGGATCCTGGAGGACGGCCAGACTGTGGAGGAGTGGACGGCTAAGCTGCCCGACCCGGACTGGGCCGCAATTGAGTACGGTGGCTGAGCTGCCAGAGGACGGACAGAACCGGAAAGAGGGAAGAACCTTTCCCGTGGCGAAACGGCTTTTGAAAGGGGCTCTGAGCCCGAACTCAGTTCCTTACAAAGCTGATTTCGGACCAAAGAAAACTGATACATGAGAAAAGTTGCTAAGAAGCGCCAAAACGGCAGCTTTTTAGCAACTTTTTCTTTCATCTGTTTTCGCCGTGCTATGGCAGACTGGCGGGCATCTTCCGTTGGTCCGCGTCAAAGCGTTTCCCCTTCACTTGCAGCATTCTGGAAGCCAGGAGGTTCCACAATAAGATTGAGGAAGGATATCAGGGAGAGAGGGGGTGCTTGCTGTCCGGGATGGAGAGCTGACCGATGATGCGCACGGCGGTGGTGGCAAGCCCGGCCAGAAGGAGCTTCAGGGCAGTTGAAAAGGTCCTGCTCATACTGCGTCCCACTGTATCTCCTGGATGATCGGATCCAGGGCGCTGAAGTCCGTGAAGTCTACCTGCTTTCCATAGGTTTCCATGAGCGCCCGGTTCTCCGACGTCTGCTTTTCCGGGGGAGCCCCCCGCAGGGACTGGTACAGCAGCTTCATCATCGTTCGGTGAGGGAACGAGAGCGACGGATAACTGATACTGCCGCGCAGATGGAACACCTTTGCCCGGTCGAGCAGCCGCGGGGAAAGCTGCCTTTGCAGGTAAGTACGGATATTCTCTCGGTTTTCCGGCTCATTGGGATCGGCCAGCCCCACGGTGACCAGGATCAACCTTTGCCCTTCGTGAAGGGAGCAGCCCCGCAGAGTCCTGGCCAGACCTAGGGCACCGCCGGCATACAGTCCGCCCAGATAGACGATCGTCTTTTTGTCGGAAAGGGGCGGCGCGTCCTTGTAGCTGAACGCGGGAATGCCGGTTCGCTGGGACAGCTTTTCCGCATACCGCCGGGTACTTCCATATTGGCTGCCGTAGACGATAACGTGTTCCATACAGATCCCCCTGTTTGCGATGCCCAAAAAGCGGAAAGGAAAGCCGCAGCGGCAGTTCAGTTGGCCCAAACTGAAAAAGTCCAGTTTCATTATATAGAACGCGGCATAAAGCGGCTATCTATTGTCGGTCAAATCTATGTAAAGAACCACGATGTATCGCAGGGGATTGAGATGATCGTAGGCGTCTATTATAGAATGTGGGCTTCAGGCTTGGACGGAAAATTGACGCATAAAAGCGTTGCTAAGAAACTGCCGCTTGGGCGGTTTCTTAGCAACGTTATCTTTAGCTCGCTTTTTAGAAATACGTATTTTGTAACGGGCCCAGGCCCTGGGACGCTGGTTTCACGGAGCTTGCACACCCGAAGCGATACCTACTGTATATTTGAGGCTGGAGGCGCCCAAGCTGGGTTCCCCAGCTTGGCCAATGGATATCCATTGGCCAAAAATTTTTTCTCATCGACTGGATAGAGAAATTCCTCCACATTTGTGGTGAACAGTAAGCGGATGGTCAGCTCAGCCATCTGTTCTGGCGGCTGTGGGTCAGGTTCATCGAGCCAACGCAGTAGGAGGGCTGTCAGAGCGGTTGCATGATAGGAGATGAAATGTTCCCGGAAGTTCTGAATGTCGGGCTCGTCGGGGAGTTCGGGAAGCAGAAAGAAATTCTCATAGGAGCGCTTGAAGAAATCTTCCAAGAGCCAGCTGTAGCCGTCCCTATGTAATGCATGGAAGAAGGAGCGGCTGCGCATGAGTTCCTGGCAAAGAATCGTATAGGCAGTGCGCGTATGGAGCCTGCCCTCTTTTGGCGTGGAGAGCTTTGCCTTGGTCCAGTAAACAGCCGCGATCCGCCGGAAAACCTCGAACAGCAGGCTTTCCTTGTTCTCGTAGTGATTATAAAAAACAGAGCGGGATACATAGGCACGCTTGCAGATATGTCCCACTGTGATGTCCGAAAAGGGCATTTCCTGTAATAAGGCCCCCAATGCTTCATAAAGCCAGCGCTTGGTGCGCAGAATTTGGCCGTTTTCCTGATTCATGGGAAACATAACCAGCATTGGAACCCCTCCTTGCATGAGCCAAGCACAGGGACAATTACAATCATATTTATTATACCATGAATGTTTACACAAAAACAAGCGATTTGAGAAAAAGAATTGGACAAAAAGGCGGAACTGACAGAAAGCTTGCATAGCAAGAAAGAGGGCGCTGTAGATTTTCGTTCTACAGCGCCCTGAGCGGAAAATGAACTTCAGTTCACTTAGATTTCGGATCGTGCTTTGGATAGACGATGGCTAAAATCAGGGCAATCGCGACGGGAATGAGAAGCAGCAGCGACACTTTGCCGAAAGAATAGCCGAAGTTGGGAACTCCGTCCTGCGCGCCGATAGTAGACAGCAGGGGAATGAAGATGGCGACGTAAATGGAGCCGCCCATGTCTCCCACCAGACGGAAGGTGCCGGAGGCCGCGCCCTTGATCTCATCCGGGACATCCAGCATAGCGCTGGCTGTGGGCAGCGGCGTGCTGAAAGAGCAGCCAAAGCCAAGGATGATGGCGATGGCGAAAAGGATGATTGTGGAGGTGTTGCCGTCGCACAGGCCGAACAGGATGCAGGATATGGCCAGAGCAACGACCGGAATGAATGCCACGGTGCGCCAGTTGAACTTTGCCAGCAGTTTACTGACAATGGTGGCGCTCAGAGTCTGGACGATGAAGAGGAACATGGTCCAAAAACCTGTCACAGTGGCTGCCAGTCCCAGTCCTCCTGTGATGTAGTAGGAGGACATATACATGTAGATACTGCTGAACCCGGCCAGGATCAGATACATGACGGAGGATACGCTGAAGCTGCGCATCTGGAACAGCTTCAGATTGACAAGCGGGCTGTCCTTTCCTTTTTCCACCAGGAGGAAGATGATGATGAATACCACGAACAGGGCGATCAAGGCTAGCGTGACCGGACTGCCCCACCCCATTTGGGTGGCCACGGTAAACATGGTCAGGAAACTTCCAACGGCAATAAAAAGACAGATGGAGCCGACAAAGTCGAACTTTGTTCTGGTCTGCTGCGCCACAGGAATATTTGGCATGGCGAAAAGGGCAACGACCAGGGCAATGGCAACCCATATGGCGCCGCCATAGTATACGAAGCGCCAGCTGAAGGTAGAAGAGATAAAGCCGGCAATGGTGGGGCCAAAGATACAGCCCCCGGTACACACCGCGCCAAAGATCGAGAAAGCCTTTCCGGACTCTTCCTTGGGAATGAAGCGGCCGACAAAGGCCATGCAGGTAGGCGTGGTGCAGGCAAAGCCAAGCCCCTGCAGGAAGCGGCCTGCCAGGACCAGAACCAGATTGGGAGCGGCCCCGATGCAAAGACAGCCAATGGCGAACAGCAGCAAGCCCAAGGTGAGGATTCTCTTCATTCCGAATAGGTCACCCAGCCGGCCCATCATGGGGGCCAGTACCGCAGCGCCTAACGTATAGGCCACACTGATGTATGCGGTATAGGCGGAGTTGATCTGGAGGTCCGCGGCGATGCTGGACAGTACGGTGGAGATCATGCCCAGGATCAGCATGATGGCGAACAATCCGAAGAGGAGTACCCCGTATGTGAACCAGGGGCGTTTTACTTGACTTTGATTGGTCATTGCAGTTTCAGACATAATACACCTCTCCCTGTCTATCATTCAGTTTTCCAGTGATCCCGGGCGCATGTGGCTGGGATCAGTTCTCCTGGGAGCGTCATCTGTGGGCGGGTGCGTTCCGCACGGGACCGCAGATGCACGCATTATTTACCCAGAGAGGGATCGACTTCGATCATAATTTTCATCTGTTTCGGCAGCAGTTTCATGTTTTTGATGGCCTGGGCCACATCTTCCAGCCTGCAGCGCTGGGTGATGAGCTTTTCCGATGTCATCTTGCCTCGATAGGCCAGATCTACCATAAAGTCATAATTATGGGTGAAGGGAGACACTGCGGTCATGAGCCTGGCCTCGCTCTGCAGGAAGGGGATTCCGGGCAGCGGAACTTTGTCATAGAAAACACTTTCCAGCATGATGGTCCCTTTTTTGCGCACGCAGGCCACTGCGTCGGCCACGGTGGAGGGGGCGCCGGCGCATTCGTAGACAAAGTCCACGCCAGCGCCGCCGGTACAGCGCATTACGACGTCGCGGATGCTCTGCTCCCTGACGTTGACGATATGAGTGGCGCCCAGCTCTCTGGCGTACTCCAGCTTGTGGTCCTCCAGGTCGCAGGCAATGATCAGGGATGCGCCGGCCGCCTGACAGGCCTGAACGCTCATTAGACCAATGGTGCCCACGCCGATCACCAGAGCTGTATCGCCCATCCGGAGCCCGCTGTTGATCACGGAGCCGAAGGAGACTGCGCCGCACTGAACCAGAGATGCCGACTCCAGAGACATGTCATCGGGGATCACTACATAGTTTTCTTCAGGCATACAGATGTAATCGGCCATGCCGCCGTCAAAGGCGGAGCCCATCAGCGCATAGCCCTTTTCGCAGAGGTTGGACAGCCCTTTTTTGCAGTAACGGCACTCGCCGCAGCCGACGATGGGCTGGACGGCAACGCGGTCGCCCGGCTTTACGCGGGTGACGCCTCCGCCAACCTCAGTGATGACTCCGGCACATTCGTGGCCCAGCGCAAAAGGACCCATTTCGCCGAACAGCGGATGCGGAAGGGCCTGGGTGAACCGCGGCTTGGAAAACAGATTGACCTCGCTGCCGCAGACCGCGCAATAGGCGACCTTCATCTTGGCCCAGCCGGGGCGCACGACAGGCTCGGGACTTTCCTCGAGCCGAATGACTTCTTCACCGTAAAAAACCGCTCGACGCATGATTCTAACGTCTCCTCTCTAAAGATAGTAGCCAGGATATTTGTACATTTCTGCCGCTGTCAAACTGATTTTTGCTGTTCGTCCGGTGCCTTTTTGGGACCGGTATGCGCGACGATGATTTTTTCTTCCTTGAGATGCGCGATCTCCTCCGCGGAGTAGCCGACCTCTTCCAGCAGATCCTCATTGTCCATGCCCAGAATGGGGGTTCCGCGCCAGATTTGAGAGGTGTCCCGCTTGAAGTAGGGGGTGGGGCGGACGCTCTTCCACTTTTTGCCCATCAGCGGATCGTCTATCTCGATGATGGACTGGCGGGCCTTGTAGTGGGGGTCCTCCAGCATGTCGGCATAGGTCATGACCTTGCTGGCAATGGCGCCGTTTTTCAGGGCGCTGTCCACCACCTCCTGCTGGGTGTGGGTGTCGCAGAACTCCTTCATGCGCCGTTCCAGCTCCGCACCTGCCTCAGGCTGGGTGCTGAAGGGGGGCCAGGGTCTGGGGTCGGCGTCCTCCATGCCCACCATCTTCAGAGTGCCGTAAGTGGTAGCGCCCACCTGGCCGGACATCCAGAAGACATATTTGCCATCCTTACATTTGTACACGCCCTCGCCCCAGGCGCGGTCGGTGCGGTTGCCGCTGCGGGTGGCCTCCTTGCCGCAGTTGAGGCCGAAGCCCACCGCGTCGCCGGAGGCCCGGAGCATGCTCTCATACATGCACACGTCCACGCTCTCACCGATGCCGGTCTCCCGGACCCGGTACAGGGCGGCCAAGGTGCCGACGGCGCCGGTAAGGGCGGACATGTAGTCGGCGGTATACAGCCGGGCAACCATGGGGGTCTCCTTGGGCCCGTTGAAGTTCATGTAGCCGGAGAAGGCCTGGGCAATGGCGTCCAGAGCGGGGCGGCGGATGTAGGACTCGTCGCCGAACTGACCGTAGCCGCTGACATGGACAATGACCATTTTGGGATTCTCCGCCCAGATGACCTCGTCGGTAAAGCCCAGCTTGGCCAGGCTGCCCGCCTTGGCGTTTTCAATAAAGATGTCGTTGACCCGGATCAGCCGCTTGAGGACCTCCACACCCTCCGGCACATGGAGATTCAGTGCCATGCTCAGCTGATTGCGGTGTTCACAGGAGAACCACTCGGGCACGGTGGTGCGCAGCCCGTCGGGCAGCTCGGCCCGCTCCACGGAGGTGACCGTGGCGCCCATCTCCGCCAGCAGTCCGCCGATATAGGGACCTGCGATGAAATTGGCAACGGATAACACTCGGACGCCTTGGAGCGTGCCGACTGCGGGGATTTCGCTTCGTTTCATGCTGTCATCTCGCTTTCACTAAGATAAAGGGGAGAGGGCCCGCCCTGGCGGCGGGCCGTCTCTCTCCGGGGAATGTGGCCATTAAATGGCTCCGCGTTCCTTCATTTCTTCATAGGTGGAGTTTTCTGCCACCATATCAGCGAGCTTTTCTATCTTTCCGTCATAGGTTCGGCCCTGGAAGGTATAGGCACGCGGTTCGCCCAGCCCCATCATCTCTCTGGCTTGAGCCGGCGTGGCCAGCGGACGGCCCAGATCACGGGCGATGCGGACAATGCGTTCCACCAGCTGAGCGTTGCTGGAGGCCAGCTCGCCCTTACCGTAGTAAACGTTATCCTCCATGCCGGTGCGAACATGATGACCCATGATGAGGGCGGCGGCGGCCAGCGGAGTCTGGACCGCGCCGATGCCCAGTATGGACAGCAGAGAGTTGGCTGGCAGCATTTTTTCCGCATACTGGATGGTTTCCAGGCAGGGGACGGCGCCGTTGCCATTCAGAATGAGCTGAATCCAATAGGGCTCCTCTACCAGTCCGGCTTTTACCATTTTGTTCAGATAGTCAATATCGCCGAGGTCGAACAGCTCCAGCTCTGGCTTGGCGCCGTACTTCTTGAGCAGTTCCAGGTTTTCAATGGTGTCAGGCCAGGTCTGCGCGAAGATGAAGCACTGGTCATAGGTCAGGCGGCACAAATCCAAACTGGCAACCTCGGGCATTGCGGGAGCGGAAACCTGCCAAACAGAGGCGGCGGGTTTGTCCTTGAAGAACATGCGGGCGCCTACAAAGGTGTTGTTTACAATGATATCGGGGCACTTCTCCCGAATGCGGGCGTTGATCTCCATGTAGGTGTTGGGATCCATGCTCATCTGGGAGGGATTTTCCGGATCACGGGTGTGAATGTGTACCAGTACCGCGCCGGCATTGTATGCGTCATATACCTGCTGTACCTGCTCGTCGATGGATTCGGGCAGATTGGGATTGGCCTTTTTCGTGTGCATTCCACCGGTGATGGCTACCGAGAGAATGGCGGGAGAGAAATTATACAGGCCATACCGGCCCATCTTTTCCGCTCTTTTTGCCACGTCTCTTACTTCACCAACATACCATTCCTGCGCCATTTTGTTCTCCTCCTTAAAATTGTAATTGTGCTGGGGATGAATGGACGTAATCCCCATCCAACCAGCAAGCTAATAGTATAATATACATAAAAAATAGTCAATAAATCGAATATATATCGTACATATTTTATAGAATGTGCAGTCGTTGACAGATCAAAAGAAATGTCCAGAATTGAACGAAAGACATGGGGTGTAGCATGTTCTGACCATACAGAAGTGCCGTCTGGCCAAAAGCTATAGAATCTATTTTCCACCAGGACGGCATTGTCTTGTGCGCTTCATATGAGGCTATCTATCGGGGAGGAAAAGGCCCTGAATGCAAGCAGCAGGAAAGGGTGTGACATCCAGGTGAGCGTAGAACGCTTCCTATGGATCTTACACCCGGTGTTGCACAGAACTTCATATTGACTTTACCTAAAATTTACAGATATTTGACGGCGGCGGGGAGGCGCTGGGGGCAGGAGTTTGATAAAATGATAAAATGAAGAGCTATACACATGTATTGCTGATAAAAAATTGCTGCGACCCCGAAAATCCTGCGGTGGCTTCGTATTCTATCGCTGGAGGGGTGGAGGGATCGAAATGGTACGGACGGAACACAGTGTCGTAGGCCAGGTATATGCGGCAAAGACAGATGCGGATGCAGCGGACGGACTGATTCGTCAGTACATGGGCTTCATCCGCAGCGAGACAGTGAAGTTCACCCACGCCGCTCCGGAGGACGGCCATGAGGATGAGCTGAGCATCGCCATGCTGGCCTTTTATGAGGCTATCCTCGGTTATGAAAGGACCCGCGGGGCCTTTCTTTCCTATGCGGCCAGAGCCATTAGGAACCGACTTGTGGACTACTACCGGAGAGAAAAGCGACACAGGAATGTAGTCTCCCTGCATGCCCCTGCAGATGACGATGGGGACAGATCCATTCTGGAGACCCTGCCGGATACCCGGGATGAGATCGGGGAGCTGGAAACGCGTACAGCAAGCCAGCAGGAGATCCGGGAGTTCGGTGAGCAGCTGGAGCGGTTTGGTATCACCTTCTCTGATGTAGCGGACAACTGTCCCCGGCAGGAGCGCACGCTGGCCGCCTGCCATCGAGTGCTGGACCACGCGCGGTCCCACCCGGAGCTGCTGGACCAGATCGGAAGAGCGTCGTGTAGGGAAAGAG